>Ga0116163_1000548_pt1 | contig 26379 bp, 21 predicted proteins | sample AD_UKC107_MetaG_FD_89889 | JGI IMG/M metagenome (GOLD analysis project Ga0116163, IMG submission 89889) | Active sludge microbial communities of municipal wastewater-treating anaerobic digesters from Hong Kong - AD_UKC107_MetaG | ecosystem: Engineered > Bioreactor > Anaerobic > Digestate...
ATGGAGATCCAGATCTGCGAGATTTCGACTCGGCGATGGAGATCCAGATCTGCGAAATTTCGACTCAGGGATGGAGATCCAGATCTGCGAGATTTCGACTCGGCGATGGAGATCCAGATCTGCAGGATTCGACTCGGCGATGCCCGGCTCGCAGATGCTGACCAGGAGAAGGTGTGGTTGGTTCGATTGACCAGGGAAGATTTTGAAGGCTTCCGGGTGGAGATGGAGAGGAGATGACTATTAAAATCCTGGATGAAGAGATCGATAAGGCGCAATGCCGGATAAGAACCCTCCTTCGGGATGAAGCCTTATCAAAAGAGGCCAGGACCTTGGAGCTCGAAGAGCTCTTGGCCGATCTGGAGAATATCCGGAGGAGGGCCGTCGAACTCGGGAGAGGCGGTGACCATCTCGGCACCGAGACGGAGCCCCTCCGGAGGTCGATGGAGAGGTACCGATCCCTGGTGGAGAACGTGGACGGCGTAATATACGTCGTCGAGCTCAGCGGCAAGATCGCCTACGTAAGCCCCGCCGTGGAGAGGATATTCGGGTACTCCGCCGACGAGATCATCGGCCAGGATATTTCTCTCTTCATCCATCCCGACGACCTGGAACTCCTGAAGACCCGACTGGAGAGCGCCCTCGGGGGAAGATCACAGGTCTCGGAGCTGCGGTTCATCGATAAACAGGGTATCGTTCACACCACCAGAACCTACGGGAGGCCGATCGAGGGGGGTCAGCTGAAGGGGCTCCACGGGATTTTGATCGATGTGACCGAGCAGAAGAAGGCAGAAGAGGCTCTGAAGGAGAGCGAAGAACGGCTCAAGCTGGCCGTCGAGGGAGCAGATCTCGCCGTCTGGAACTGGGACCTGGTGACCGACGAGGTCCTGGGCAACCTCCGTTATGCAAAGATGATCGGGCTTGGTCCCCTCGGAAAAAGTGATGGAGAGGCGTGGAAGAGATCTATCCATCCCCAGGACCTCCCGGGGGTGGAGGCGGCCCTCCGGGATATCTTCGAAGGAAAGACTCCCTCCCTGGATGTTGACTACAGAATCGTCTCCAACGGAGCCGTCAGATGGGTCCAGGATCGGGGGCTGGTGGTGAAGAGGGAGGAAGACGGCAGTCCCACCTACCTGGCGGGGGTGATGCAGGACATCACCTGGCGAAAAGAGATGGAAGAAGCGATCCTTGAAGCCTCGGAGAAGCGGAGAGAGCTGGAGCGGATCGTCAACCGCAGTCCCGCCGTGGCATTCGTCCAGCGCGCCCCCGCCGGGGGAGGAGTCGAGTTCGTATCCGACAACATAAGCCAGTTCGGATACTCCCCCCAGGATTTTTATTCGGGAGCTGTTTCTTACGACAGAGATGTAGTTCACCCCCACGATCTGGGTTATCTGGTCTCTGAAGTCAATCGACGAATCCAGGATGGGTCCAGCAGTTTCTATCTTGAATACAGAATATTAACCAGTTCAGGTGAGGTGAGGTGGCTCGCCGACCATGTTTCGATCGGCCGCGATGAAGCCGGGTCGGCGACCAAATTTGAAGGAATCGCTTTCGATATAACGGAACGGAAGACGATGGAGATGGCCCTGGCAGAGAGCGAGCAGAGGTTCAGAGAGATGGCGGACACCCTCCCCCAGCCGATCTTCGAATGCGACCTCACCGGCAAGGTCACCTTCGCCAACGGGACCGCCTTAGACCTCTATGGATACGATCGGCATGACCTCGAGGAGGGGGTCAACATCTTCCAGGTCTTCGCCTACGAGGACCGGGAAGAGATGATGAAGAACTTCCAGAGGACCCTTCACCAAGATCGAGTCTTCACCTACGAGTACACGGGCTTGCGCAAGGAGGGGACCACCTTCCACCTCATCGTCTATTCTCGCCCCATCATCCGGGAGGGAAGACCCGTAGGGCTCAGGGGCACCATCGTCGACATAACCGAGAGAAAACGGGTAGAGGAGAATATCAAGCAGCTGGCGGACCTGAGCGAAAAGCTGGTCGAGATCGGAAGCCCCATCATCTTTGTGGCGGATAAGAAGAGAAGGATCTTCATCTGGAACCGGGCCGCGGAGAAGGTCTCGGGATATACCCCCCAGGAGGTGATGGGGAATAAGGAGATCTGGAAGGTCCTCTTCCCCGACCGGGGCGAGAGGACAAAGCTGTTCAGGGCGCTCGACGAGATCGAGATGGGGAGAACTCTGGAGGGGCGGCGGGCGAGGATGACGGTGAAGTCGGGGGAGGTGAAGGTCATCTCCTGGAGCGGGATAAAGCTTGAGGACAGCGAAGGGAACGGAATTGGGGTCGTGATCACCGCTCAGGACACCACCGAATACACGAAGATGGAGGAAGAGATCCGCTCCGAACGGGAGTTCTCCAGGGGGATCATCGAGGGCGCGGACCTCTTCATCGTGGGTCTTGATCCTCTGGGCAGGATCACCCTCTTCAACCGAGGCGCAGAGAAGGTGACCGGCGTCTCCGCAAAAGAGGCCTCCGGCTCAGACTTCTTCGATCGCTTCGTTGCCCAGGCCGATAGACAGCCCTTCAGAACCGCCGTCTCGTCCATCTTCGAGGGGAACCCTCCCGAGCAGACTGAGGCCGCGATCACCGTCCGGACCGGCGACCAGATGGCCGTCCAGTGGGGGTGGAGCGTCGTCCGGAGCAGGACCGGCGAGATTGAGAGGGTGATCGCCTTCGGCCACGACATATCTTACGACCGGTGGCTGGAAGAGCAGATGCTACTCTTCATGGATGCCATCGAATCCTCCAACGACGGAATCGCCATCTTCGGCAAGAACGATCGCCTCCTCTTCGCAAACCCGGCCCTCCTCGACATGTTCGGCTTCAGTCTGGACGACGTCCGGGGCAGGCACTATAAGGATTTCATCCTCGACTTCGATGCGGACCTCCTGGAGGGAGAAGTAAATGGCGGCCGCAGGCGGATGACCTGCGTGAGGAAGGATGGGTCCACCTTCCCCGCTTCCATCAGCTTCGCCCCCGTGGCCAGCAGTGACGGAAATCCCATGGCCACGATAGCGATCGCCAGAGACGTATCCCAGTCCATCGAGTACCAGAAGAAACTTGAGACCCTCAACCGGGAGCTGGAGAGCTTCGCCTACACCATCTCCCACGATCTGAGGGCCCCCCTCCGGGGGATCCGGGGGTTCGCCCTGGCCCTGGAGGAGGATTACGGCGGAAGCCTCGACGAAGGCGGAAGGAGGTATCTTGAACGGATCGGGAAGATCGCGGAGAACATGGACCGGCTGATCCTCGATCTCCTCGACTACTCCCGGATAGGAAGGATAAAGTCGGCTCCAGAGCTGGTGGACCTGAAGAAGCTGGTGGCCGAAGCCTACGAGGAGGTCAAATCATTGGCAGAGGGCAAGCCGGTGAACCTCTCGCTGGCGGGGGAATTTCCGGTGATCTCTTGCGAGAAGAGCCGGGCAAAGCAGATCTTCTCAAACCTCCTGGAAAACAGCCTCAAGTATTCCAGGGATGAGATCGAGATCGAGGTGGGCTGCCGTGACCGAGGTGAAGAGTACGAGTTCTGGGTAAGGGACAACGGAATCGGGTTTGAGATGAAGTACAGCGACCGGATATTCGACCCCTTCGTCAGGCTGGGGAGGGTCGGCGAGGGATCGGGGATAGGCCTTGCCACCGTCAAGAAGATCGTGGAGACCTGTGGAGGGAGGATCGAGGCCGAATCGGTCCTGGGAAAGGGAAGCGTCTTCAGGTTCACCATACCCAAAGAGAGGAAGGTGAGCTGATCCTGGGGCTTGACGCCGCCTCAACGGGTGGTCGTTGGTCCCAATTCCTCAATCCCTTTTCCTCCAATCCCATAATCCAGCACTCCAACCGATAGCCTCCGATCCGATGACCCTCCAACCCAATCCCTCAATCCCGATCCTCCGACCCCCTCGATCCTCCGGTGCTCTTTTCTCCGATCCTGATCCAGAGATCACTAATTCTCACTTCACCAATCCTCAAGATCCTTCGGCCAGTGATCTCTCGGCCTCCAACGATCCCAGCGCCTCTCGGGTCAGGAGATAAACGATGACCGTGGCTCCAATGCCGACGAACCCCCCCAGGAAGAAGACCACCTCGACGGAGGATCGGTCCATCACCAGACCGCCCAGCAGGGGCGCCGTGATCATCCCCAGGCTCATGGCGGTGTTATAGGCTCCCATGGAGGTCCCCATCCCCATGGTCTTTCCCAGCCTCACCGTGATGGCCATCACCGCCGGCATCATCACCGCGCTCCCCAGGCCGTTGATGGCGGCGACGAAGAATAAGTCCCAAAACGACTTCGAAGCGGGGATGAGGGCGAGGCTGGCGGCGGATACGATCGATCCCGCCAGGATCATGACCGGGGCCTTCCCCCTGTCCGCCATCCGCCCCATGGGTATCTGAAATATCGCCATCAAGAAGATGGAGACGGTGAGGATCAGCCCCACCTCTCCGGGGACCAGGGATATCCCGGGGGCGAAGAGGGGCATGAAGACCAGAAGCAGCCCCCGGACCACCGCATTCAGGGCCGTGAAGGCCAGGATCGCGGGGATGGCGGGATTTCCCAGGATCCTCAAGAGAGAGATCCCGTCCTCCTTTCCCGCACCGGTTCTCCCCTCGGACTCGGGAAGGAAGACGGCGATCACCAGAAATGCCAGGGCGGAGAGCCCTGCCATGGCATAAAATGCCGACGAAAATCCGAAGGCGTCGTTGAGCATCCCTCCCAGGAGAGGGCCGGCACCCAGGCCCAAAAAGAAGGATACCTGGAACCTGGCCATATACGTCCCCTCCTCTCCTCTCCTGGAGAGGTCGCCGATGTAGGCCATGGCGATGGGGACGACCATCGCCGAGGCGATTCCGTGGCAGAAGCGGACTGCAGTGAGGGTGTAGACGCTACCGGCCATCACGTAGCCCAGGGAGAGGACGGCGTAAGCGAATAGGCCGACCACGATGAACTTCTTTCTTCCCGACCGGTCGGAGATGCGCCCCACCAGGGGCATGAATATGGCGCGAGCGGCGGCAAACCCCGAGAAGATCATCCCGATCCATAGCCCCGAAGCCCCCAGGTTCTCGGCGTAGATGGGAAGCAGGGGTCCCACTATGCCCAGGCCCAGCATGGCGGCGAAGACGGAGATGAACAGAACGTCAAAGAGCCTTTTATCCCCGGTCATAAATAAACAGAACGTCGAAGAGCCTTTTATCCCCGGTCATAAATGAACAGAACGTCGAAGAGCCTTTTATCCCCGGTCATAAATGAACAGAACCTCGAAGAGCCTTTTATCCCTGGTCATAAATGAACAGAACTTCGAAGAGCCTTTTATCCCCGGTCATAATCCTCGATCCGAGCATCTGATGATTCAGTCGCCCCGCGATGAGGCTGCCTGACCCATCCGCTCTGGTGTGAACCTGTCCGATCACTTCTCGCCCGCCGCGCGGATCTCCGCCTCTTGCTCCAGGATCGCAATCAGCTCGTCCATGGTGAAGGGGCTCACCAGATCCACCAGCCTTCGGGCCTTGGAGCACTCCTTCCTCATGGAGTCGAGGAGGCGGCGGAGCCGCTCAGCCTCTTCGCTCTCCTCGGCATCCATCAGGATCCTCTCGGCCTCGTCGATGGCCGATATGTGGATCTGCATGATCTGCCTGATCTTCTCATTCTCGGCCTTGAAGGTCTCATCTACGCTCTGCATGGCCAGGTAGTAGTTCCTCTTATCCCCCGGCTTTCTCATCCTCCGCACAATGCCCTGATTCTCCAGCAGGGTCATGTTGGTGCTTACGGTGGACTTGCTGTACCCGGTCATCTCCACCAGCTCATCCATGGAGAGAGGACCGTCTGCAAAAAGGAGCGATCCCATGAGGGCGCCGGCGGCGTCGCTGTGCCCCAGCATCTTGGCCATCTGGATGCTGGCATCTATCAGGCATCTCTTCGCCGCCTCTTCAGGAGGTACCTCTTCCAATCTCATCGAGAGGAGGTCTGCCACAAGCTTTAAGTATATTTCGTATAATCCGAAAGCCTCGAAGTTTCAGAATATTCCGAAAGGATAGAACTATCAACTGAAGGTGAGGATCACGGATAGGGGAGAGAAGCTGGGAAGATGGATCGAGGCTAACCCTATAGTCATTCTGACCATAGCGGCGCTCTTCACCGTAGCCTCAGTCCACTTTGCCCAGAGCATCACCATGGAGTCGGATACGGAGACCTACGTCGACGAGAACTCCAGGCCCTACGTAGAGTTCGACCATCTCTTCAACGACCGGTTCGGTAGCGACTCGATCGTGGTCATGGTGGAGGGGGATGCGGTGACGAGCCCCGATTCCCTGGAGGCCGTGGACCGATTGACCCGCCAGATGGAGACGGTAGAGAACGTCCTGGGAACCACCAGCATAGCCGAGATGGTGATGGAGGAGCAAGCCCGGAGGACGGGGGTTCGAAAGGTTCCCGAATCCCAGGTGGAGATCGACGCGATCCTGGAGGAGCTGGAAGAGACGAACCCCGAGATGCTCAAGGGCATCCTTCCGGATCGGGGACATACCATAATATCCATCGACATTCCGACCTATCTATCCCAGGATAGCATTATGGCCATCCTCACGGAAGCCTACGCCGCCGAGGAGATGGCAGAATTTCCTGCAGGAGCCGACACCACCGTGACCGGCGAGATAGCCCTCAGACACGACATAGAGGAGGAGATGAACGTCTCCATGGGAAGGCTCCTGATCATCTCTTGCCTCTTGATGGTGGTGGCCCTCTTGCTCGTCTTCAGGCACGTTCACCTCCCACTTCTGCCGCTTCCCATCGTCTTTTTGGGGATAATCTGGACCTTTGGGATGATGGGATTCCTGAAGGTCCCCCTGACCATGGTTTCCATGGCTGCATTCCCCATTCTCATCGGCCTGGGTATCGATTACGCCATCCAGTTTCAGAACCGGATTGAGGAGGAGTTCCAGCGGGGCGAGTCGATCGCCTCCGCCGCGATAGACACGGTGGCCCACACCGCACCCGCCGTATTGATCGCCCTGATCATAACCGGAGCCGGCTTCTTCTCCCTCTTCTCATCCTCCGTCCCCATGATCCAGGACTTCGGTCTCCTCTGCCTGATCGGCATCATCATGTGCTACATCTCATCCCTCTTTGTGGGAGTGACTGTACTCTACCAGATGGAGAGGGGCAGGACCAACAGAAACGGCAGGAACGGCGAAGGTAGACGGGAGAAGAAATCCCCCATAACCCCCCTGGTGGTGAGGCAGGCGGCCTTCTTCCTTCATCGCTGGAAGGCCGTGCTGGTGCTGGCGACTGTCCTCACCGCGGTGGGCCAGTACGCCGACAGCCAGGTACCGATCGAGACCGATTTCAAGGAGTTCATCCCTCAGGATCTTCCACCCCTCAACCAGTTCCGCCATCTCAGCGATATCTTCGGCGGAACCGACCAGCTCAACATCATCGTCCAGGGAGATGTGACCGACCCTGAAACCCTGAAATGGATGGACGAGTTTGGCGATTATGTGGTGAAGTCGAGAGATAAGGTATACGGGGCTTCGAGCCTCGCCACCATCGTCAAGAGCTACAACGGCGGCGTAATTCCCGAGGACGGGTCCGAGGTGGAGACGGTTCTGGACCGGATACCCGAAGAGGTCATGTACCAGTACGTCGACGGTCATGACACCGCCCAGATCATCCTGGACATCGGCCAGGCCTTCGACAACATCGGCCAGGTGGGGATTGAACGGCTCCAAAATGAGGTCAAAAAGGACCTGATCTGGTTTGAGCCGCCTCCCGGGATATCTGCCATCCAGACCGGAGAGATGACGGTGATGAACCTGGTGATCGACGCTCTCACCACCGGCAGAAGAGAGATGACGCTTCTGGGCCTGGTTTTAATATTCTCCATACTTCTGCTTATTTATAGAGACCCGATCAAGGCGATCCTGCCCATCCTCCCCATGACCATGGTCATAGGCTGGATGGGGGGGTTGATGTACCTCACCGGAATGAAGTACAACCCCATGACTGCCACCCTGGGAGCGTTGATCCTGGGGGTGGGGTCGGAGTACGCCATTCTGACCATGGAGCGGTTCTACGAGGAGAAGAAGAAGACCGACGACACCATGAAGGCGCTCTTCAAGGCGACGGGAAGCATCGGACCCGCCATAGTCGCCTCCGGGCTCACCACCGTCTTCGGATTCTCCGCTCTCATAGCGTCGCCTTTCCCCATGAACAGCAGCTTTGGAACGATAACCGTGCTTTCGGTGCTATTGGCCTTGTTCGCCACCTTCACCGTATTTCCGGTGCTTCTGATCAGGCTCGAGTACTGGAGGAGACACAAAGCCGAAGTGAAAACCAGAGCCTCAAACTTGCTCGTTATTTCCATAAGGAGGTTGAAGGATTGAGAAGGATAGTCGATTTCGGCCTGATGGCCACATTTCTGTTCATCGCCCTCAGCCAGGTTTCGGCCGGGGCCTCTGACAACTACATACCTTCGGTATCTCTGGACAACTACTGGACGACCTCCGGATCGCCCCAGCTCGATGCGAGCCTGGCGGGAACGAGCGAGTTTGAGCGGGGCGAGACCGTCACTCTCCGCGTCGACCTCACCAACCACGGAAGGATCATGGGCTTTGAAGCCGACAAGAGGGCCGATACCAAGATGGAGCAGGCCCTGGCAGACCGGGAGCTGGACTACGAGGGAGAGCGGACCACGGCCCTGGGGATCACCGGAACCCTCCGCTCCGAGAGCGACCTGGTCGAGGTGACGTCCGGCGACCAGGTGATCGAGGCCCTGAGGTCCGGGGAGAGGGCGAAAGATCCGATGGAGTTCTCCATCAAGATATCAAGCCGCGCCCCCGCCGGGGAGTATCCCCTCGAGCTGGACTTAACTTACGACTACCAGTACAACGCCGAGGTGGACGCTGAGGAGCTGGACCCTGAGATCGGCCTGCGGGGCTTCGTGTCCTCTTACTGGTACCAGACGGCCAACCAGACGATCACCATCCCCGTGGCGGTCAAGGAGGAGGCGAACTTCGAGATCACCGACGCCGGGGCCGAGCTTCACGGAGGCGAGAAGGACGGGGTCATCACCGTCACCTACAAGAACATCGGCGAGGAGCCGGCCGAGGATGCCATCGCCAGACTCTCCGTCTTCAAGCCCTTCTCCTCCACCGACGATCAGGCCTACATCGGCACTCTGGCGCCGGGCGAAGAGATGATGGTGTCGTTCAGGATCGATGTCGACTCCGACGCCACCGCCAAACCATACAGCATCAACAGCGAGATCAAATACATCGACCTGCAGGGGGAGACGGTCATCTCCGAGAGCATGAAGATCCCGGTGAACGTGAGCCCCGCCGAAAGGTCTTACACCCTCCCCGGCACCATCATCCTGATCCTCCTCCTGGCGGGTGGATGGCGCCTTTACCGGAGGAGGAAGAGGAGCTAGAGGGCGCTCCTCCTCCCGTCGTCCCCTGCATAACCCGTCCCCTTCCACAACTGGTCCCTCCACAACTGGTCCCTCCACAACTGGTCCCTCCACAAACACCTCTCCGATCCTTGGCCCATTTTCATGCTGCTCCTCCACCACCTCATGGGCATCAAACCTGGTCTCCCTGGTCTCGGACCGGATGATGTGCAAAAAGATGGCAAATTTCTTCATGCCGGCTCAAAAACATCCCTTCTAATGACCTGCCCTTTATTGGTCGTGGGAAATTCTTAAATAGTTTCGGAGAGCGTTATTCATTTATAACCATGAAGGGGTTTGGGACCGTTTTGCCGTTTGGTCTGATGATAGATGCGGCTTTCTTGAGGGACGGGCTGTCGACGAGAGGCGGGTTTCCGTCCGGGGGCGCCGATCAAAGATGAGGTCAGAAGTTCGGACTCGAATGGAACGGTTCTTGAACGCGAGGGAGTAATATGAAAAAATTTGTCTTGGTTTCTCTGACTCTCCTCCTGAGCCTGTCTTTGAGCTGTGCGCTCTTTTCGTCGTCTCTGGCCCAGGAGTCTTCAGACAGCACAAACAAGATCACGCTGCAATACCTTCTCAATGAGCCGATCATCAACCGGGGGGCGGAAACCCTGGCCGGCCCCAACGGATCTATGGAGATCCGCGACTCGGTGATGGTGCCGGGGCTGGAGGAGATGGCGGTCCCCGGGGAGCCGGTCTTGCCCTTTGGGACGGCCAGGATATTGATACCCCAGGGCGAGGAGGTTCAGGAGGTGAAGGTGGTGGCTGGAAACGAGAGGTATCTCGGCAAGCTATCGATAGGACCGGGCCTGGATTCGGTTCCCATTGGCTTCACCGCCAACTGTACCGATTGCCGTCCTCAGGATAACTGGACCAGCCCCGAGTCGGTATTCCTGAATGAGGCCATCCGCCAGTCAGAAAACCCCTATCCAGAGGAGGCATACTCGGTCCTGGGAATTCAAAAGAAGCACGGCTACCAGATCCTTTACGTCAACTTCTACCCTATAAAGTACTTCCCGAAGACGGGTGATGTCTACAGCTTCGGCGCCTTCGACGTCGAAGTCGCTACAGCTCCGGCAGAGGCCCTCGATCTCGGCACCTTCAGAGCCCTTCCTGAGGATCGAGCAGAGGTGGAGATGATGGTGGACAACCCCGAAAAGGCAGCCACCTACACCTCGGACCTGGCTCTCACGGGCAGCTCTCCCATCCTCAACGGAAACTACAGCTACGTGATCATCACCAACCAGTACCTCAAAGATGCTCCCGGCCCCAACAACTTCCAGGCGCTGGCCAGGGAGAAGACGCGCAAGGGCGTTACTGCAGCCATCGTAACCGTGGAGGAGATCAAAGAGGCCTACAAGTACACCTATCCTCGCGACGACCAGGAGGCCATCCGCAACTTCATCCGGGACGCCCACGACAAGAACGGGGTTAGATACGTCCTTATAGGTGGGGACGGGGATGGAAGCAGGATCGGCGGCGAGACCTGGGATGCCACTGTCCCGGCGAGGGGGCTCTGGGCCTGGGCTTACGAGCCGGACCCCGCGAGCTGCCCCGGACCCTGCAGGCCGCCAGACCTTCTCTCAGACCTCTATTACTCCTGCCTTGACGGAAGCTACGACGGCGATGGAGACGGGATATACGGGGAGCCGAACGATGGCGAAGGTGGGATCATGGTAGACCTCGCCGCGGAGGTATACGTCGGCCGGGCCCCGGTGGACAATCATGAGGAGGTCTCCAGCTTCGTCGGAAAGACCATCGCTTATGAGAAGACCTGCTCCGATGAACCCTACCTCACCGGGGTATGGATGGTGGGAGAGTATCTGGAGCCCATGATCGGCCAGCTGGCCAACTCCAGCAATCTCGATAACAGCACATCAGAACCCCTGGATTGCGGCGGATCCGGCTGCGGCGGATCGGGCTCGGATGGAGCCGTGTGCGGCGAATGGGGCGGAGATTATAAAGATAGGATAAAGCCCGTATTCCCGCCAATATTCAACATCCGCACCCTCTACGATAGAGATTATGCTGGATCGGGATGCGACCTGGACCAGTACAACTGGCCGAGGTCGGTGCTCGAAGAGATCATCAACGACGACATGATCCACGCCATAAACCACATCGGTTCTGCCAACTTCTGTGACATCGTCGCCTACGTCATGAAGATGGGCTACAACAACGCCGACGCCCTCAAGAACGAGAAGTATTTCTTCGGCTACTCCCAGGCAGGATACGCAGCATCCTTCGACAACAGAGATCCCGATGGGATCTACCTCCCCCATGACTGCGTCCTGGAGCACTTCGTCGTCGGTCCCGCCGGGGCCTTCGCCTTCATCGGCAACACCAGGTACGGCCTCATAAATCCTAAGAACATCAACAAGAGCCCATCTCAGAAGTTCGACAGGCCTTCTGGGAGGAGATGTTCAACGCTGCTCGCTGGAACCAGTCGGGTGGACCGGTCACCAACATCGGGCTTATAAACCAGCTCTCCAAGGAGAGGTTCATCAGCACCGTCAACGGCAAGGGGGGCAATGACATGAGGTACTGCTACTACAGCATCAACCTCCTGGGAGATCCTGAGACTTCTTTCATCATCCCCGGAACAAAGCCCTCGAAGAGCGCCGCTTTGGAGACGGCTGGTCTTCAAGAGGAAGTCAACGCTTCCGAGACGGGCGATCTTCCGGGGTCCGTCGAGGGCGAGGTCATAGCTCCCCCGGATGTCAGCGGCGCCGCAGATGAGACGGAGAACATATCGGGCCTGGAGATGCCGGATCTATTTGGAGACGGCTTGAGCTTCGACTTTGAGACGGAGATGGACCTCGATTTCGGAGATATGGAGCTCGGCTTCGAATAGGAGCCAAGAATCAGTCGCTCGACCTCAAATCCCTCGTTCGGGACAGGCTGAATAAGAAGCAAGGGGGGCGGGCCCTGGGTCCTTCTTCGGGCCCTGCCCCCCTGTTTCCCATTTCATCCGATTCTATTCATTCGATTCGATTCATCCGATTCGATTCATCCGATTCGATTCATCCGATTCGATTCATCCGATTCGATTCATCCGATTCAATTCATCCGATTCAATTCATCCGATTCGATTCATCCGATTCGATTCATCCGATTCGATTCATCCGATTCCATTCATCCGATTCCATTCATCCGATTCCATTCATCCAATTCAGCCTCCTTCGGGATGGATGCCCGCACCTCACAAAAGCCGGATCAGGCCGTCTGGAGGGCGAGTCGCGAACCGATATCGATCAGCCCCAGGAGCTCCATGGAGATGAGGAGGATCGGCTGATGCAGAAGATAGATCGCCAGGGAGTTCCTTCCCAATAGGCAGAGCTGCTTCGCCGGGGTCTTCATCGAAAGATCAGGAAGAAAAAACCTCCTCGACCCGCCGGGGTAGAGGAGGTCGCCCAGGAAGATCCCGGCCGCCACCACCCCAAACCAGGGGAGGAGGGGGAAGTAATCTACGGATTGAAAGTGGCGGGGAATAAGGCCCAGCCATAAAAGCAAAAACGAGTCGAAGGAGAAGAAGCGGAGCCCCAGGCCGACGAGGATGGCCATCGATCCCAGAGGCGGGGCCCAGCGAGGCCTTTTCAGGAGTGGGAAGGAGAGGATGATGGACAGGCCGATGAGATGGAGGATCCCGAATACGACGAAACCCTCCCCCAAAAAGAGGAATGTGGAGAGGGTTACGACCATCCCCCAGGAGAAGATCCCGACCCCCCGTCGGAGGTATCGGAGAAAGCCCTCTTCGCCCCTGATCACGGCCCTGGCCGAGCTTATCTTCAGGGATACCCCCACCAGGAGGAGGAAGATCGAGGCCGTGGCCTCGGCAAATTTTTGGAACGTCCCGGAGTGAACGTCGAGGGGAAGCTGCACCGAGAAGAAGTCCAGGTCGTAGAGGGAGTGGAAGGCGATCATCATCACCACGGCCATGCCGCGAAGGAGGTCCAACTCCCAGTATCTGAACGCTCCGTACTCTTGCAGATACTTCCTCCTGATCATAAATCGATACGGCCGCCGTTTTGAATCATCTATGGGACGAGGGGCCTACGTCCGATCATCCGAGCGATCGAGCCCGATGGATGATAGAGCGGGCTTACCCCGCCCTCAGGGCATGAGGTTGGGGCCGGCCGCAAACCAGGCCCCATCCATGCCCTGGCCGTTTATCTGGCCGGGGACGTAGTCGCCAACATAATAGTAGAGGGGCCATCCTCTGTAGGTGGTCTGGACGGATCCGTCCTCCCGAGATATGGTCCCGAAGTCGCTGGAGCCGAGGTCCGCGGGTATTATGATCTGACCTGTATAAAAAGGTGGCCAGGATTGAATGCAGGCGCTGCCGCAGTTGCTGGCCCCGGTTCCAGGATCATCCCCTCTTGAATAGTAAAGGGTTATTCCGTCCTGATCCACCAGGTACTCGCCGAGGCCTTCGGCTGAGGCGAGATCAATGGTGTAGGCCGAGGCCGCCGCTCCTGCGGTCAGGGCGAGGGAAATGACCGCCACAGCCAGCACGGCTGGGAAGCTCAATTTTATCATCGTGCTCATATCATGCAGTTCAACGCTTTAAAGGTTCCGAGAGGAGGATTGAATCTGAATCCCGGGCCGCAAAAAAAGAGGTGCTCCCGAGACCCTGCTCAGGGTCGGGGGGATTAAGGTTTGGCCACGAACCAGACGTCTCCCAGGCCCTGGCCTTTCGCATCGCCGGGAGCCTGGTCCTCGAAGTAGTAGTAGAGGGGCCATCCCTTATAGGTGGTCTGGATGGAGCCGTCTTCCCTGGTTATGCCCTGAAATTCGGTCTGGTTCAATCCTTCCGGGACCCATATCTCCGGAGCGAAGAAGGGAGGCCACCGTTCCGCACACCCACCGCTGCAAGCGCTGGTTCCATTTCCGGGAACGTCGCTGGCAAAGGTATAGAGGGTCATCCCAACACCATCGACGAGGAAGGTCCCCAGGGCTTGGTCGGTGGCGATGTTCACGGTATACTCCATCTCGTCCGCTCCATCAGAAGCAAACGCCACAACGATCGTCGCCATAATCGCCAACAGCATAAAGGCCTTCAATCTCATATTTTCACCCTTTAGATTATTTGTACGCCTCTATATTAAGATCTTTCTCACGGGTCCATGTACCCCTCAGCCATCCTTCGGCCTGTGCTGGGGATCCTTCTCCGCTTCGACGCCCCGCGGAGAGTCGAAGTGCTCCTCGTAGGGTTTGATGTCCAGGATGGGGCTCTTATCCAGGGCATCAAGGCCGGTGACGGTGATCTTGTTCTTCTCCACGTTCAGGACCTCCACCACGGTGAGGCCGATAGGGTTTGGCCTCCTGGGGGTTCTGGTGGCGAAGAGCCCCCTCTTGGGGATCGATTCGTCGCCCATGGGATGGACCAGAAGGTCGTAGCCCAGGGCGCGGTGGATGTGGTAGATGACGAAGATGTAGCGGTACTTCTCGATCCCCTCCAGAGCGTCAAGATACTTCTCGTCGATCTCCAGGGTGCAGAGGGAGTTTCTCATGGTCTTGGGGTCCGACGGCTCGCCGAAGTCGCAGTGAACTGTTCCGATGGGGGTGAATGTCACAGCTTCAGGATTCATGCTGAGGGAGTATTGATCGTGTTCCGATATCAGATTTTCCATATCCCATATCTGATCTCTCGAACCGAGGTTCGTTCTCAAAACGAACCTCTACGAACCGGCAGAATATCGCAGGCGTCCGGATTGGCGGCATCCAGTTGGAGATAACCAGAAAGCCTCTGGACCAGAGAAGCCGGTCCTGAAGAACCTATGTATCCAGGAGAGCCGCTCCTGAGAGCCTATGGGTCTGAGGGGAACCGATCCTGAAGAGCCTCTGGACCCGGGGGACCCGGTCCTGGGAGACGGCTCAGCCCCGGGAGGGAGGGGACCTGACGAGCAGAATTGAGATGATCGACCTTGAATCGTAGCCTTGGGGAGGTACAAAAGGGACTATCGCCAGGATCGCTTTTATCGAGAAAGAAGGCTGAGGATGCCATTTCATCATCAAGCCTCAGAGAAGACGCTGGGGGTGGCTGAAACCTGGTAGAAGGTCCGGGTGAGCCTCTGGGGATAGATTACAGTGAGCTTGGGGACTTGGTGGCGGAGCAGCTTCGAATCGTAGAGGTAGTAGCCGCTCTTCAGCTCGCCCGCCCCTCTGGATACCAGGACCGCCCGGTGAGGCTCGGTTCTGGTCACGGTAACGTTGTCGAAGTCGTAGAAGAGGTCGATCAGCTCCGGCTCGATGTGCTTTGTCCCCAGGGCCAGAACGTATAGCCGGGCCAGGGGATCGAGGTCGAACTTCACGTCGAATACGGCGTCGCCATCTTCGAGGGACATGGTCACCTCCCGGACCTGGATGTACTCCCTTCCCCGATCGGCGAGGCCCGGGGCGGCCAGGATGAAGATCATCAGAAGTAACGCCGCATCTCTTCTCATTTGCCATCAACCTTGAGGGGCCTTCAAGATGACGGGGACGATGAGCATGAGGATCAATAGCCCGATGAAGACCAGGAAGAAGAGGGTCTGGCGTCTCTGGGCTGATCTGTACTTGGACTCGCAGACCTCGTCGCAGAAGGTCTCCGTCTCATCGATGGTCTTGCCGCAGACGATGCAGTGCTTGTGAGGATCCAATTTTGTCAACCCGATCACCAACCAACATCGATCCTATGATTTGGAGCGTAGATAAGATTTTTGGACGGCATTCTTGGGCCATTATCCCGGCCATCTTGATGGAAAGACGTATTAATGTATGGAGGGGATTTATGCCCTGGTGGACGTATGCTGAGATGGACCCTAGCGATCCCGATCGCCCTCTTTATCGGCCTCTCAATCGGAGCCGAGGCCAAGATGTACATCGTTGACGACGACGGCTTTGCCCAGTATCATTCCGTAGGAGAGGCGTTGGCGGTGGCCAACGACGGAGATACGATTTATGTGAAGCCCGGAACCTACCGGGAGCACCTGGTCTTGAACAAGAGCGTCACCTTGATGCCTCCGCGAGGCGAGGAGGGGATCGTAAGCCTGGTCGGTGACGGAAGCGACATCGGAATAGAGGTTCTGGCGGACGGCTGCAAGATCGAGGGTCTCACCATATCCGACTTCGCAGGCCCCGGGATCTTCGCGGAGTCGGATTCCAACCTGATAAGAAAGAATACCCTGGTCAATAACGTGCACGGCATCTACCTCAACGGCTCCTCCGGAAACCTGGTCGAGGATAACCTGGAGGAGGGGGGCTACTGCGGGATGGTCATCATTTCCTCGAGAGGGAATACGGTGAAGGGGAACGTGGCCAGAGGTTGCAGAGGTTCACCGGAGGTTCCCGGCTCGGGAATCCTCCTCAACTCCGGCTCCAATAACTCCATCTCAGACTGCAGGGCAGAGGGCTGCGGTCGGGGGATCGATATGCGTTCGGAAAGCCTGGAGAACGACATATCCCGGGTCGAGGTTGAAGGCTGCGGGATCGGCTTTCTCATCGAAATGGGCTCGGGGGCGAATCTGGTCCGACATTGCACTGTAGAAAACGCCACCACCGCCGTAGTCCTGGACTCCGCCCTGAAGAACCTGATCCAGAACAACTCCATCTCCAACTCGACCAACGGGATCGTCCTCTTCTCTTCGACCGAGAACGGGATCGTGGAAAACCGGCTCTCCAACCTGGACGTCGGACTGATGATCTCGGGGTCCGCAGGCAACGTCTTCATAAATAACGAGATCGAGACCGCAAACTCCGGGGTGCTGATCAAGGATTCCCCGGCCAACAGGCTCGAGGGGAACGCTCTGGTCAAGGTGAGTCTGGGGCTTAATGTAGAATCCACCTCTACAACTGACGGCCTCAACAATCAGATCTCTGAATCCAACCTGATCGAGGGAGACCCCGTACTCTATCTCTACGGCCTATCGGACGGGGTGATCTCGGGCCGGGAGTTCGGACACGTCACCATCGCAGGGTGCCAAAACCTGACCCTTGAAGCGAGCTCCATCACCAACGACGGTCTCTTCTTATACTCGTCCAGGGGCTGCAGGATCCTGGACAACGTCGTATCCAACGGCTATGGGATGCTGATCCGGGACTCTGACGAAAACGAGATCCGAGGAAATCAGGCCTGCGAGAATCAGTATGGCGGCGTAATGCTGGTGGATTCGGGTGGCAACATCATCGGAGAGAACAACCTCTCCGGAAATGAGCGGGACGGGCTTCTTCTGAGAGGATCGGAGGCCAACAAGGTCCAATCGAACCTGGCTCAGGGGAATGGAGAGGCCGGGATCAGGATCATAAACTCCAACGATACGGAGATCACCGGAAATTCGGTCATCGGAAATGGGGTCGGAATCTACGCCAACGGATCCACTGGATGCATAGTCTACAGGAACAACATCATCGACAATCTCGTCCAGGCCATGGATGACGGCGATAACCTCTGGGACTGGGGCGCTCTCAAGGGTGGAAACTACTGGTCCGATCATTCCTGCGAGGGCAGCCCCTGCCTGAATCAGACCAGGGCAATAGGAAGAGCAATGGACAGCTACCCCTTCGGCGAGAGGGACGGATGGGCGAAGTAGCCGGAAAGTACTTGAAGGGGTCGTCGGAATAGGGGAAGATCATGGCGAAGAAAAAATCTGAGGGCAGCGGACTGATGTCCTCTGCCGGTCTCATGAGGTACTTTGAGGCGGACGATACGGCGATCAAGCTGAACCCAAAGACGGTGATCGCCTTCAGCTCGGCGGTGGGGGCCGGGGTTCTGGCGCTGAACTTCTCCTTCGGGCTCTGGCCCTGAAGGGGCTGTTCCCAGCCTGCCCCGGCGGGATCTATTTTCTGAAAGTAACCCTTCTCCGGCAGGATTTCTTTCTTCGCGGCCGCTCATAGTCGCGTTTCAGATCGCCGTTACGATTCAGATCGTGATTCCAAATCATCCCCTTGCCCGTCCTATCGTCTGTCTATCGCCCTGGCCACAGCTCCCCCATCGCCCCGTTTATCGCTCCGCCCATCGATCGCCTATCGCCCGTCTATCGTCCCCCTATCGATCGTCTATCGCCCCGCCTATCGACCCTTCTTCAGCTCCTCGAGGAGTCTCTCGACGACCTTCTCGAAGCTTCCCCTGGCGGCGGTCTTTTTCTCCACGAAGGCGATGCCGCTGTCGCCCAGAGGGGCCACCTCCGGGTCCAGAGGTATCGCTCCCAGGAAGGGGACGCCGAGCTCCTCGGCCGCCCTCTTTCCGCCTCCGGTCTTGAAGATCTCCAGAACCTCCCCGCAGTGAGGGCATCTCAGGCCGCTCATGTTCTCGACGATCCCCAGGAGGGGGACGTTCATCGACTTGACCATGTTCACCGCCTTCCTGGAGTCGAGGAGGGCCACCTCCTGAGGGGTGGTGACGATGACGGCCCCGGAGAGGTCGGGGAGGAGCTGGACGACGCTGAGGGGCTCGTCGCTGGTCCCTGGGGGCAGGTCGATGATGAGGAAGTCGAGGTCGCCCCAGTTGACGTCGGACATGAACTGCTTTATCGCCGCCATCTTCATGGGGCCTCTCCAGACCACGGCCGAGTCGGTGCCGGAGAGGGCGAAGGCCATGGAGATCACCTTCAGACCCCTGGAGTCGACCGGCTCTATCCCCGCCGGCCCCCCTGAGAGCCTGGAGGCCTCGACCCCCAGAAGCTTCGCGGTGCTGGGGCCGGTGATGTCGGCGTCCAGGACCCCGACCCTGAATCCTCGGGACTGGAGGGCGCGGGCCAGGTTGACGGCCACGGTGCTCTTGCCCACGCCGCCTTTGCCGCTGGCGATCATTATTTTGTGCTTTATCCTTCCCATCCTGGCGGAGACGGCTCGCATCTGCTCGTCCATCTCTTTTCTAGGGTCAGTGCAGGTCCCTCTCGTGGCGCATGATTCGCATTTGCTGTCGCATTCTTCCATGGTAACACCATCATTGAGCTTTGAAAAAATCGTCTTGATCGGCTGAAGTTTGATCTTCGAATTCGTCCGGCGGGGCCGGATTTCGTCTCACCCTCCCCGAGCCTGGAAGTAGATGACCTCTCCTTTCCGAATCCGTCTGATCTCGCCCTCGCCCTCCAGGACTTCCAGGTACTTCAAGATCTCGTTTCGATGAAGGGAGGTGAGGGAGGCCAGCTCCTCCAGGGTGCAGGGCCTCCGGGAGAGGAGGTCTCTGATTCTAACCTCGGTCTTCTCCGACAGGGACCTCTCCCAATCGGCTATCACCTCGGCGCCGGAGAAGATCTCCAGCATCTCCTCCATCTCCTCCGGAGTCAGGGGCTGGACCGGCTCTGCTGGCGGCCTGATTACGGTGTTGAGCTGGACCCTGTCCGGGCCGATCCTCTCGACCGCCTCGGCGATCAGCTCCGCCTCGCAGTCGTTGACCCCCTTGACCAGCATCACCTCAAGCCAGATCGAGCCGGAGAACTCCTCCCGGAGCCGGACCAGCCCCTCGACGACCTCTTCGATCCGGAGGTCGGGGTGGGGGCGGTTCACCCTCTCGAAGGTGGCCTGGGTGGCGGCGTCGAGGCTGGGAACGATCAGGTCCGCCTCCAGCACCTCCCGCCGGACCTGGTCTTGGAAGAAGAGGGTGCCGTTGGTGAGGAGGACGACCGGCTTATCGACCGAATCCTTCGCCCCCCGGATGATCTCGTCCAGGCCGAGGTGGAGGAGGGGCTCGCCGGAGCCGGCCAGGGTCAGATAATCGAAGTTGACCGGACCCGTTGACGGCTTTCCGGCAACCTCCACCTTCTCCGAGAGGGCCCGGATCTCGGCCAGGACCTCCTGGGGAGAGACCCGCTTCTCCCTCTTCAGGGTGAGGCAGGTGGTCCTCCCCAGCTGGCAGTAGACGCAGTCCAGGGTGCAGGTCTTGAAGGGGAGTAGGTCGACCCCCAGGGAGAGGCCGAGCCTCCGGGAGGGGACGGGGCCGAACAGGTGCTTCATATTTCGAGTCCTCCTGATATCAATCCTCGATTAAAAGGTTGAAGGCAAGAGATACTAATAGGTTGCGTAAGAAGTGATCTGAAGGCGGCAGGTGAAAAGAGATGACCAAATTTTCTCCATGGCGTGATCGAGCGAGAAGCCGGCCATCGCAGATACCCCAGAAGGACGAAGGCGGAGAAAGATAGATCGAAGATCCTCCGATAAAAAAACTCTGATTTATCCTGGAGAAGAACATGAGATGCTTCATATGTAAGAAGGGCTCGACGAAGCCCGAAACGACGAAGCTCGGAACGACGGAGCCCGGAACGACGACCGTCACCCTGGAGAGGTCCCGCATGATCATGGTGATCAAGGGGGCGCCAGCCCAGGTCTGCAAGAACTGCGGCGAGGCTTACGTCGATGAGAAGATCACGTCAGAACTTCTCGCGTCAGCGGAGAAGGCGGCTAAAGCAGGAGCTGAAGTCGAGATACACGAGTACGTCACCGCTTAGAACTATCTTTAATGACTGTGCTGATCCGTCGACCGACCTTTCCCTCCATCTCGATCCCGCCCTCCGACCGCCCGGCGCGAATGCGCCGGGCGGCGCTGTCCCAGGAGGGGCTAGAGGAAGACGCTGCCCCACACACGCCCCCGCCACCAGGGACCGCCGAACCAGCAGAGATCACGAAAGGCATCCGGCGGCTTTTTGGGTTGCTCCAAAAGTTATTTACCCATTTTACGCCTTCTCATCTTCAAGATGGCCGGTGATGAACTGAAGAAGAGAACGCAGGCCGCAAACTCCATAAGCTCAAAGCCTCGATCCGTGGACGATCTCACCAGCGGGGAGGAGGTTCGGGGGATAATGAAGCTGGCAGAGGCCTCTATGGCCGAATTTCTCGAAGCTGAGCCGGACATCTATACGTTGAAAGACTTGAAGGTTAAATACAAATGAGTGGCTTCTGTTTGATGGGGATAAGCCAAATTTTATGCGAAATGTTAAGATGGGATGCTTCGCAGGCGAATGCTTTCGAAGATCATTTATAAATAGTCCAAGAAATAAATGATCTTGATAGATGGATCTGAAGGGCGAAAATATGATATTCCGCATCCATGCGGTCCAGCGGATGTTTGAGCGGAATATCGGCGCTGAGGACGTACGCAAAGTTCTGTCTGAGGGAGAGGTCATAGAGGAGTATCCCGACGACACTCCCTACCCGAGCCGCCTGATCTTCGGGTGGTGCGAAGGCCGACCGATTCACGTGGTAGTCGCCATTAATGAGAAAGAGAGATCAGTCATTGTGGTGACGGTTTATGAGCCCGAGAAGGAGAAGTGGGACGCGGATTTTGCGAGGAGAAGATCATGAGATGCCTAATTTGTAAGAAGGGCTGGACGGAGCCCGGAACGACGACCGTCACCCTGGAGCGATCCAGCATGATCATGGTGATCAAGGGGGTGCCCGCCCAGGTCTGCAAGAACTGCGGCGAGGCTTATGTCGATGAAAAGGTCGCCTCGGAGCTTCTGATGTCGGCAGAGAAAGCGGCAAAAGCAGGCGCCGAGGTCGAGATACGCGAGTACGTGACCGCGTAGTAGTTCAAGGGACTCGGCCTCCGACTACTATATTTCGCAGCGAAGCTGACCTGACGACCGGCCCCGCCCACGCGCCCGTCCAGCCTTCTCTATCCCGTCGATCGACCGCCCGGCGCGGAAGCGCGCCGGGCGGCGCAGCCACTGGAGGGCCAGAGGAAGGCGCCCCCTCCGCCACCGGACCCGAAGATCACGAGAGGCTCCCCTCGACGATGGCGACCTCCTCCTCGGTGAGGCCGTAGAGCCGGTACACGATCGCATCGATGAGCCGGTCGGTCTCCCCGATCCGCGCCAGGAGCGGCGTGAGCTTCTCCATCGAGGCCGAAAATTCCCGCCGCAGGTCCTCGCCGAAGGCCCGGCGGCCGGGGTCGACGCCGAGCTTCCGTTTGTTCTTCTTCAGGACGCTGAGAAGCTCGGAGAACTCGATCTCGTAGTAGGCCTGAACCCTGGTCTTGTTGGAGAGATCGTCGACCCTGGCGCCGATGAAATCCTCCAGCCAGGCCAGGAAGCCCCGGATCTCCTCCTGCTTCTCCCTGTTCATCCGGATCATCTCCTCGGCCAGATGCGCCAAGAGATCGTGGACGATGTCAGACCTCTCGCCCTCGGCATCAAACTCGCCCGCGTCATCTTTCGGCAGGCAATCGCCGACCCGGGCGAGGACTTCGCCGAACCGCCCGGCGGCGCAGAGCCCCGAGAGCTCCTCCTCCAGGCGGCGGCGCTCGGCCTCGGGGGTGGAGAAGGAGATGCGACGAATAGGTAGGTTTGAAACGAGTGGAGCTCTAAAATTGATGCCACCGTCCATCGAAAGACCGCCATAGATCTCTTTAATATAAAATGTCATGAATTTAGAATTTAATATCGTTAATAAATACTCTGCAGAATATGTAGATCCATCAAAGCCTCTGACAACTGTAGTAGATTTGCCTGCCAAGAAGCTACCGCTGTCGTCTAGGAACGACTCAAAATATCTAATTCCAGATATTATTATTTTTTTCTCGATGGCTTGCTTATATCGTCTTATAAAACGGGATTCAAAATCAGTCTTATTTACAATTGGCATTTTATATTTCTCTTTAAGATAGGTCGTAGCTTGAACGCCCCAAAGCGATGTGTATCTATCAACTGTTCCTGTTACGACAAATTTTAAGTACTCCTTTTCATGTTCCAGTTCTTTGAGCAAGGCTGGTAATTCGTAAGCCTCAGAAACTGTGAACGCTTCGTGAACAATACAAATATCTGATAATTTTAGGCAAATTTCCGGTATATGTTGTAGCATAAAAGGAGCTTTTGAAATCATAATGCCCCAATTATTAATATCCTTAAGAAAATTAAGTGGAAGATTTTGTTCAGATACAGCTTTGGTTTGATCGCTAAATATCGTTACTTTAAGCTTTGTTGGTAACGTCTTCCTCATGAAAGCTACTACTGGAAAGATAGATGCATCTTCAAATACTTTTAAGCTCGAAAAATCGGCAACATGATACAAGTTATCTCTCGCGAATGATCTCAATGCTTGCCCATATTCCGCTGATAACCACTTATTAGGAGTTATTAAAGAAGCATTTCCTCGTTGATCGATTAAGCCTAAGGCTAATTCCCAAAAAGGAATATATAAATCCCAATTTCCGCGGGCTGTTTTAAAATGTTGGGATATAAACTCCCTTATTTCGGGCGATTTTTGGACCATATGTTCGGAATCAACATATGGCGGATTTCCCACCACCGCATCCCAGCCGGGATTCTTCCTGGCGGCTCCGCCCTCGAAGAAGACCTCGGGAAACTCCAGCTGCCAGTGAAAGAAGCTCCTCTCCCCGGCGATCCTCTGCGCCTCAGAAAACCAGGCGGGCGAGGTCTTGCGGCGCCACTCGGCCTCGTCGCCGCCCACCGCCCAGAAGAGGTCGTGGTAGACCTGATCCGGCGCCTTGGTCCCTTGGGGCGTAGCCCGCGCCTCCACCTCGTTTCCGAAGTAGACGGCGGTGTGGACGTTGGCGATCGCTTTCGCCTTGGTGTACTCGGGGAGGTTTCGAAACTCCTCGAAGACCTCCTCCTTCCTCTTGATCTCGGAGAGGGAGTCGTCCCCGATCTCCTCCAGCTCCCTGATCTTGCCGATCAGGTGCTGGAGGAACCGGGGCGAGACGAAGGAGGGGAGGGTCACCTGGTCGGGCGCGAGCGCCGAGGCCTTCTCGCCGGGGTAGCGGATCAGGTCGGAGAGCCGGGCGCCCACCAGGCTGTTTCCCTGCTTAAGCCGGTGGTCGAGGAAGCTGAGGGGCTTGTCTTTGGCGATGGTGATGAGCCACAGAGAGACCTTCGCCAGCTCGACGGCCAGGTCGTTCAGGTCCACGCCGTATACGCAGTGGGAGACCGCCTCCCTCTTCGCCCACTCGGGGGTGAACTGGCCTTTGTCCTCCACCCACCCCCACTCGATGTCCCTATCCGCAGCCCGCATCAGCTTTCCCGCGAGAAACTCCACCGCGCCCACCAGGAAGTGGCCCGAGCCCATGGCCGGGTCCAGGACCTTCACCGAGAGGGTGGCCTCGATCAGGCTACTGTTTTCCAGGAGCGCCTCCTTCCACCGCTCCTCCACCACCGGCCCCACCGTCTTCTCCACGATGTAGTCGACGATGTAGTCGGGGGTGTAGTAGGAGCCGGTCGCCTTCCTCTCGCCCCGGTCGGTGGTGAGGTACAGGTCGCCGGCCATCGCCCTCTCAAACTCCCCGAACTCTCCGAAGGATTTCTCTTTCTTCTTGCCCTGGTTGAACTCGGCCAGAGGGACCCACCGGCGGTCTTTGCCCCCGGAGACGACCAGATCTCCATCGGCCACCGCGAGGGTGTACTCCAGAAGCCCCTCGTATATCGAGCCCAGGTGTCTGATCTCCAGGGTCGAGTAGTCGACAAACCCCTTCCCGCCGTTGGCGCCGCCGGTTCCATTGCCTCTGGCCGCGCCACCGGCGGCGCCTTTCGCCTTGCCGCTCCCTTTGTTTCCAGCCTCCTCGTCTACTGCGCCGCCCGCCCCCGCCTCGGAGCGGGAGAGGAGGTCGATCGCCTCGGCCAGGTAAGAGTCGCCGATCGTCCACCTCGCCAGGTCGGGGTGCTTCTGGGGGTCGAAGAGGCCGCCGTTGTAGGCGGGAACCCGGATCATCCCGTCGATCCCAAGGCTTCTGCTCCCCTGGTCGATCAGCCGAAAGAGATCGTTCAGGTCCGACCACAGAGACCTTTTGATGGGGAGAAATCCCTGGGCGGCGGGGCCGTCCAGGCGGATCGCCACCTCCTTTTTGATCCGATCGAAGCTGTAAGAGCCGGCGTAGACCTCGTCTCTCAGGTCCAGGAGCTCTTTGCCCTCGGCGTAGAGGAGGAAGAGGAACCGGTAGAGGAGGATCATGGTGTTCTTCTGAACCCGCCCCCTCGTCTCCGGGTCGGTCGGATCGAGATCGTTCTCCCGCCAGGCGATGAACCCCTCGGCCACCTTCTTCATCGCCCGGTAGACGTTCTCCTTCAGGTTCTCCCCGATCTCCCGGGCGTAGTTCGCCGACCCCCGCAGCACCTCCTCCAGGAAGACCTCCCCCCGCTGGTTGGGGAGAAAGGCCTCCTGCCGGAAGAAGTAGTAAAAGTACCGAAAGGCCTCAACGTCCCTGGCCTCCAGAATCGCCGCCAGGTCCACCTCGTAGTAGACGTCCAGCGGCCTCTCCTGCCGGTAGAGCCTCCACTTCGCGCCGTTGGAGAGGATCCCCCAGGCGGGCTCGGTCTCGTGGAGGTAGAGCCAGATCTGAAAGGAGGGGTTACGCCTCTTGTCCTGCCGGTCTTTTCCGAACCGGTCCAGGGAGGCATCCCACCTCTTCACCTCCCCCACGGCGAAGGCCCCCGAAAAGAAGGACTCGGTGTCCTTCCTCGCCTGGGCCCGGTCCCGGGCCTCCCGGTCGGGGAAGAAGGCGTAGTCCGGAAACTCCTGGGACTTGGTCGCCCCCTGGACCTCGTAGTCGGGGAGGATGACGGCGAAGAGGGACCGAAAGAGCCGATCCTCCAGCTGAGACTCGGAAAGCCCTTCGACGAAGGCCGCCTCCCTCTCGTAGATCCTCCTGATCTTCTCGAAGGCCGCCTGGTGATCCGATCGGGCCCACTCGGGGGAGGCCCTGATCTGGTTTTCGAGATAGTGGTTTGAGAAGAGGTTACGGTTGTTGAAGGGTCGGCTCGCTTTCTCCATCGGGATCGAACTCCGGTCTGCCTGGGGTGCCGATAAATCTGTCGAGAGAAAAGGCGCGATCGGCCGGGGAAGGAAAGAGGTCAGAAAAGGAAAAGAGAAAGATGAGAACGAGGGACTGATGGGCCCGACGCGATTCGAACGCGTGATCCCCGCCGTGTAAGGGCGATGTCATAACCACCTAGACCACGGGCCCTCCGGCCCATCCCTTATCCCTCGTCATATTAGATTC
>Ga0116163_1000558_pt1 | contig 26215 bp, 20 predicted proteins | sample AD_UKC107_MetaG_FD_89889 | JGI IMG/M metagenome (GOLD analysis project Ga0116163, IMG submission 89889) | Active sludge microbial communities of municipal wastewater-treating anaerobic digesters from Hong Kong - AD_UKC107_MetaG | ecosystem: Engineered > Bioreactor > Anaerobic > Digestate...
AAGGAAACACCCGGTCCCATCCCGAACCCGGCAGTTAAGCTTTCCGTGGCCGATGGTAGTACGGTCATCACGCCGTGTGAGAGTAGGTATCGCCTAGCTTTTGTTTTTGGAACGCTCGTTCCCTGGAGTTCTTTTTTTCTTAACTCCTTTAAAAAACCCCATCCTTTCGGATGGGGTTTTTTGTTGGGTTATATAGAATTTAAGAAAGTATATCTTTAAAATGGGTAATCATCTTATCCGGTTCAGTTATAGAAATAACATCCAATCGGATGAAATCCCATTGTCTTTCAGAGAAGTGCAAATAATGGTTGATTGAATAGTGCAGTTTTCTTATCTTTTCTTCATTTACACGAAGAAATGGGTCCGGTATCTTTTTACCACCCTTAACTTCTACAAAAACAATAAGATTTCCTTTAGAACAGATGATATCAATTTCACCAAAACGCGTTCTATAATTTCTTTCCAATATTTTGAAACGCTTCTTTTTTAAATAATCGCTTGCAATATCTTCGTATAATACGCCTTTTTCAGTTGAACCAGTTACTCTACTGGATCTTTGGAACAATGTAATATCCCCTTTTTTTCATGCAATAGAACCCATTGATCGCCTTATCTTCTCTGAAATCGCCGATATGTCGTCTGTCATTAAGGTGTATTTCATCGTAACTTGGATTGACATCATTTATTATTTCCAAATAGTCCATAATTTCATTTATTTCCTCTTTCAGTAATCTCTCTTTTTTCCCTGAGATGGATATTTTTGATAATTTTTCAAGACGTTGGTATAAAACATTGTCAATCTTCATTATAATTTTTAAAAAGATCTGAAATGTTCCTGACCTTTTCACTTTTCATAATAGATTCTTTGTTCTCCTGATTAACCTGTCTGTAAAGCTCCTCTCTATAAACCGGAAAGGCCTTAGGAGCGTCAATACCGATCTTCACAAACTTTCCATCCACTTCAATTACTTTAAGTGTGATTCTCCCTTCTGGGGTTTCTATATATATTTCCTCATTATTTTTTCTATTCAAAACCAACATCAAATCATTCCCCGTCTTTAAAAGTTTCTAGTAATCTTTTTGATCTTTCTATTTCTTCTTTCACATTGTGCCTTAATTGGTATTTACTTTTTGAAGGAATATATTGAATGGCAAGGTTGTTTTCAAGGTTTACAAGTACCGGTGCGGCAAGATTGATAGTCATGGATTCCGGATTTGAATCCGGAATCCTTACAACCGTTAGAACTAACACCTTCTCCTGATTATTTATTTTCAGAAACGAGATTATATCATCAGGAATATCTACACTATAATCAGATACCACTAACCATGGATCAAGAATCGGTAGAGAGACTGATTCATCTTCAAGAGAAACAAGCCATTGGACAGGTTTAGTTTCATCTAATGCGAATAGTGCAAAATATTTTAAATTTTCGAAACCCGGTAATCCACTATTAAATGTAATAATATCTTTTTCTTCTATCTCGATCTCACCTATATTTGTCTTATAGTGCATTTCATTCCATCTCCCAGTATAAATTAATAGCCTAACTTTTCAGGGTGTGCAAGCAGATCAACAGTTTGAACAACAAGCCATACTGCCGCTTCGCCATACTGCGTAATTCTAAAATACTGATCTTCGGTTATTCCCGGCTCTTTTGTAGCAATTACCAACAATCCAATCGTCGTTTCACCATTTTTTAATGGGTAAGCAAAATAACCTCTTACACCAGCTTCAAGCTGATAATCTCTTGCTTCATTTTTCCCAAAACCGGTTTCAATCAATCTGCTTGCATTCGTTGTAAAATACCCCTGACCATCATTAAATGCTTTTGCGAGAAGACTTTCATTTTTAACAAGATCAAAATTTCTCTGTCCTATGTTTTCTGGATTCCCTTCTGCATCTGGATCTGTAAATCTGTCTTCTATATAAATAAAGGGTATCAAAGTATTTCCCTTTGTCCAGTTTTTTGTGTAGATTCCAACAAAGCTATAGCCTTCTCTATGTAACAAAGAAGTAACAAGATCCTGCAGCTGATCCCATCGCTCTATATTGTATGAACCATTGGAACTCTCATTGGTTTTCCAGATATATTTATCCGTGTTATCATACTGTGCGACATCATTATGTATCGTCTCAAGCAGCAAAGCCATCTCAAGCTGAGCATTATGCTCATATTCCATTCCTTCAACTTTTACTTCTACAAGCCAGTCCCCAAACATCATCATCGAAAAAGCAGTCAATAAGAATAACAATAATATTTTTTTCATTCAGAACCCCTCCATTATAATTATTTATCTGAATTATACCACGTTAAAAAAGTGGCCGTTTAAAATCTGATTATTTGATTTTATCCTCTTTTTCTTTTATCCCATCAGCATCGTGTTCTTCTAATATTTTTTTATGTACTTCACTTAATTTTTTCATCAAATGATAATTTACGCTCCCTCTTGGGAAGTTGCCATTTTTATTTTTAATTCCTGCCTTTTTATCCATGATTATTTCTATTGCCTCTTCTATTGTTTCAACGGTCCAGATAGAAAATTGCTTCTGTTTGACAGATTCGATAATTTCATCATTAAGGATAAGGGAATCGTAGTTTCCTTCCGGAATAATCACACCCTGTTCTCCGGTAAGCCCACTCTGTTTACAGATCCTGTAAAATCCTTCTACTTTTTCGGTTATTCCTCCAACAGTCTGAACTTCACCTTTCTGACTCATTGAACCCGTTATGGCAATTCCCTGTTTGACCGGTATTCCACTGATCGCGGATATTAATGATATGGTCTCGGCAACTGTTGCACTATCTCCTTCTATTTCACCATAAGTTTGCTCAAATGATACGGTTGCTTTTACGGAAAGCGGAATATCTTTTGCATATCTCGCCTCAAAAAAACTCTCTAATGTGAGAACCGCCTTTTTAAAGATCTTGCCACTCATGTCCACTTCTCTTTGAATATCAACAATCCCCGAATTACCTATAGAATATTCACAGGTTATTCTTGCAGGTACACCAAATATGTAATCTCCGGTGTTTAAAACACTCAATCCATTGACTTCTCCAATCTTTTCACCTGTTGTATTAATAATAATCTGTTTATCAAGAATCATCTCATCTATCTTTTCTCTCTCGAGGCTTACTCTTTTTTCTTTTGAAAGAAGTGTTTTCTTGATAATCGACTCATTAATAATCTTATTTTCAGTCTTTAAGGCATGCCTTGAGGCCTCTATGAGTAAATCTGATATTTTATTAAAATAGGAAGATAATTTTTTTCTTGAGCCTGAAAGTCGCAACAGATATGAAAAGACAGCCATAACACCCGACCGATCAATCTGTGCCAGTTTTTTTTCTTCTATCACGCTGTAAATAAAAGAGAGAATTATTTTTTTACTCTCCTCATTATTTTCCAATTCAAAATCAAATTCCGCTTTTATACGGAATAATTTTTCAAAATCAGGATCCAGTTCATAAAGCATGTCATACATGTACGTATCACCAACGAGTATGACTTTCAAATTTAATGGAATAGAATCAGGTTTGATTGTTGCAAGGGATGAATAGCCACTTCGACTCTCTATATTTTCTACGTTAATGCGTTCAGAATATAACATTTTTTTCAACGTGTCCCAGACATAAAAGTCCTGCAGCAAATCTTTGGCTTCTATGATAATATAACCGCCATTTGCCTTATGAAAGGAACCCGCTTTAATGAGTGTATGATCGGTGTATAGATAAGAATTTCTCGAAAGATATTCTATCTTTCCAAAGAGATTTGAATAAGTCGGATTCAATTCAAAAATTGTTGGTGCCCCGTTCAACCTTGAATTATCGACGAATACATTGATCTGATAATCGTTAAACATTTTAAGTGCAGCTTCCTGATCTTCTCCCATGATAATCATCAGGTTATCAATTAGATCCTGTTTCACGCTCTTGAAGTATTCTACTAATTCATCGTACTTTTTATATTTCTTTTCCATTTTCATAAATAAAGGATTTAATGTAAATTCGGCACTTTCCTCGTTGAGTTTCTCAGATTCTTCCTGATAATCATTACTTATTATCCTTGATTTATGCAAATAACCTTCGACAAGCTGTTTACATTTAATCTGATTTGCATTGAACCCGTTTTTTTCTTCTTCACTCATTGATTCGAGCTGTTCGTCAGTCAATTGTTTTCCATCTTTTGACGGAAGGGTTAATATACCATTCGGAGCCGCTTTTAGTATAAAATTTAATTCCTTTGCCTGTTCAGATATCTTATCCCAAAGGTTTTTTTGTTTCTCATCATATTCTTTCTTCAATTCCTGAGATTTTTCCTGATATAAATCACTTTCAAACAGATTATCCAATGCCTTCATCGTTTCTTCAAGTAGTTTTTCGACATCTTTTCCCACTTTTTTTGCATCTCCGGGGTTTAAAGAAATAGCGAGAGGACTCCAATGATCATCAAAATTATATACATAAATCCAGTCCGAAGCGGTCTCTTTTTCTTTGGCCACATCTTGAACGGTCTGCTTGACAAATGTTCTTCTACCGGTCCCCGTATCACCGACCACAAATATATTATAATCACGGGATGTTATTTCAAAGCCTGCCTGTATGGCTTCAAAAGCCCTTTCATGAGCCTTTGTGCAATCAAAATCCTGATCAAAATCGTTAAAAAATTCAAAATCAGATTCCCTGAACATTACCAAATCATCGATCTTTATTTTCCTCAAATAAAACATCCCCTCAAATAAAAATTTTCTCTCTTATCATTTTATCATTTACAACCCTTTTCTGATCAAAAGGAATAGATATTTTTAACAAATACTCGATGTTTCCCTTAGGTCCTTTAATAGGGGAAACATCGAATTTTTCCGGACAAATTAAATTTTCAAGACAACAACTGACGATTTTCATAACCGCTTCATATCGGAATTCGTTATTTTTAACGATACCCTTTATATTCTTTTCCTGCTCGAGCTCAAATTGAGGTTTTATTAAAAAGACACCTGTACCCGAAGGCGAAAGAAGTTTCTTTACAACCGGAAGAATATATGTCAGGGAAATAAATGATAAATCTCCCGTAATGAATTCTATTTTTTCCTTAAAGTCCGATGGATTCAGATATCTGGCGTTGGTTTTTTCCATCGCACAGACCCTTTCGTCATTTCTAAGGTTCCAATGTAACTGTCCATATCCCACATCGACCGAGTAGACCTTTTTAGCACCGTTAATCAGGAGAATTTCGGTGAATCCACCGGTTGATGCGCCAAGATCCACACATATTTTTTTCTCCACATTGATATCAAATGATTCAAATGCCTTTTTCAGTTTCAATGCACCTCTGCTGACATAAGGGATAGAAATTTTCTTTAAACTGATCTCGCAATCATCCGGGAATCGCTTACCGGATTTTGTAATTTTTTCATTATTTACGATCACATTTCCAAGAAGTATCTCTGAATTTGCCCGTGTTCTTGATGAAAAAAAGCCTCGATCAACTAAAAGTTGATCGAGTCTCTTGTTTTTATTATTAGACTGATTATCTTTATTTATCCTAACTTCCTCCGTTCATATTAGTAAAGGCCTGCTGAAGGGCATTACCCTGTTCCTGTAATGAACTGATAGATTGCTCCATCGCAGCATACTTTTTCCATAAAGCTTCAAATTTCGTGTTAAGCTTTGAAGACCAGTTAACAATCTCACTATTGATACGACGGATTTCCTCATTAATTGTTCCGCTATAACCAATAACCCGTTGAAGTTTACCCGTGTTAAACTTGTTATACTCATATATTTTGTCAGTAAGCTTTGTTGCAAAACCATCAACTTCAATCCCCGCAATCGTTTCGGATATTCCGAAGAGCTCCCAGACTGACTCCGAATCGTTCATCAGCGCTTCTTCCAATAAATCATCGTTGACGATAATTCTTCCCCTTTGTACATTCCTGTAAGCATCTTCATATCCGTTAAATCCATCTGAGGCTCCAAGTCCTATGTCCGTCAGAAAGTCATATTTCAGCGAAGTATCGTAATGATTGGTTAAGAGAATATTCTTCAATCCACTATAGGTAGTCGTCGTACTGTCAGTGACGATTATATCCTTTGGACTGGAAATCTTAAAAACAAAACTTCCGCTGTCATTTTCTTCTACCGTCGCTGTTACATTATAATCACTGTACTGATTCAAGCGATCGATGATATCCTGAACGGTATCCGTTTCAGAATACTCTACGGTAATCGGATCGTCAAACCCATCGACATGTATGGTCAAGGTCCCATCAGAACCAGATGGTAAGCTGACACCAAGATCTGAAAGTAACGAACTCGAACTACCAGTCAGAGAGTTGGAATAATAAAGTTCCAATCCTCCATTATCAAAATCCTGATAAGCCAACCCCTTCAATTCGTTAAAAATGTCTCTTAAAGTCGGATCTCCGATGAGAACCTCACTTAAATCCTCCTCATCACTCAGATAGTCCTTCAACGTCTGTTCCAGATCCGTATCGGAGGTAGAATCACTGACGGATGAAGTCGTCTGCACCTGATCATCTTCATCGAAAAGCCTTACATAAATATAATCCATCAGTGCATTATATTCATCAACAAACTCGTTGATATGATCTTTTGTGGATTCGATGTCCTGTGTTACAGTTACTGTAATCGGCGTTGCACTCTCCTGTCTTGCGGTAAAACTGATCCCCTGAAGAACGTTGGAAAACGTATTTGTATCACTCGTTATCTCCGTGCTTATTCCACCAAAATCTACCGTAGCAGTTGCCTGTTCAGCTACCTGAAATCCACTGTCCGTATAACCACTGTCCGTATGACCGTTTGAATGATGTCCGCTGGCTTCATCTGTATCGATATTAAACACATCAAGAAAATCTCCGGAATCACTGAGCGCTATGTCCACCGACGGATCCGTACTGCCTATCTGTAACGTCAGGTTACCCCCGGAATCTACAACCGATGCATACAATCGGCTATCTGCCGCATTAATCTTGGCAACTACATCATCAAGCGTGTCTCCGCCCGCTGAGGCATCATAGTTGATGTATCGGTAATTTCCGTCGATATTGACCGATATTCTGCCGCTGTCCCCGGTAACGCCGAGACTTTCCAGTGTATCGGCCGATGCACCCGAAACGGTTGAAGTCGACTCGAATTCTTCGGTTAAATTGAAAGTTCGGAGTAATTCTCCGGAATCCGATAACTCAAATTCAGCGGTAGCATCTTTTCCCGACAGAACGAGTTGAACTGTTCCGGCACCCGTATCCACAACCGAAGCGAGTACCGTACCGTTGATATTCACATCGGCATTGATTTTCGCTGCTATGTCGTTTAAGCTCTCAGCGTCAACATCATAGGCAATATCGTAATCCGTTCCACCTATCGTAAAGGTCAGGGCCGCATCTGTCGTCATCCCAAAAGTATCTAAATTATCCGTAGACACACCACTCACCCTCTCCGAGGAGGCGTAAGTCTCAAAGAATCTCATCATTTCAAGCATATTTCCTGCACCGGATTCTTCTATCGTTAATTCACTCTCCGGATTCTTCGCGTTGATAAACAATTTCATCGCTTCACTATCTCCGGTTTGACCGTTTGAACCGTAATAAATACTGACTTTTTCCAGTAAGCCCTCATAAGCGGGATCAGAATAGATATCGTCTATCCACTGATCGAAATCGTCCGTTGCCGCATCATAATCAACGGTATATTCCGTTCCATCTACCGTAATCTTTAACTGTCCTGAATCAATTCCCATTTCTTCCATGGCCGCTTCAGGATCACCTAGTACAAAACCACTGGATTTGAAAGATTCCGTCATATTCAATGACTCAAGAAGTGTACCTGAATCACTGATCTGAAGGTTCACTCCCGCATCCACACCGGAAAAGAATATCTTCAACCCATCGCTCGAATTAACGGCATAAACCTGAAGATTGTCATCGAGACTTTCTATCTGATCGGTTATTTCCTCTAATGTATTCCCCTCATAATAATCTACCGAATAACTTTCTCCGTTAACGTTTATGGAAAGAGTACCCGATCCTGAAATACCGTTTCCCGTACCTCCAAGGTTTTCAAGCTTCGTTGTATTTTCCGCTGAAACAGAAGAAGTAGAGTAATAAGCCTGACTTTTTGAGAGATTATCTACGGTTACGTTAAAAGAAGTATCCCTGATTGATCCACTCGTAGATACGGTCAACACGTTTTCATCCGATGACGTGGCATTGTTATGAAAGAAATTAGACTGAAGTTTCCATTCATTTACAAAACTCCGGAATGCATCCAGCTTATCAGCGACAAGCTGCAAGGCGGTTTGTCTGTTTGTCAGTGTTTGTTCCTGTTCCTGTAATTTTGTTACCGGCTCAGCAGCTTTTGTCATCTCCGCATCGATCAACGAGTTGATATCGATTCCCGACGCAGCACCCGCCATATGCATACGGTTTTGTTGAGAATTACTTAAATACGAAAGATAATCCGTTGACATTTTCTTTTCACCCACTTATTCTGGTATCTTATTTATGCCATTTCGTCAAATAGGATACCTATCATTTCGTTAATCTTCTTCGAAAGTTCCACCATTGATTCCGGTGGAATTTCTTTGATTATCTCACCATTATCCCTATCAACTATCTTTACAACCTTCATATCGGCTTCTTTGTCAAATTCTATCCTCAATTCACCGTTATAAAGATCTTCAAGGGCCTTAATACCCGCTTCAAAATCCTGGATTGCAATGTCTACCTTTTTTGGATCTTTGATTTCCTGTTTTGAGGCTTCCTTTTTCTCTGGATTTCCACTTCTAACGTTTTCTGTCCGTACAACATCAAAAGATTGAAGCTTGTTATCTACGTTAATATTCATCGAGATCCCCTCCTTGGAATCTATATTTACATAGTATTTTATCGGCAATTATTTTTATATCATTAACGTTCCTTATGAAATATCGCTTTTCTTATTTCCACAGAAACATTATCCGGCGTTTTCACTGATATCCTCAGAGGACCTCTTTTTACATTCACCCATCCAAGGCCTGAAATAACCAGATCTTGGCCGGTAGTCAATTCAAAAATATCTGTTTTCCAACTGTAATCAGACGGTGACCCCTCTCTAAAAGGGGGTTGAAGAACCTGTCCAAACAATTTAGTGTGTATCTGATCTGCCTTTTCTGTAGAAGTCTTGTGATATTTAATGTTATGTCCCGAAAAGATCTGGAAAATCGGTGTTTTTTCCGTACCATTATCAAGAATATCTATCCGGCATAATCCACCAAAAAAGATTGTTTTTCCACTTTCAAGTTTATGAGTCTGTCTTGTCAGTTTATCCGTATTAAAGATTAAGTGCCGGTCTTCAGGAGTAATGTATTGCATCATCCGGTTTGAAATCTCAACTCCCGGTGTATCGATTATCACCACACCATTTTTTAAAGATCTCTTTACCCGGCCAAGAGTTGTCCCGGAAAAATCACTTGACGTTGATGCATCAACATCCATCTTCGGATTAAAGCTTTTCTGAGACTTGAGGATCTTATTCAGTAAGGTAGATTTCCCAACATTTGTCGCGCCGGCAAGGCAGCATTTTTTACTTTGTTCCATCACGTCAAGAACCTTCTTGATTCCAAATCCATTCAAACTGCTTACCGGAATGATTTTGCTCTCCGGAATAGAAAACACTTCCGAAAACCACCCAGTTATCTCAGCAGAGGAGATGTTTTTCGGTATCAGGTCAAATTTATTCAAAAGGATCACGAAGTTTTTCCCGACAGCCTTTCTTAAATTCTCATTCCAGGTACCGTTTATATCCAGAAGATCCACCACAATTAGTGTAACATGGCACTCATTTGCGATTTGTTTTAAATCTGACAACGTATAATGTATCACTTCAGGGGAAATATTTTTCCCATAATGTTTTATCTTGTAGCAACGTTGACAAATCGGATTTGCTCTTTCTATCAACGATTTTTCAGGAATATACCCGATTTTATCCGGAAATTCACTTTGTAATTCTACACCACAACCATGACACTTCATAATTTCTCCTCATCCATACTATCAAAGTTTTTTTTATTATAATTATGCTGATGTTTCTCAAACAGATGTTCTAATTTTCTGAAAAATTTTGTGATAGATAGTTCATAATTCACATCAATAGGCTCTACTTTTATAGATAACATCTTAAGGAGATTTGCCATTAAAATATCTGTGAAAAGCTGATCACCGATAAACACCGTTTCGGAACCTATTATGTTTTTCTGCTTCATTATCACTTTCGCCTTGGAAATTAACGGTTTCTTCATCATTCCATAGACTTCCATACCGTATCCGACTCGCTCTTTTATGTTCTGCAATCTCTTGATATATTTGGTGTTTGACATGATAAAGACACGAAAACCGGATCTGATCAGATTCTTTAAACCTTCTATCGTTTCTTCTGATAATTCCTCCTCTTTCCATCTTGCCAGTGTATTATCCATGTCAAAAACAATATTCCTATACCCTATCTTGATATACTTCTCAAAATCTATATCCTGCCACCTTTCAGCTCTCTCATCCGGTGTAATCAAATGAGATAATCTGAAAAACCAACCTATCGTATAAAAATAGAGCAAATAACTGCCACTTGTCATCTGGCTGACTATTTTTTCAAGAAAATCACTGTATTGTTTCCTGAACGGATTGACCAAAATCGTATGGATTTTTAAACGGTTACCGGCTATAATGTCCGTAAAAAACAAATCACCCGTCAGTACGGTGTGCTTGGGCTTTGAGTTTAAAAATTCCAATACCTTTTTCATATTTTTTATACCCGGTTTTTTCATGGAACCAAACACGGGAACCTTTCCGTTAAAATATTCCAGAATATTATTGGCTCTGCTCGCTGGTGCATTTGTCACAACACAGATCTTAAAACCTTCAGAAAGCAGTTCTTCAAACAATTGTATGGTTTCCTGACTTACGGTTATACTCTTCCAGGGGGCCAGTGTGTTATCATAATCGAATAACAAAGTGTCGATCCCAAGCCTTTTTAATCTTTGGAAATCGATATCGTATATCGTATTATAATGTTCCCTGGGATAAGGCAGACTAAGGATGTCCCGGATTAGGCCCATATTTTACTACTTCCAGATCTATTTCCTCTTTCAGAAGTTCCAGCATGGTCATTACCTCATCAAGAAGATCAGCTGGAACTATGATCTTCAACGTTCCATCCTCTGCTTCAGCATGTCTTATATTCATAATGTTATCATATGACTCCGACATATACCCTAACAAATGTGCCTCTTTAATTGGCATCCTGACATAAACATCATATTCGAGAATTCTATCAGAATGTGTATCCGGCTTCAACATTAAATTTTAAACCTCCATTGTTGTAGTCAACATTAAAATCCAAATTATAACTGTCATATTCTATATTTGTACCCAATAAAATATTTATATTATCACCAAATTTATTTTCTCCTGATTGATGAGACGGAAAATCAGAATACCCTATATTACCATATATTTTTAAAAACCATGGATCGGTATTTATTACGTAATAATCACAACCAAACTGCATTTTCCATTGATCAGAATACTGTATTTCCGTTTGCAGAAAAAGATTATTCAATTGATATGTGCCTGATAGTAAAACGTGAAAACAATCTTGTTTGAAATTATATCCACTGGCTATCCCAAAACTGTAAGGAAGACTCTTTATCCTGAAATCAACCCCATACGAATAATTATCTATCAAATCACAGCCCAGTGATAATGAACCTCCAAAATCTTCAGAGTACCACTTCAATAGGGGTAATGGAAGACTATTTATCATTCCCAATCCATATTCAAAGGGAAAATCTGTTTTCTTTATATCCAACAGGAAAAAATCATCTTTAAGAGACGCCTGATAGGAAAAATCTGGGAAATAGGCCTCGGTAAAAAGATAATTCTCAGAAAATTCCGCTCCGGCAAACCCACTTCCGTTGGATATAAACAAACGATTTACACCATTTGAAATCTTTACTTCCAATACATCATCAGTATAACCTAAATAGTATCCATCAGTCTGTTCAATTCCGAGATAAACAGTATGAACGGATTCAGCAGAATCTTTCTCAGGAAGAAACACCAGCTCTTCTCCAAAAAATCTATTTTTTCGGCTAAAACCTACCCGGTCAATTTCGGGCGGTTTATTCAAAATAAAATTTCTCGCCTTTTTTTCATATTTTATTTCGTATAAAGACATTTCTTTTGTTTTTTTAAATTCTATCGGTAATCTATCATCGTTTCTATTGATCATCTGAAAACTTCTGTCTTTTATTATGAAGTCTATTTCGTCAGAAGAAAAAAATAAAGTATCCTCTTCTATTTTTTCAGATATCCGGTTTTCTATCTCGATCAGTTGTATTTTTTTTCTTCCGTTATAGATAATATTCTCATAATCCATCGTTTCTTTTTCTTTAATCTGATAACTCTGTCTTTCATTTTGCACACTATACAATCGCTTTTCGGGATAGAAGGGTAAAACCTGCGCTAACGAATAGGCGTGATTCGGTAGAACCATCTTTTCGATCTGTAAATCTCCAGTAATAAAAAAACTGTAATCGTTTGCAAGCATAAGAACCGGTAAGAAAAGAAACAGGCTGAAAAGTCTTTTTTTCATTATTTATCCCCGTCTTGATGATAAATACTAACTTTGTTCCTTCCGTTATTCTTTGAAAAATAAAGCGCCCGATCGGCATCCGCAACAATTTCAAGGTATTTTTCATACCTTTTTTCCGTTGTACAGGATACACCGAGACTTAAAGTGATATTAAAATCGAATGCCTTACAGCCCTCTACTTCTACACGTATCCTTTCCGCCACTTCCTCCGCATAGTGAATATTCGTGTTTGGGAGTATGACAACAAATTCTTCACCACCGTATCGACCAATAACATCATAACTTCTTATTGCATTCCGGATCAATTCAGATACCTTTTTTAAAACTTCATCTCCCACATTATGTCCATATTTATCGTTGATTCTTTTAAAATGATCTAAATCAGCCATTATGACAGAAAGCGGGGAATTAAAGCGTTTGCTCTTGTCAAATTCCTCCTGTAGTCTTCTCGTGTAGTACCATCTGGTATATAAGCCGGTCAGCGGATCAAGAATACTCGATTTATAGGAAATTGCGTTTCTGATAGCCATAGAAATAATCGGCTCAAGGTTATCTATAAAATGCGCAAATCGATCAAATTCCTCATTACTCATAATGAGATTTGAATTCTCCACGAATAACATAACTTTGTGAGTTTCATCTATAAAAAATTCCGCCTTTGCCTCAAAAGGAGTCCTGATAAGTCCCTGTCTCTTTTTAAGCATCTTTTTGATTAACTGTTCCTCTTCATCTTTTTTGTGACTGCTTAATGACATCCAGTTCTTATAAATAATTTTATTGTCCCTCAAGACAGCTATGACCAGTTTTCTTATAGAGACAAAAGAGATGATCCAATTCGCAAATTCAGATAGAATTTGTTCCGGATCCGCTGAAGCGGTGATAGTCTTAGAAAAATTGATTATTTCATGTAATACATCCATTTCATTAAATTTCGTAATAAGATTGGTCTCTAGTTCATTTAACAGGGAATTGCTTAAAACGATCTCCTGATCCCCTGATCTTAAAGTCTTTGAAATGGTATTCAGAATATCTTCAGCCGATTGTTCCCCTTTAAGCAACTCGTCGTTAATACTCTTGGCCGCTGAGGACATTTTCATCGATTTATACAGGTCTACGGCGTTTCTCGCAAACTTTTTTGCTTTTCTATATTGCCCGAGTTCTCTGTAAAGATAGGCATTCGCTTCATAGGTTAAAGCGAGGGGGAGTTTCATATGAGACTTAAGATAATACTGAGCGAGGGATTCAAGATATCTCTCAAATTCTTCGGGACAATTTTTCGCTAATTTTTCTTTAAATGCTACCGCAACTTCTTCCTTCCATAAATGGTGAGGTCTTTTAAATTTGTTAAATATCTCCTGAATCGTCTTCAAATCATCAGTTAGTGCAAGTTTAATCACATCTTTAAAACCATAATCCTGGGCATAGGGTTCTTTTAATATCTCTTTATTGATCTTGTCATGTTCACCGTTTAGGAGACTTGCAACCACTTTAAACCGCTTGGCTTTTTGAATAACTTCTGATGTTTCCGCCATATTTATTGCTTTTTCAAGATCTTCCTCAGCCTCACTGATCTGTTTGTTATAGGCATGATACAAGCCTTCTACCAGATAACTTAGTGCCAGATTGTTTTTATCGTTATAAGTCCTTGCAATTTCTCGGCTCTTTTCTATAAAGCTGAACATGCCTGAAATATCACCGGAATAGAGAAAACTATTCGCAAGATTTAATGTGGGCTTTAAGGCAAGCTGTGGGATACCATACGCTTCAGAGTATTTTATCGCTTTGATCAAGATGGGTTTTGAATAATGTGGACCGTGCATATCCATAATCGTCCCCGAAGCATCATAAACCATCGGCAGAAGGAATTTTATATCAAGTGTTTCCGCACTTTCCATATTCTGTTTACTGTATACCTGGGCCTTATCCCAATCATTCTTTCTCCAATAGATTTTCGAAAACAGGATTTTGAATAAGATCCTCAGATATTTGAATCGTGAATAATGAGGTAATACGTCATATACCTTCTGACTCATGTCAAGTGCCAGGTCCAGCTTTCCCATTTCATAATAAGAATAGGCAAGCAGTAAATAATTGGCATAATCAGTGAAATTCCCTGACTTACAGGCTGTATCCGTATAATTTTTCCTGTAAAAATGCTGCATTTCCTTATATTGCCCCTGTAAAAAAAGACTGTACAGATAAAGATGTTTTAATCTCTTGGATTTCTTCATTCTGTGCTCTGTCTTTTTGTCAAGGGGAATTCCCTTAAGCAGTGTCAACAGGGAAGGGAGCATCAACATTTCATCCGAAATCTCCTCATCCTTTAACAGCGCAAAGGCATTCTTAAAATACTGTTCTATGATCCCCCAGCTTTTGTTTGTATAAAAACTCTGTCGACCTGCTTTTATATACATCGCCGCTGCGGATCTTTTTCTTCCCATCTGCTCATAATGCCAGGCACGTCTGTAGAAATCGAGGGAATAGTCCGCAAATTCTGAATGAATCGCTCTCTTTTCTTCATCACTCAGCAAACCATAGGCCTTTTCCCATATTTTACCGATAGAAAACCTGTATTTCCTGTTTTCATTGATAAAAATACCGATATTTCTCATTTTCAGCAGAATATTCTTGTAGAAATCTACATCCTTTCCTATAATCTGGCATAAGCGTACGAATTCATATTCGGTAAATTTTTCAGAAAGACAGGAAGTCTCAGATAAAAATTTCACTTCAGTTTCATCAAGATTTCCTAATAGTTTCTCTACGTAATCATCAAGTCCTTGTAAATCGTATATATCCCCGTCAAGATACCATTTTCCCTCTTTTATTAACAATTTTCCGGTAGAATTAAGGAGCATTAAAAAATTATAGATTAATCCAGGGAACCCATTTGTAAGCTTAAATATCCACTCTATATGTTCTTTGTAATTGGAAACAAAATTTTTTCCAAGCAGAATTTCCAGAAATTTTGTCGTCTGTTCCTTTGTAAATGGTTTCAGATAAAATTTCTTCATGAAATGAAAATTGCTCGCTTTTCTGTATGAAACAGCAACAATCATAACTTTTGATGGAATGATCATAGATTGAATATAATCAAGTAATTTCAGATAACTGTCATCTATTGATTCAAAATCGTCTACCAGTATGGCAACATTGTCCATTATCCCTATTAATTTTCCGATTATCCTTGCCACCCTATCCAGATTGTATGAATCTTTCAAATCCCAAAGATATTGAAAGTCCTCCAGATTAACGCCAGCGTATTCCGGATTTTCAGTCAACTGAAGCAATTCCTGACAAAATTGTCCTATTGTCGTTGCCATGACGGTTTTCCAACCGTTATTGATCAATTCAGTCTGAAGAAGATTCAGGAAGGTCGTTTTTCCTACTCTTGTATCCCCGTAGATCAGGTATGTTCCAGTTTCTTCAGATTTTAAATCCGAGTAATAAGAATTAAACTCTCTGAGGTCCGCATCTCTTTCCACTATATGTGATGATACAATTTCCCGCTTGACAAGCCCGTTAAATATATTCTTCCCGGAAGTGAATTCTATTTTATCATTAAAAAGTCTTCCAAAATGTAAAGGCCTTTTTTTGGGATTTCGATCAGTCAATAAGGCTAAGAATTCAGAAAAATCCCTCTTAACATGATTCGGAAGAATGGTCTTCAAGACCTGACCCAGTACAAAACTGTCTGATTCAGAAGTCGGATACGTCCCATCAAATATCTCGGGAGCAACAAAGACATCTTCTCTGTGTTGTACAAATCGTAAGGCTTCATCGCTGTAATTAACCCACAAAGGGGGTAATATCCGTAATTTATCGGATATCAATAATTGGGGAATCCCCCATATTCCAAAGCCTTCTCCGGTGACATGATGATATAATTCCATGATATCTACAAGTTGCTTGGCAATTTCTATTTTATGATCATCTGAGAGCGGTAGATTGTCGATACACTGTTCCCCTTGATACGGAAATAACAGGAGCGGTTCCGGAGAATTAAAATCCATATAATCAGGGAGGAGAAAACGAGTGGAAAACTGATACAATGACTTCAGACGGTTGTTAATTCTTTCCTGGAAAGAACCGAAAACAAAACTTCTTAATTGTTTTGAACGTTTATAGATACCGCCCGCCTCTACAAGATATTCATCACCTTCATAGTTCGTTCTAAGAAGTTTTATAATCTGCAAACTCTTCCCCTCCCTTCCTTACTATACAGATTAAGCTTTCTCTAAAATATCCATTAACTGATATTCAATAACCCTGTTACAGTCAAAATCATCCAGGCCAAGATAATATTCAGTCGTGTCCACTATGGACTGCAATGGGACAAGTCCAATTATCTCAGAACCAACAACCGGAACACCATAGCGTTTTGCTTCGATCTTAACCAGCTCAAAAGCTCTGTATATACTGGTCCTTTTAAAATTAGTCAAATTCATGGAGACCTGAACGATTCCTTTTTCCTTAAGTTCAACACCCATGGCCTTTACAAACCTCAATCCACCGCTTCGGTGTCGAACCATTTTTGCAATATTTGATGCAACATCCAGATTATCAGTCCCAAGATTCACATTATAGGCAATGAGAAATTCTCTTACGCCAACCGCCACAACTCCTGCGCTGGGATGAATCGCATCGGTCGGGCCATAATCCGGTTCCCATCCGGATTTCAAAATCTTCTCACTGAAACCTTCAAATTGTCCCTTCCTGATCGTAGCAAGGTTTTGTCGCTCGACAGTGGTAGCGGATTTCTCATAGAGATAAACCGGTATATTCAATTCTTCGCCTATTCTCTTTCCAAGAATTTCAGCATATCTCATACATTCCTTATAATCGGTATTCTTAAGCGGAATGATAGGAATGACATCCGTGGCCCCCATTCTTGGATGTTCACCACTATGATTCCTTAAATCGATCAGCATGGATGCGGTTTTGGTCATTTCAAACAGAACCTCAACAATCTGATCCGGATCTCCAACCATGGTAACCACCGATCGATTATGATCTTTATCCATTGACCAGTTTACAATCCATACTTTTTCAAATTCATCTGCGCAACCGACTATCTTTTCTACAGTTTCTCTGTTTCTTCCTTCACTAAAATTTGGTACCGATTCAACCCATTTCATTTTACTTCCCCCTAATCATTTAAAATTCTTTTAAGATCTCGATATCCACTTTTAAAGGTACTTTTAAAGTGCATACATTTTCCATTTCAAATTTAACAATCTCTTTCACCCTTTCGATTTCATCCTCGGGCGATTCTATTACAACCTCATCATGGATCTGAATAATCATTTTACTTTTCAATTGCTCTTCACTCAGTCTCTTTAAAATATTGATCATCGCCAATTTCATAATATCAGCCGCAGTACCCTGAATTGGTGAATTTATGGCAATTCTTTTTGCCTCTTCCTGCAATTTCTTGTTCTTGGAATTGATATACTTAATCTTTCTTAGCCGTCCAAACTCAGTTCGAACCTCCATACTTTCTTCGGCAATTTCAACCGTATCGTTCATGAATTTTTTCACATTTGGATAGGCTTCAAAATAATCTTCAATAAACTGTTTAGCTTCCAGAACGGAGATTTTTAACCTTGAAGAAAGACCATAAGCAGATATTCCATAAATTATCGAAAAATTGATAGTTTTACCAACGTTTCTTTGAGTTTTAGATACTTTCTCTATAGCTATGCCAAATATCTTTGAAGCCGTATAAGCATGAATATCCATATCTTCCTTAAAAGCCAAAATAAGATTCTGATCATCAGCTATATGCGCCATCAGTCTCAGTTCGACCTGTGAATAATCCGCACTAATGAGCCGCCAGGATTCTTTCTGTGGTTTAATTGCCTTTCTGATTTCTCTTCCTTCAGCTTCTTTTTTCGGCAGATTCTGCAAATTAGGATCACTACTGCTCAAACGACCCGTGGCGGTACCTGTCTGGTGAAAAGAAGAGTGTACCCTTCCTGTAATTTCAGATATAAAATTCGGAATTGCATCGATGTACGTCGATTTCAATTTTGAATATTTCCTGTATTCAAGAAGCAATCGAGCAATATCATAATCCTCAGCAAGTTTTTCAAGTACCTCTTTCCCCGTTTTATATTTTTTACTTTTAGCTGTTTTACCTTGAGAAGGTAAACCTAATTTTCCAAAAAAAATCTCACCAATTTGCACCGGTGAATTCAAATTGAACTCTGTACCAGAAATATCATAAATCTGTTCTACTATCTCATTGATTATTTTTGATGTTTTAACCGACAGATTTTTAAGGTATTCTCTGTCAAAGTATACACCATTTGTCTCCATTTCTATCAGTACTTTCAGGAAAGGCATCTCCATATTGAAAAAAAGGTCATGAAGCCCCTCGTTCTCAAGAAGCGGTGCAAATCGGTTGTATAATTTGAACGTATAATCCGCGTCTTCTCCCGAATAGTCAGTTGCATTCTGAACAGAGACATCGGAAAAATCCGCCGCTCTTATCATAATCGGGCTAACGGGAACACTTTCGATCACTTGATCGTATTTGATCATATCATGGTCAAATTCCTCTTTTGCAAGAAAATCAAGCCCGTGTTTTCCCTGATCAGGATTTAAAAGAAACGATGCGATCATTGTATCAAAATAGTTTTCAGGGAGGGTATACCCATTCTGTCTCAATACAGAAAAATCATATTTCAGATTATGACCGATATATAACGCATCTTTAGTAGACGAGAAAAAAAGATTCAGATTGTTTTCCGAAAGATTATCTTCCTCTTTGTGTAAAAGAGGAAGATAGTACGCTTCACCTTCTTTCCAGGAGATGGAAATACCGACAAGTTTGGCCTCTCTTACGTTTAACGAGGTTGTTTCTGTGTCAAATGCAAATCTTTCCTGCTTCTTCAACAATTGAAGAAATGATTCAAAAGAATCATCATTAACCATCTGATAGTGTCCCTTTTGCGGTTTCACAGATTCATTTTTTTCGAAAATCAGCCCTTGAGTCCTTTCACTATCGGACCATTCTCTGATAAGTGAATCAAATTGAAATTTACCGAGCAATTTCATAAGATCGTATTGATGAATTCCAGAATAATGATAAAAATCCGGTTGGTCAAATTCATCTTGTAACGGTATATCATCCTTCAGAATCACAAGCTTTTTGCTTAAAAAACCGTCACCCCTTGATTCTTCAAGCCTTTTTTTATTCGCATTTGATACTTTATCAAGATTCTGGTATATCTTTTCAAGTGTCCCGAATTCTGCGATTAATTCTTTTGCCCGTTTATCACCAATACCCTTTATGCCCGGAATATTGTCCGCTTTGTCCCCCATCAGTGAAAGGTAATCGATCATCTGAATCGGCTTAAACCCATATTTTTCCCCGAATACCTTTTCATCATAGCATTTGAGATTTGAAACACCTTTTTCAGCCCTTAAGACATTGACCTTATCACCGACCAGTTGAAGAAGGTCCTTATCACTGGTAATAACGTTAAACTGGTCAAAATCATTTTTAAACCTTCTGACAAATGTTGCGATGAGATCGTCAGCCTCATAATTTTCCATCGAAAGGACTTTAATTCCAAACGAATGAACCAGTTCTTCGACAAAACCCATCTGAAACCTTAATTCATCCGGCATAGGCGGTCTGTGCGCCTTGTAATCGGGATACAATTCGCTTCTGAATGTCTTTCTCGCTCTATCCAGAAAAAAGACAATTCCATCGTTTTCTTCGATTTGGTTTTTTAAAATGGTTGACAACATTCGCGAAAGGCCGTACAATGCGTTTACAGGCTCCCCTTCAGAAGTGTTCAGTTCTCTGATGGCAAAAAAAGCCCTATATACCAATCCGGTTCCGTCTAAAAGATAGAAATTTCTCATTAAATTACCTCATTCCCGGTCGTTATAAATGATTTGTTCTTTATTTTATTATGCATAACAGAACTGATAGACAATTCTCCATCGTGCTCATCTATCATGACATAGGCAAGTTCTGCTCTTTTAACAAATTTGTTTTTCTTGCTGTTCACTTCTTTTTCTATTACGTTTCGCCAAGTCCCTGTATTAATGTAGAATTTATTATAACCATTACAGGGAAGGATAAGATTTTCAAACTTGTGTCTGTGGGCAAAAATAATCCCCTTCAAATTATCATAATCTATATCCGGTTTCTGACAATAGCCATAAAAATCACTTTCCTGAAATCCGTATTTTTCAGGGTTCATCGGGGCTTTCATCAGTACATTTTCTGCCTTTTTCTTCATGTAATTCGTCTTTTTCAAAGATCTGATTTTAGATACAATCCCAACCAGTTTTCTTCCAAAATTCACCCCTCTGTTGCTGTTGATAAATAAATTTGCAAACTTGTGAGCAAACGGATATTTTGACTGCATCCACTGTTTCGCCTGAACTGTTTTCAGCATCTTTAACAATTCTTCCATCCAGAGTTCTACAAGATTTATCCCCATATCATACGTCTTCATCATAACCGAAAACCAGTCGAATATATCCATATTCGGTCTGACATCGTCATAATCGTGTGGAATGTGATCCGGTACATCCCCGTTTATTAGGACCTCTTTAAAATTGATCATCATATAGCGTGCCATATAATCGCCGATAGGCGGGATCAGCTTTCCGGTCTTTTTATCGATACCAAAACTGTTGCCCACATCAAAATTATTTCCATGAATTGCAAATAGTCCCCAGTCTCTGTCATATAAATAGGGAACGAACTTTACATTTTCAGAACTTCCGATCAGTTCTTTGAACCTTTCCTGAAAACAGTTTTGTGTATGAAAATAATAATCGTGATTCCCTATTATATATGTCAATTTGTGAACGCGACAGAATTTTCTTAACGCGTTAAATACACTGCGATGATTGTTGAAGATATCGTTTATAACTGAGGGATCAACTGTATTTATCAGTTCATCAAACGGGAGTAATCCCAAATCCTTCACCATTCTGCTTTCCATCAGTTCAAGTCCGTCTCCGACAATAATCAACTCGGTTTCTTCTGAAGAATCAAGTAAGTCAAACAGAAGCGTTTCCAACTCATCGTCAAACAAAAAATTATCACAGAGAAAACCATCGCCGATATGCATATCACTAATAAAAACTCGTTTCATCAAATCCTCCTAACATATTTACCGCAAACAGGAAATATATTCCTCACAATTATACCAGATGATGATATTTAACCTGTGATATAATGCATTCAAATCTGATATCGAGGTTTAAGATGTTTTCCAAATTATTGAAAAGAGAAATAATATATCAACTTCATGCAGCGCATCGAAGCATTGAAAGAGATATTTCACCGGGCAGGATTCTTGAAATCATCGATGATCCTGCATCAGCAGTAACCATTCAAAAAAATCATAGAATAAAATTCTGCAATAATTCCGAAGTGGTCATTGCAGAATTGAAAGGGAATTCTCTATGGATCATTACTGCCTATAGAAAATAAATTCAGTCATTTTTCCCGGGAATAATCTTTCTGAAGACCTTTCTTAAAAAGTCATCACCCGAAAGGTCTATCGGCATCTCATTTCTTAAAAGCATCTTTTTAGCCTTTCTGTCATTGACGTTCATACGATGTAGAATATATAGTGAAAGGAGGTATTCAAAAGGAAGCCAGGTCCCATGACTGAACGGCATGATTATTCGCTTGGAATCTTTCAATTCATTAAAGAGCAATCTTCTTGTCGCCATCGGTAGCGTCTCGTCAAATAGCGCATCAATGAGAGTTGTTCTTTGCTGTTGCAGTAAATGAGCATAAGCCAGGGGATCTATCTTCAGAATGGGGTGAATATCCGTATTGTAAATAAGCTCTTCCAGACTCATCTTGTTAATCATTGGCATCTGTTCCTCATAAATACCGTACAACTTTTCCCTATCATTCAGATTGTCCTCCCGGCCATATCCCTTCTCCATCAAATTTCTGGCAAACTTGGTTGCACGGGATTCATGGATAATCTTTCCCATATGCCCCCCCGTCGCAACCAGTATTGTTTCATTTATCCGCCTGTCTATAGCGGATACAATACAAGAGATCATTCCGCCAAGACAATAACCAACTATACAATTATTTCTAAGCCACAGGTGCTGTTGTTCAAGCAGATCAATCGTACTCATGACATCTACAACGGCGTGTTCCCATATGGGAACCATCACTCCTATCTCAGGCCATAGATAGTTTTTCCCGCTGACAGATCCATTTTCCACTCGGGTGTAATTTCCGGGGGGAATAATAACCGAAGAGCTGATACCGGCAGAAGACAAGTGTGTTGCCATCCAAAGCAGAAATTTTACGTTTCTGCTTCCAAGTCCCTGCATGATAATGGCAGAAGCTCTTACTTCACCTTTTGGATTGAAATTGTAGACTTCTACCTGTTTTGTCCCTTCTTTTGCCCTATCATATCTCGATGCAAATTTAATATAATTACATCTGTAATTTCTCCCCTTAAAGATATACCCTGAAAGGAAGTCTATCTTCCCCTTCTTATATTTAAAATCTACTATCATCTTTTAACAGCCCCTTCAGAAAATAGACGGTATGTTCGAGAATTCTGACCGTCTGAAAGTCTTTGAGAACAAACTCAAATGTATGATTCCCCTTTTTATGAACAAAAAAATTGTATTTGATGCCTTTTATTTTTAACCTTTTTGCGAGATTAACGGATGAATTAAATGGAACAATTTCATCCTTTTTTCCATGAGCCAGGAATACCGGAACCATTTTTTCATTTACCCAGTTAATAGGTGAATAATATTCGTAGACATCACCGATATCATTGGGCATTCCCTTCAGCGTAGTCATCGTAGCAAATCTCGCAAACAACGATTTGTTATCTTTCTTGAAAATGTCTCTTAAATTCGACGGGGAATAAAAAGCAACCACACCTTTAATTCCGCGCATCTTCTCAGCGGATATATTAGAGTTGTTTATATTACAAGTGTAATATGCTGCATACAGTAGTGCCAAATGGCCCCCCGCGGATAATCCCATGAGAAAGATATGATCAGAATCAAGTTTAAGTTTCTTGTAATTGGTCTTGATGTATTCCAGCGCATCAGAATAATCACCTAATATATCCTCCATTTCATTGTTGATCCCATATCTGTAATCGATTGAAACAACGGCAAACCCCTTTGAGGCGAGATATTTACTCCAGGATACGTTGTTTGGCTGATTTCTGAAACCTGATACCCAGCCTCCGCCATGGGCAAAAAAAACGACTGGATAATCATCGGCTTTCTCGTTGGGGTACCAGATATCGAGCTTTAAATGCTGTGTCTTTGTCTTTTTGTACACATATGTTACATAACTGAAGTTCTCTTTTGGCTCAAGTGGAACTCGCCTTGTAAAGAACAGGATCAAAAAGACTATAATCGACCCAAGAAAGGTCGCCGTTCCGTTTATACCCAATAAAAGCAAAAAAATAATCCAGAGATACAGTTTATTCACAATAAAATATGATCTTTTCAGACGATTAAGGATGGTTTTAATCATTTCCACAATACCTCTTAAAACTCAAAAGTTTTTTCATACTCCGATTATACATCACAGCCAAAGAAAGCAGATTTTTTATAAGTTTATACGATAACAAATTGTTAATTATTTCCATGCTTCACATAAAGGACAATGATTCATGTTACATTCACTCGTAGAGAGTATCAATAATCTATTAAACATAGTGATATTTGACTTTCTGAAATACATAAACATCAAAAAAAATATGATATAATTCCGAGAAAAGCTTTTTTCGTAGATTGAGGAGGAATTTTGAATGAGAGATTTTATTATGAAGTGGAGAGTAACAATCATTTGGGTAATCGCAATTGTTTTTGTAGTTGGTATTGGATGGCTCGCTGTTTCACCTTACATGAATTTGAGTACAAGCCAGCAGCAGACCGAACAGCAGGAATATGTCCCGAATAGTTCCGAAGCACTTGCAGTTATTACAAAAGATTCTACTGAGCTTAATTATGCCTACTGGCTTATGCCAAACGAAGTCACGGAAAGAGTTCAGCAGATAGAAGAGTATTACAGTTACTATGGAAAAAACCTCGACGAATTATTTGAAATGCCTTTTGTTGAACTTAATGCAGCCAAGGCAATGATTGATGACAAGATTGCAGAATATTATGCAGATACAAATTCTTTATCACCGACTGAAGATGAGGTAGACAAAGAAGTAGAAGCGCATATTACGCAGAATATTACTACGGATGCTATCAGACAGGCTGTTATCCAGCGATATGGAAGCGTTGAGAATTATAAAAGTTATATCAAACCCGAAATCAACAAACAATTGAAAAAGACTAACGTGAAAAATAATGTAGCTACTGTCACGGAAGCGGATCTCGAAAAATATTTTGATGAAAACAAAGAAACAATTATGAAGAACGGTAATCAGGTAAAGGCGGCACATATACTCGTTGATGATCAGGAACTGGCAAATGATATTCTTGCACAGATCAACAATGGTGAACTGACATTCAGTGAAGCAGCCGTAAAGTATTCCACCGACAAGTCAAATGCCGAAACAGGTGGCGAACTTGACTGGTTCGGTGAGGGTACGATGGTGGATGAATTCTACGAGGCGGCACTGGCCGGTGAAGTCGGAACCGTGGTTGGTCCGGTAAAAACACAATACGGGTATCATTTGATAGACATTCAGGATAAAAAGGTTTTAAACTCATATGATGATTTTAAAAACAACTCAGAACTCCTGACAACCGCAGAAGATGCGATAAAAGATGATAAATACGATGTCTGGCTTGAGTCCTATAAAAAGGATAATGAATTTGCATATATCCTGAATGATGACGTACTTAACGTTTATGACAGGTATCTGACAGAGACAAATAACGGAGAAGAACTAACGACTGTTATACTCGACAATTTCACAAAATGGCTTGAGGAATATATTGTAGTTGAAGGAGAAGACGGCAGCAGAAAAATTGATACGGAAGTAGATCCTAGAACCGTTGCCTTATATGTGACCGTCATGGAAAACATCAACGATAATCTCTCCACACAGAAGAGAACACTTAATAGTTTTCTTGAAATATCCAGTGAAGTAGCTGATGAATACAAAGTGAAATCAGAGGAGGATTTAAACGCCGAAGTAGAGAAAATATCTGCTGAATTGAATCAATGGAATACGGATTCCCTCAATATCAACAACAACATATCTGAGACAGAAACTCTCATTTCAGAGGCGGCAACGGGTACTGATATCAGCGCTGAAAACGAAAAGCTTAACACACTTAAAGAATCACTGATTGAAGTAAACGAAAAGATCGATGCGGCAAAAAACGAACAACAGCAATTAAAGAATGCAGTAAACTACGTAAAATTGGTTTCACAGCTGAAAGAGGAAAATATATACACGGATGATGTCGAATCGGTAATCAGCGATATAGACAAAACATTGGCCACCAATGAAGAAACGATCCTTAATGGGCTTACCCTGCTTTACAACAGTAATACTTCATCAACTCAGGTGATCAGTCAGCTCTATAAATATGATCCTGAAAATACCGAAGTAAAATTA
>Ga0116163_1000561_pt1 | contig 26161 bp, 19 predicted proteins | sample AD_UKC107_MetaG_FD_89889 | JGI IMG/M metagenome (GOLD analysis project Ga0116163, IMG submission 89889) | Active sludge microbial communities of municipal wastewater-treating anaerobic digesters from Hong Kong - AD_UKC107_MetaG | ecosystem: Engineered > Bioreactor > Anaerobic > Digestate...
TCCTGGGTTACAATTATCCTTTAATATGCAGGGGGTATGTTTTTAAATGTAAAAAATGATACTTGATAATCAAATACTTGCGATTTTAAATCAAGAATCTAAATTATTAATCGGATAACAGTGTTATGTTTATAACAAGCTTGGATATGGATTTCTTGAAAAAGTATATCAGAATGCGTTACTGATAGAATTAAAGAAATCTGGTTTCAGCTGTGAAAGCCAGAAACCAATTAAAGTCTATTACGAAGATTTTCTTGTTGGTGATTATTATGCTGATATTATTGTTGATGGATGTGTAATACTTGAACTTAAAGCGGCAGAGTCATTATGCGAGGAACATGAATTTCAGTTAATCAACTATCTGAAGGCAACGGAAATAGAAATAGGCCTCCTGCTTAATTTTGGAAAGAAACCTGAATTTAAAAGAAAGATATTTACAAACGATAAGAAAAAAATAGAACACGGATAACATAGATTAAACGGATGACCACAGATCAAATCAGTGAAAATCCGTCAAATCCGTGTCATCAGTGTTCTAAAAGAATCTATAATGAATATACGATTATTCAAACCCTCGTTAGGTGAGGAAGAATTGCAGTCCATCAAAGAAGCTTTCGATCGCTCATGGGTGGGATTGGGGCCGAAAGTAACAGAATTCGAAGAAGAATGGAGAAAACTTATCGGTTGCGCCTTGGCAGTGGGTGTAAATTCAGCCACCGCGGCATTGCACCTTGCCCTCGCATGTTTCAGATTTCCGGAGGGTAAAAGGGTATTGGTACCTTCGCTGACATTTGCCTCAACAGCAACCGCTGTCCTTTACAATCGTTTGATTCCCGTGTTTGTTGATTCCGATCCGCTAACACTTGGAATGAAACTTGAAGATCTAGAGCGAAAATATGACAAAGACTGTGTGGCTGTAATACCCGTACATTACGCTGGTCACCCGGTCCCGATGGATAGACTTGTTCCCTGGGCCAGATCGAAGGGAATGAAGATAATTGAAGATTGTGCACACACAGCCGGTGGAATCTATAAAGGTAAAGCTTTAGGCACCTGGGGTGACATCGGATGTTTCAGTTTTGAAGAAAAGAAATGCATGACAACGGGTGATGGGGGGATGATGGTTACGGATGATCCGGAGCTTTTCCGGGATGTGAAAGCGATGCGATGGGTTGGTATCGACAAGGATAACTGGAAGACAGCGCAACAATATGTAGCAGCCAATCATGATGCCATGCACTGGTTTTATGAGCTTAACGTGCTGGGGTATAAATATAATATGAATGATCTTGCTGCATCGATCGGACTGGTACAGCTAAAGAAACTCCCGGGGTTCAGCCTGAGACGATCTGAAATCATCAGAAAATATCTAGATGGTCTTGCCGGGATCAATGGTATCAGCCCACTTCTGCCATTTGAACCCGATGTTTATCCTTACCAGATGTTTGGAATAAGGAAAGATAAAAGAGATGAACTGATGATCTGGCTTAAAAGAAAAGGCATTGCCAGCGGATGTCATTATACACCATTGTCTGTTCAACCTTTGTTTGCAGAATGGGGACATAATTGTCCATATATCGAAAAAGAAGCAGACAGATTTATTACTCTTCCGTTGCATGCTGATCTTACGGACATGGAAGTAAGTTATATTATTGAAAGCATTAAAGCTTACAGATGAAAAAAGAGGTAATAATGATTGTAGGATTTGATGATTGATTGATGGGGCATGAACCAATCAATCAATCAATCAATCAATCAATCATTCAATCAATCAATCAATTGACCAATTTCTATGAAAACAGGTTTGGGATTATACCAAAAATACCGGATGCTATATGCTTATTTTAATCTCTTGAGGTTCGGTATTAAAAAAGCGCTATTGGGATTTGATGTTGCCAATATATTTATCCAGAGGGTTGATAAATATTCCTTGCGATTAATATTGAAAAAAAACGGAGCAAAAATTGGCAGGGATTGTGATATTGAAACCGGCCAAATCTTTCACAATTGTAAGAACTATTCTAATCTGTCAATTGGTAATAATTGTCACATAGGGAAAAACTGTTTTTTTGACCTGCGGGATAGAATAACGATCGGTGATAATGTAGTTATTTCAATGAAGTGTACATTCATTACACACATAGATATGAGCAGATCCGCGCTGAGCCGGTTATATCCTTCAGTAGGAAAGCCGGTAGTCATAAAATCAAATGCCTATGTCGGGGCAAATGCAAATCTCCTTATGGGATCCGAAATAGGTGAAAATGGTTTTCTGACAGCGGGAAGCCTACTTAATACAAACATTGAGCCATATTCAATGGCCGGAGGCATTCCGGCAAAATTGATTCGGAAATTTGATTTTCCAAAAGGCTGACAACAAATTATCTAATTACTTATTCTCACAATCATTATTCTTTGGAGCCATTATCACTGAAACAAAGGACAATTTCTGGATTATTCTGGAGTTTTTCAGATAATGTGGCAAGCCAGATCATCCATTTTATAGTTGGGATTATCCTTGCGAGGATTCTGTCTCCTATGGAATTTGGACTAATAGGCATGATCACAATTTTTATAGCGGTTTCACAAAGCTTAGTCGACAGCGGATTCCAGCAGGCTTTGATTAGGAAACAAGACGCTGACAATACTGACTTTTCTACTGTATTTTATTTCAATTTTGCACTAGGTTTATTGTTTTACATTATACTATTTTTTTCAGCTAGGCCGATAAGCAGGTTTTATGACGAGGTGCAATTAACAGAAATCATCAGGGTTTTCGGGCTAGTAATTGTAATCAATTCTCTCGCCTTAATACAACGTGCAAGGCTTATAAAAGCAATTAATTTTAAGCTGCAGACAAAGATTTCAATTTTAAGCTCATCTATTTCAGGGGCAGTTGGGATATATATGGCATATAACGGATATGGAGTGTGGAGCCTTGTATGGAGAACAGTGGTAAATCAATTATTTCAGGCAGTACTTCTCTGGTTATTCAATAGATGGAAGCCTGGATTAATATTCAGCTTAAATTCTCTAAAACAGATGTTCTCGTTCGGTTCGAAGTTACTTATTTCAGGTTTGCTGGATACTTTATATAAGAATATTAATCTCCTTGTAATAGGTAAATTTTTCTCTGCTGGGGAGTTGGGCTTTTATTCAAGGGCTGATCAATTTCAGAAGCTCCCCTCTGCAAATATTACTGCAACAGTACAGCGAGTCAGTTATCCTGTATTAACTAAGGTGCAGGATGAATCGGCAAGGCTTAAAGAAGGTTACAGGAAGATCATTAATTCCACAATGTTTATAAGTTTTACTTCCATGCTGACCTTGGTTGCAATTGCCAAACCAATGATTCTGACTTTAATTGGAGAAAAGTGGCTCCCAAGTGTAACTATGCTTCAGTTACTGTGCATTGCCGGAATGTTATCTCCTCTTCATGCCATTAATCTTAACATGCTTAAAGTAAAAGGAAGGGCGGATCTTTTCCTAAAACTCGAAATAATTAAAAAGGTACTGGCTATTCCGGTAATTATTCTTGGAATAATTTTTGGTGTCACAGTCATGATTGCCGGGATGGTATTTAACTCATTTCTGGCTTATTTCCTAAATAGTTATTATTCCGGGAGATTAATTAATTACTCTGTCAAAGAGCAGATTATTGATATTTTACCTTCCTTTCTAATCGCTCTGTCTTCCGGAACAGTTTTATTTATTCCGACTCTGATCTTTAATAGTCATTTCCCTTTAATGCTTTTTATTCAGATTATTTCCGGTATAGTATTGATTGCAAGCCTTTCAGAGCTTACAAAAAATAGAGCCTATCTTGAGGTAAAAAAGATCGTTTTAGAAAAATTTAAAATTAAAAAACAATAATTGTAAAAATCACAGATCTGATATGCAAGTAACTAAGGATCCAATATATGTGACAAAACCAGCATTGCCCCCTCTGGATGAATTTATTCCATATCTGAAGGAGATATGGAAAACCAACGTCATAACCAATAACGGACCTTTTCATCAGCAATTTGAAAAAGAGTTGGCACATTACCTTGGAGTAAAATACCTTTCACTTTTTGCCAATGGGACCTTGGCTTTGGTAACAGCACTGCAGACATTGAGGATTACAGGGGAGGTAATCACAACTCCATTCAGTTTTGCGGCCACCACACATTCATTATGGTGGAATAATATTAAGCCAGTATTTGTTGACATTGAACCTAATTATTTTACCCTCAATCCAGAAAAAATCGAAGCAGCCATCACTCCTAAGACAACAGCCATTTTGCCGGTTCATGTCTATGGTAATCCATGTAAAATAAGTGCAATACAAAAAATAGCGGATACTTATGGTTTGAAAATTATTTACGATGCAGCGCATGCTTTTGGGGTGAGGATCCATGGTAATTCTGTTCTAAATTATGGTGATCTTTCGATCTTGAGTTTTCACGCCACAAAAACCTTTAACACAATTGAGGGAGGAGCTATTATTTGTCATGATGAAAAAACAAAAAGGAGGATCGATTTTTTAAAAAACTTTGGCTTTGCAGATGAAGTGACTGTGGTCGAGCCAGGAATCAATGCAAAGATGAATGAGTTACAAGCAGCTTATGGACTTCTTCAGCTTAATTATATTGATGAATATATATCAAAGCGTCAAGGTATTGCGGAATTGTACCGTAAAAAGTTAAAGAATATTAGAGGTATCCGTGTCTTAAGTGATATCGAGGGGATAAAGCATTCTTATACATATTTTCCTGTTGTAGTAGATGAAAAGCAATATGGCGCATCTAGGGATGAAATTTATGAACGCTTAAAAACTCATAACATTTACGGAAGACGTTACTTCTATCCACTAATAAGCCAGTTTCCAACATATTGCGGACTTCCTTCAGCAAAATCAGAAAATCTTCTTTTAGCCACAAAAATAGCAGAGCAAGTACTCTGCCTGCCAATCTATCCACATTTAGATGTTGACACTATTAATCGTATAATTGACTTACTTAGAAATAAATAAGGTATGCAAAATTCATTTTTATCATCTGAAGAATTAAATTCTATTGGGTTTAAAAGAATAGGCCAGGGAGTGTTTATTAGTCGTTTTGCTCGATTTTACGGGATTGAAAATATTGAAATAGGGAATAATGTTCGAATCGATGATTTTTGTATTTTATCAGGTGCAATTAAACTTGGGGATTATATCCATATTTCAGCCTATACAGCTTTATATGGAAGATATGGTATTGAACTACAGGATTACTCGGGATTATCTCCCCGTTGTTCCATTTTTAGTGCTACTGATGATTTTACAGGTAATAATCTGGTTGGACCTATGATTAATGCAAAATTTACAAATGTGACTGGTGGCAAAGTCTTAATAGAAAAATACTGTCAGTTAGGAGCCAATTGTGTAGTGTTACCGGGAGTTACTATACATGAAGGTGTTACAGTAGGAGCGATGTCTCTTGTTATACAAAACCTAAATGGATGGAAGATTTATAAGGGCATACCAGCTGTTTTTTATAAAGACAGGAGTAAAAAAATGCTTGATTACCTAAAATGAATAAAAATCTGAAGCCAATTTTAAGTGTCTGCATGATCACTTATAATCATGAAGCTTATGTCTTTCAGTCTATTGAAGGGATCTTGAAGCAAAAAACTAATTTTAAGTATGAACTAGTTATTGGAGAAGATTGTTCAACAGATTTCACACGGAAGATATGTGAAGAATATGCTCAAAAATATCCGGAAATTATTAACCTATTACCTTCAGAGAAGAATCTTGGTATATGTCATAATTTTATCCGAACATTGAATGCCTGTACAGGCCAATATATAGCGATATGCGAAGGGGATGACTATTGGACCGATTCTCTGAAAATACAAAAACAAGTTGACTTCCTGGATACTAATCCAGATTATGCAATTGTTGCTACTGATATTACTCTTGTTGATAAAGAAAGCAAGAACTTGGAAAATAACTCAATGACATTAGCGAATCGAACCTTCCAAAACCCGAATATCAGTTTCTTTGATCTTTTAAATACAAATATACTTTACACCCTAACTGTATGTGTTAGAGCAAGCATAATGAAAGAATTGTCAAACGAAGTGTCTGTTAAAAATTTATGGTTTACCATTGATAAGTGGTTCTGGCTAAATATTGCCATTGATCATAAAATAGGCTTGATCTTTGAGAAAACTGCCGCCTACAGGATTCATCCTGAAGGAGCCAGCCGTATTGATGGGTTTTTAGCACACCGTTCTCCCCTGATCTATTATGATGTGATCAGAAAATTTGTGGACTCTGGTAGGTTATCGGGTATAGATTATAATAATCTTTCTATTATTGCTAACAGTTATTTTAACCTTTTCTCGTCAAAAAAAATCAGATTACCTAAAAAAATCAGACTTTTAAAAGATCTTCTTCTTAATCCCAGACTCAGTATTTGTGTATTTAAAATTGTGATAAAAAAGGTATTAAGGAAATTTAAAATTGAATTTTGATTATTTTCAGTATGGTTGCCATTATCACAATTAATTATAATTTACATATTCATACGATTCAGTGCGTAAATTCAGTGCTGGATTCGGACTATACTAACCTGATGGTCTTTGTAATTGATAACGGTTCTGTAAAAGGAGATTATCAAATTCTGGTAAATGCATATTCTGATAATCCTAAGGTTCAGGTTTTCCGAATTGAAAAAAACTGTGGATATGTAAGAGGAGTAAACTATGGTCTGGAAATTTCAGCCAGAGAGTTGCCAGATTACTACCTGATAATGAACAACGATACAATTATTGATAAATCGGCAATAACAGAACTGGTAAATGTTGCCAAACGACATAATAATCAGGCTATAGTTTCGGGTAAAGTCTATTATTATGATCATCCTGACATTCTGCAGCACACCGGAGTAATGTTTACGGACAAAAGATATCTGACTACATATTATCCTGGCAGAAATGAAAAAGATACCGGTCAGTGTGATATTGAATCTGAGCGGGATTCACTCGATGATGTATTCTGGCTCCTTCCATACGGGTTGGTTCAGGATGTCGGATTATATTGTGATTACTTCTTCCTTTATGCTGAACAGGGCGATTATGCCCGCCGGGCGAAGAATCTTGGGTATAAGCTTATTTACACACCACATGCAAAATTGTGGCACAAGGAAAGCATGACAGCAGGTGACGGGAATCCCAAAGCTCTTCCTGTTTATTATTACAGGGGGCAGGGAAGATTCGTATTTCAGTTCAGGCACCTTAAAACAAAATACTTTGTTCAGATCACTTTAAAAAACTTGTTTACAATCATAGCAAGGATCGTATTACGGACCGGTTATGAACGGAAAAAGTCCATTGCTTTATTGAGAGGCTACTTATGGGGATTTAAATGGATGTTTTATAAAAAACCAAATAGCGGGTATAATCCTTACTTAAGAAGATATAGCCCTTCATAACTTCTTAGGCTGTAATATTATATTATGCAGACAGGGATATCTGAAATAACAAGCAACAATAGATATATTCTCAGAACAGGAATAAAAATAGTATTATTGCTTCTTCTGGGATCTGTAATGGTCCACTGGATTAATACCCCACTTTCACGTTTTCTGTTCTATGGACTCGTAACTTCTTATATTTTACGAAGCAGGGATTATATTGCTGGTATTGCATTGGTGTTTGTTTTTATAACAAATCCCTTGAATTTGTTTTATAGTGAACCATTTTCCTGGTTCTTTATGATTACAAGCACAGTCGGAATTGACTTTCGTCTGGTTTTTGTCCTGGCCTTGCTGATGAAGTTGCTTATCATCAAACCTTCAAAACTTTTCTTGCAAAGAGACATTTTTAAGTCAACCTATAGGGTTTTGTTTGTTTACCTGGGCTTCCTTTTTTTCTGGAGTTTTGTCTTCGGACACTCACCTCGATCACTATTCTTTATCGTTAATTCTATCCCATCCTTTTTCTTATTTCTCGCCCTTCCACGAATTTTTAGTAAAGAGCAGCTAAGTTTATTTAACGGCATTATTTTTTTTGTGAACATTGTTCACATTTCAGTTTCCATGGTAGATGTTATTTTAGCAGGCAGGATATCGGGATTTCTTCTATTCGGAGCGTTCAATCCTTCAGCAATCTTCGAAGGAGATGAGGTTATTAGGCTGACCGGAGGGATGACATTGGTTTTCTATTCTTTAATTGCAAGTATTTATTATATAATAACCAGAACAGTTCGGTTTAGGCCTATGTATTTATGGGTAATAGTATTTATCTCGGCACTTTTCATAATAAACAGTGCAACAAGGGGATGGATGATTGCTACCGGAATATTATTCTTGCTGACTCTGGCATATTATTACAGACAGATTGTTTCAGGCAGGATTTTTTTAACCTTAATTTTTACAATGGGGGTCGGATACTTGCTTTTACCTGACAATATTAGATCAAATATGGCATCCTCGTTTGTGAGATTGTCAACTGTTGAATCAGTGCTTGAAGGAGATATGACTGCAGGAGGTACGGCAAGCAGGTGGGACTTAAGGGGGCCCAAAGTTTTAACAAGATTTAATGAAAGTCCTGTTTTCGGATTTGGACTGAGCAAGGTAAGTGCTGATTATTATGATGGTCATGTCGGAAACCATAATTTGCTCCTGGTTGGAGGATATACAGGTTTAATAATAGTTTGGGGAACAGTTTTCTGGATCATTCTGTTTTTTTACAGGTTTGATAAAAGAAATGGTCGTTTTAAAGGGGTTTTTATTTTTGGGATTGCTCTGATAGCGATTATGATTATTCATTCAACATCAAGAACAATGGTTTCTTTTTACATGCCTGTAGATACTGCTTTTCTAATTGCCCTCTTTTTCAATCAGGTTAACTGCTGTGAAGCTGAATTGGGTCCTTCTCTGCCAGAAGTCCTGGCATCTTCTGCTTTACAGAATTAAAAATATGATTAAGCGGATTCTGAGATATCTACTTCCAAAACAAGTGAGACTTTTTTTCTGGTCTATTATACCAAAGGTCCATGTTGTTAACACATATATTTTAAAAAATCCGGAACTGATAACAAATCTTCCCCCGATCGATAAGAAATTTCAAATAAAGCAGGTTACATGGGCTGATGAAATGGAGCTTAAAAAAGCATTTCATTTCCAGGGTCCTGATGCTTACAGAAGTAAGGTCCCGGCCAGGTTAAGATCAGGAGACTGGACAGGGCTTGCAATATTTGATAATTGTAATGGCAGGATTGCATATATTGCCTGGATCATAATCAGGAGCATAAGGTATTTTGAAGAATTCGGTGTTCATCTTAAGCCCCGGCAATTTTTGCTGAAAGATGGTTTTTGTGTACCTGAATACAGGCACCAGGGATTACATACAAGAATGGAACAGGAGAGGATCAATTATTGTGTAAGAAACAATGCAGATACAATTTTCATCCAAATTCTTAACTCTAATAAGAAAGGTATTGATTCGGTAATTAATAACGGCTACGTTCTCTATAATCAGAGAAAAATTATTCAGTGGTCTTTATTTGGCGTTTACCGCGAACTATGGTCTTTTCTGAGATCTCCATTCAGAAAAATAGTGAAATAGAAGCGATTTATGACTGTAATCGGAATCGATACGCGATTAGATCAAGATGAGACAAGATGGAATAACCTTTTAAAGATTTCTTTTAATTCTTCATACCGTAATAGTCTTGCTTACCAGTTGTCTGGCACCAGCAGAAATAAACGCAAATTTTTTTATCTGTTTTCAGAAAACGGACACGATTCTGCCGGAGCTGTATATTCACTGAAAAGCGACCAGCTTGGCATTATAAAAGTCGCAGAGATACAATATGGAATAATCTTCAGATCAGAAAAAGACATTACTATTCTTCCCAATATACTTGATCATTTTATTGACTGGGCAAAATTAATGGGTGCGTCCTATTCAATATTATCTCCATGGTTTCTTAAGACCTTCAACAGTCAGTTATCCCAGATATATGTTAAGGTGAATGCTGTTATTGAATCTTATGGCTTCAGACCTATAATTGATGGCCAGCACACTTATCTGATAGATCTGACAAGATCTGAAGATGAGTTACTGGCACGAATGAACAGAAGTACACGTAAGCTGGTAAGAAGAGGCATCAGGTCTGAGATAACCACTGAAGTTTATAATGTTGTTGATAACGAAATTCTGGATTCTTTCTGGGATTTATATCACAGACTATCATTGAAGAAGGAATTCGCATCTCTTACTGAAGATGTTTTTTACAGGAGAGTTGCTGGTTTAATAAACAACGGTGATGCCCTTCTTTTCTGTTCATGGTTTAAAGAAAGATTATTAAGCGCCACAATGACAAGTCTGTTGGGAACTCCTGCAGGAATGTATGGAGCAATAGATACAGATTTTAAGAATATTGATGATGTCATCTCTCCGGGCCCTTTGTCAATGTGGTCGATTTTCACAGAACTTAAAAAGATGGATTTCAGGTCATACGACATGGGCTTTTGCCCGGGTCCTGTGCCGGATGCGCATCATCCCAATTATAGTGTTTGGATATTCAAATACAATTTTGGACCTGACCATGCACAGTTTATGCCGGCATATGGTAAAATTTTAAGGACTGCAAGGGGTGCACTATTTGAACATTTAAGGTACAGGAGACAGCTTGCGGCATATGAATAGAATAAAAACGAAATTGTATTATTTTTTTGCCGGATTTTTATTGCTCAAGCGGGTTATGAAGGTGCCAGAGGCTTACTTAACAACCAAAAACCTGTTTATTTATTTTGATTTTGAACGAGAATTTGGTGGCCACAATACTATCAACTCCGATAAGGATTTATCGGAAATCCTGAACATTCTTGATGCTTATGATATCAAAACCACCTGGTTTACGGTTGGTAAGGTATTCCTTCGCTATCCCGACAGCATAAATGAGTTAGTCAGGAGAGGTCATGAGATTGGATCACACACCCATGCACATATAGTACCTGTTAATGTTCCTGCAGCAGAATTAAAAAATGATTTCAGAAAATTTTCTGAAACAGCTTCCATGTTTAATATCGAAATCTCAGGATTTCATTCGCCAAACAGTAAATGGAGCCTTAAGATGTTGAATTATCTCAGGGATAATAATTTTAGATATGATCTTATTTACTGTTCAAAGAACCAAAAGCCGGATACATTATTAGTTGGAAGAAAAAAAAGAAGTAAAATTATCAGGCTGCAAACAATTGGGGATGATTGGAAGGTCTACCAAAAAAATTTTACTGAGCAGGAGGTATTCAATTATTTCAGAGGACACCTGAGCAGAATCAGAAATGGTGAAATAGCCGGATTAGGGTTTCACCCCTGGGTGCTATCTTCTGATAAGAGAATAATGAATGGATTTAAACAATTTATCTACCATGTTGCATTGACAAGGGAATTTTCAATTAAACCCGCAAAATATTTTGCAGACAATTTAATGACAAATGTTAAAAAGCAGTAAAGATTAATGATTTCCTTTATCGTAATTGGCAGAAATGAAGGTTGGAAGCTTACAAACAGTTTTAAGAGCATCCGTAATACAATTACAGAGAACAATATATCAGATTATGAGATACTTTACATTGATTCTCAATCGGATGATGACAGTGTTGAAAGAGCCAAAGAATTTAAGGAGATTGTAATTTTTAAAATAACAGGCGTTTGCAATGCGGCTGTTGCACGAAATATTGGTGCAAGAGAGTCGAAGGGTGAAGTTTTCTTTTTCATTGATGGGGATATAGAGCTAATCCCAAAGTTTCTGGCTAAAGTAATTGAGAAGAACGGTAAATTGAAATATGATTGTGTTTCCGGACAGGTAGACAATATGTTGTATGATATTCATGGGAATTTTCTTGGGCGATCACCTGCATCATACACAGGTACTTCACTACCCTTGAAAGAAAAAATCCTTAAAACAAATGGTGGTATTTTCCTGATAAAAAGATCATGCTGGAATAAGGTAAAAGGGATGAAAACCAGGTACAGGAAGAACCAGGATCTTGATTTAACTTTAAGACTAAAAAAACAAGGCATAATAAGTATAAGAATACCGGATCTTATGGCTCTTCACCACACAATCGATTATCGTGACACCAATAGAATGTGGAAAATGGTCTTTAGCGGTGATATTTTGTATCCTCCCGTTTTATTGAGGGAACATCTACTCAATTTTCAAAAATTGAAACATTCCATAAGAAAGCAATATTCATCTTTTGTTTTGCTTTTGTCTTTGCCCTGGTTATTTGTTAATACGGGTCTTTTCATGATGTTTTTTATTTTCTACTTGTTAATAAACGCAACAAAAACATTTCTTAATGTTTTAAAGATCAAATGTCCCGGCAAGTCCAAGTCTGTCTATTTTTTTGAAAGAATTGGTTTTCAGATGATTAACGATATACTTTTTTGGTTGGCATTTATTTTTTTCTATCCCAGGGACAAAAAAATGGAATATGTAAGGATCAATTAAATGGAGTTTTTTCTTACCAGTGTAGAACTTGAAACATCATGGGAGAAAAAAGAAATTTCTCCATATAACATCTATTTTAACAATGGTACAATTCCCGGGAATGAGATCGTTAGGGATACTCCTTTGAAGTTTATTCTTGCCTATGGCAATTTCTCTTTCATTAGCAAAATAAGGGAATCGGATGATATAGAAAACATTAAAAGAAATATTAACAAACTTACAAACGGATATTTACTGTTTTTTGATAAATACTCCGGAGTATTAACAATATTCACTGACATTTTTGGTTTTGCTCATCTCTTTTATGTCATCAATGAATCGAAAATTTCTATTTCTACAGATTATAGTAAGCTTCTCAATGTTTCAGGAAAAATGAGAGATGATTTTGCAATCATCGATATATTGCTGTTTAACTATGCTTTACTGGATAGAACCCTGATAAAAGATATAAAAAGGATAAAAGGGGGAAGTGAAATAATCGTTACTAAGAAAGGTAATAAAATTTACCATCCTAATAATTATGCTGATAATTTTAAGATTGATTGTGTGCGCTATGATCTAGATAATAATTTGTTTGCATCAATTTTAAGGGAGTCATTGGAGGGTGAGATTAATTATGGGATGAAGATAAATCTAAGTACAACTGGCGGTTTTGACACCAGGGCTTTACTTGCAGTTTTAAATAATCTCAAACTTAATCATGATGCGTTTACCTTTGGACAAACTGGAAATATCGAACAGGTTGTAGCCAGAGGTTTTATTAATAGATTTGCGGACAACTACAGATTTTTTGAACTTGATGATCAGTATGTTGGGAGACTTCCTGAGATAGCTGAAAAATTCATTCAATGCAATACCGGAAATCCGGCAATTCTTGACCTGCCACATTATCAGTATATAAAACCTGCCCTCATAAATTCAAATCTTATCCTGGGATTTATGGGAGGTGAAATAATGTCGGGCCAGTCAATAGGAGCGGAAATTACTTTCACACGTACAGCAGGATCTATGCTAAATTCTGATAACGTTGAAGAACTAAGAACTATTGTTTTAGATGAGGTTGTAGGTTCCCGGTTATTTAACAGCGATAAGATTTCATTAATAATTGATGAATATATAGATACTTTGGCAGTATATTGTAGAACTTCTGGCAAACAAAATATTTTACAATTTCTTATTAATGAAAAATATGCAAAATTTTTCGGAGCAGTTAATAAGTTATACAGCAATAACATCAATATAATTATTCCTTTCATGAATGCTAAGGTTATTGATTATGTGTTGCATTCAGGTATTAGTTTTCTCAGACGAAAACCATTTTCAAAAAATCCTTTGCTGCAAATAAGGACTAAAGTTTTTTATGCAAGAACCATCAAATATCTCAGTCCGGATCTGGGAGATACCAGATTCGACAGATTGTATTCTCTGGATGATCTATTCTATCTGTACAGATTCCCAAAGGTAATTTATGGATATCTACAAAGTCATCTGTTAAGGAGGAATAAAAAAGAGTATCCCCGCCCACATCATTATGATTTGTGGTTTAAAGAATTTGTTCAGGAAAATGTTTCAAAACTAAAAACAGAAATTATCAATCCGAAAAGTTTGTTATGCACATCATATGAAGATCTGTCATCTTACGAAAAGATGCGTTTGGTTTTACTGTCGGGAATAAATTTATCCATGAATAAATTTTTAAAATAATCTCTGAAAGAAACTACTGTGATAAGAGAATTTCTGGCGCAGCAAGTAGGATTTCCTTTGCAAGACAGAATAATGCAAACAAACATTTCGGGCACTCTTAAGTTCCTGCGAGAAAGCCAGTATTGGGACCGAAGCAGACTTGAAGAATATAGGCTTACAAAGTTAAAGGAGCTTATTGAATCTGCTTTCGATCACATTCCATATTATAGTAGATTGTTTAGGTCTATAGGACTTAATCCCGGCGACATTAAGACACTTGATGATATAAAAAGAATTCCTGTTCTTACGAAAAAGATTATGAGGGAAGAAGGAGATAATCTTCTTGTCCCTTGTTCTGATATGAAATATGTAAAGACAGGTAAGACAGGCGGTACCACAGGGGTGCCAGTAAAGGTTTATAAGGATGTAAGGTCCAGGTCTTTTACGTGGGCTTCATATTATCGATGGTATGAATGGATGGGGCTTGAAGTGGGAGACAGAACCTGTACATTATGGGGAGCACGCAGTGTACTGTCTATGAGCAGAGCAAAAAAGCTTCGCGATACCTTCAGAAACTTTTTACAGAACAAAAAAGATATTAATTCATTCAATATGAATGATATTGACCTGGAAAGAATTTATAAAAAGATAAAACGTTTTAAGCCTAAGATACTTAAAGGTTATACATCAGCTCTGCTCCTTCTGGCGGATTACATTGAAAAGAATTCCTTAAGCAACATCAATCCAATGGCGATTTCTACCACCTCCGAGATGCTCCTGCCTCATGATAGAGTATTTCTTGAAAAAGTATTTAATGCCCCTGTATTTGATCAGTATGGCTGTGGAGAAGTGTCAGCAATATCATATGAATGTTCAAAGCATTGTGGTTTGCACATCAATCAGGAGCATGTGCTCTGTGAAATACTTGATGAGAATGATAGAGTGGTTTATAATAAACCAGGAAGGGTTATAGTAACCGATCTTGATAATTACATAATGCCGGTCATCAGATTTGATACCGGAGATACAGCATCAATATTTACAAGGGAATGTACATGTGGAGTGACTTTTCCCCTCATGTCTTCAATTAGCGGGAGGTCAGCAGATACTATTATCCTAAAGAATGGAAGTAAGGTTCACGGGGTTTTCTTTACAGACATTTTATTTGAACTTGGTATCATGACGGATAAATTCAGCAGATTTCAGGTACATCAAATTACTCCCGGCAAAATAAATTTCATACTTGAAAATAATCAGGCTATTGATAATAAAATAATTATTGCTTTAAAAAATGCATTATCCCGGTTCTTTGATGACGTCAATATTATGGTTATAGATCATATTCCGAATGGAGAAAATGGTAAATTCAGGTATATTTTAAATGAAAGTACTTCTGGTCTTAAGCGGTAATTCAAAGGACGGGATAAACATTATTGTTAAGAATCAGGCAGAGACACTGAAGAGATCTGACCTGCTCATTGAATATTTCAGAATTGACGGAAAAGGATTCTTATCGTATTTTAAACATATCCTTCTGCTGAGAAGGCATCTCCTAAGGCAGAAATATGACCTTTTTCATGCCCACTATTCATTTTCCGGAATAGTTGCAACAATTGCAGGCTGCAAACCTCTTGTTGTATCATTAATGGGAAGTGACACACAAAAAAATTTCCTGTGGAAATCAATAATCCGTTTTTTTTCGAAAATGTTCTGGGATATTACGATTGTAAAATCCATTTCAATGAAACAGGATTCTGGTATAAAAAAGGTTGTGGTTCTTCCTAATGGTGTTGATCTTGAGTCTGTTAAGCCACTGACCAGAAGGTGTTTTTCTGAAAACAGGGTTGTATTGTTTGCTTCAGACCCGGAAAGAAAATCAAAAAATTTTGAACTTGCCCGAAAGGCCATGGATTTAATGCAAGATGATAAAATTTCATTAAAAGTCATTCATTCCATATCTCATAAAGAAATATTACAAGAAATAAATCACGCCGATCTTCTGATTGTTACATCCCTATGGGAAGGATCTCCCAATATTGTCAAGGAGGCAATGGCCTGTAATTGTCCTGTTGTATCAACAAAAGTCGGAGATGTTGAATGGCTTTTCGGAGACCAACCCGGTTACTTTCTTACAAGTTCTGATCCTGCTGATGTAGCAGATAAAATAAAAGAAGCCCTGGAATTCTCCAAAGTATATGGAAAAACGAACGGAAGGGATCGCATTATTGAATTAGGTCTTGATTCCCGGACAATAGCCCTTAAATTAATCAATTTATATAAAGAGATTCTTGAGAAGAGGATATAAAACCGGGGCAGTAATTATTGAGGGCCATATTCAGGGTTTGTCAAATACACGGGCACTAGGAGAGGCCGGTATCCCCGTTTATGTTGTTGACAGAAATGATTGTATTGCGCATTATTCGAAATATTGCTTGAAATTTGTCAGATGCCCTGATTTTATTGATGACGCATTCACCGATTTCCTTGTTGATTTAGCCGTCAAAAATGAATTGAAAGACTGGCTCCTGCTCCCCTCCAACGATCATGCGGTAATCTCGATCTCAAAAAATACAGAAATACTCAGGAAATACTATAAAATTATTACACCACCTTATGATATTCTGAGAAATATTGTTAATAAAGCCGAACTTCTCAGAATTGCAGTTTCAGTAAATATATCAATACCAAAAACATTCTATTTTTCTGATAATACTGATTTCAGTAACGCAGAACTTTCTTATCCTGTATTGACAAAAGGTGTGAACGGACTTTCATTTTACAGAAAATTCAGAAAGAAAGTCTTTGTTTCAAACAATAAATCTGAACTGGAGAGGAATCTTAAAATTATCTCATTAAAAATTCCTGTTGAAGAAACTTTTACCCAGGAGATAATCCCCCCGGGAGCAGATATTAAAACTGTCTCATTTACAGCATTCTGTGTGGAAGGAGAAATAAAAACTTACTGGATGGGAGAAAAACTACGGGAACATCCTGTTAAGTTCGGAACGGCAACCTTTTGCAGAAGCCTTATGGTTGATGAAATATATGATCCTTCTGCCAGACTCCTGAAGTCATTGGCTTATTCCGGTATTTGTGAGATTGAATATTTAAAAGACCCCCGGGATAATACTTACAGGATTATAGAAATTAATCCCAGAACATGGCTCTGGGTAGGACTGGCAAAAGCTGCCGGAGTAAACTATGCAAGGATAATTTATGATTACGTTAACAATCACGATGTTAATTACCCCCGAAGCTACGATACCGGTATCCGGTGGACAAACCGTTTCACAGATCTTGCTTACTCAATTCCTGCAGCAATTATGGGTAAAATTAAGTTGCCGGAACTGATAGAGAGCTACAGGGGAGATATGGTTTACGCGGTATACGATAAAACTGACCTTAAACCGGTCATATTTTATCTTTTATTTTTAATCAAATTCCTGCGAAAAAGATAATTCTTAATGATCCGGAAAATCTGGTTCGACATAACAAATACACCCCAGGTTCATTTTTTGATCGCTATTAAGGATTGTTTGCTGAATTCGGGTTTTCATGATTTTGTCTTTACGGCAAGGGAATTCGCTGAAACAGTAAGTGTATTAAATCAAAAAGGCATCTCTGAATTTAAAGTGATCGGGGCTCACCATGGGAGGAGAAAGTTGAGCAAATTATCAGGATTGTTATCCAGGACATTATCATTAATTGCTGAGAATATTCAACATGATCTTTCAATATCTTGCGGAAGTGAAAGCGCAGTATATACTTCAAAACTTAAAGGGCGCAGATCAATTGCTTTCGGGGATAATGATAAGGCACGTCAGTGGACTTATGGTCATTTTGTTGATTTTGCTTTTTTCCCAGATGCAATTGACAGAAAGATACTTGAAGATCAGGGATTAAAAAACAAGATTTATTTATACCCTGGATACAAGGAAGACATTTATCTGGCTGAATTTAAGCCCGATCAAAATTTCCTTTCCAGTCTTCCTTTCGAGAATTATTTAGTTGTAAGGCCCGAAAATATTCAGGCCAATTATGTAAAAAACAATAGGATATTATCAATAGCACCTGCACTCTTAAAGAAGCTTGACGAAAAAGGAGTTAATGTCCTGTATTTGGCGCGGTATTCGTTTGACAGAGAATATGCAAGAGATTTGAAACATGTTTTTATGCCCGAAAAAGCAATAGATGGCCTCAATGCAGTTTATTATGCAGATGCCGTTTTAACGGGAGCAGGTACATTTGCAAGAGAAGCCGCATGTCTTGGGATTCCTTCATTTTCTTTTTATACAGGTTCAGATCTGCTGGCGGTGGACAAGAAACTTATTAAAGAAGGCAAACTGCTTTTTTCGCGGAATGTAGATGAATTAATATCAGGAGTTCTGGCTTCTCAAAAATCAACACCTGACATGAGAAGATCAGGTTTTGTAAAAGATGATGTGAACAACAAACTGGTAAGTCTCCTAAATTCGTTTTAATTCGCGGTCTGCTATCTTTCTTTTAACTATATTTTTTGCATTCTGCCATACATACTCCCTGAGCCATGGCAGAAAATTATTATCCCATCGCTGGGGATGGATTGTCAGCATAATACTATCAGGAAGGTTATTTTTCCGGGCTCCATTTATTATATCAAAAGTCGATCGAAAATTAGCACAGTTAGAATTAAGACTGTCACTGGAGGCAAACCGGCCCGGTACTTTATCTCTTACCGATACAGCCCCTCCATTCCACCGCCTTCCGCTATCGGTTAAATAACATACTCTATTAAAATCAATATCAAAATATGGTTCTCCGATAATTCCATAATCCTGGTAATTGTACTTGTCCCATAATGTTCTGTTATCATATCTTGAAAGAGGGCTTCCGTGCATACATATTGTATCAACCTGTACAATTTCCCTTAAAACATTAAGATTTTGTAGAAATGTCTCAATGGCTCTGTCACTATTACCTTTAGCCATCGCAAGATCCTCATAATGATAACCTATTTCATGCCCCATTGAATTTATTTTCTTAATAACCTCAATATCAAAGCTTCCGGGTACAATTCTGAAAAAATATGTGCCGGCAATTCCCAGATCATTTTCAAGCTTTGAGGTAAGAAGTGAATTGATTTTTCTGAAATCGACATCATGACGAAGTATTACGCACTTCTTTTCAGGATTATTCAAGAAAGCCCTGAAAGTCTGAAAGCGGTAACCATTCTGCTTAAGAGTCGTTAGCAACAAATTATACGTATGCAGAGTAAAATCACGCATTGGAAAAGAATATATCAAAGTTATAAATATTCCTGTTTAGTTTAATAGATTTAAATGTTTTACCTTAAGTATCGAATTGCGATGTGTCGTTCAGGCTCATTTGCCTGATGATTTAAAATGAAATTAATAAACTCATGGCTTATAGAGCATAATGAACATCTTTGAGCATTGTTTGTTTGACCACTATAATGATATAAACAACTCTATTTGTTTTAATATGTTGGTATTTACATTAACAATTTTAAGACATTAATATGAAAAAGTCAGTTCTGTCTGTAGCACTTTCTTTATTTATCTTCCCCCTGGTGGCCCAGCACGATAAAAATTGTGAAATGTATCCGGCCCTGGTCGATTCTATATATGTTTACGATAAAGACATTGGAACCGAAAGCTGGAAGTTGAATACGATCAGACTATATCAGCATTTCAATGAGAAACCTACCCGGCATACAATTCTTAATGCCATAGACAGGAAGCCAGTTCGAGCTTCGGATTATTATTATGACCTAAATGGGAACAGGGATCTGGAATTGCAATATTTCTGGGCGAATAATGTCTGGAATGATTATATAAGACTTGAATCAGAGTTTGACGAAAACAACAGGAAGCTCAGTGAAACCCGAACAATATTGAGACAGGGAATCTGGACATTATCAGCATATTATTACTTTGAATATCCTGAAAACGATGTAATAAAAATTCATTACCAGGTTAAAGATGCAGAAGGAAACCTGTTTGACAAAAGAATTACAGAGCAAATTTACAGAGACAAGAAAGCGGTTGAAACAAGGATTTATGACGGCATCAGCGGTTCTTTAATTGAGTTGAATTACTACCATTATAATGAAAATGGTAAATTAGCTGAATTCATCATTATGACTCCGGATACAATAACGGACGAAATGCAGGAATTCAGGCGAAGGTTGTATTATTATGATGATTACTCATTGTTAAGGGAAGTTCTGTTTGAAGAGATGGAAAATAATGAATGGCAACCCTTCTCGAAGTATGAGTATTTTTACAGGATTGATAATGCCAGGAAGGTATTGGTTTGTCATAACGGCCATAATATCTGTATTTCGGTTTCGGCTCTTAAAGCGCATCTGGAGCATGGTGATCAACTGGGAGTTTGTAAATCAACAGAACACAAAGAGATTACGAACAGGCAATTGAACGATAACAGTGATAATAATAAACCGTTTATCATTTATCCTAATCCTGCATCTGATATGGTAACAATCAGATTTCAAAATCCTGTAGATCATGGGTTTAAAAGGGTTGAGCTTTCTGATTCTTACGGCCGGATCCTGAAATCAGCCGGGATCGAAAATGCTTCCGAAATTACAATCTACAGGGATGATCTGCAAAAGGGGCATTATTTCTTAAGAATTACAGGAGAGAAGACCGTAAGCACACAGGTAATATTTGAATAGTACCCGTATAAGTTTTCAGAACACAATTCCGTTCTTCTTGCATATGAAAAAGGTTGCATAAATACATGCAACCTTTTTTAGTATCTTGTGGTCTACAATTTAGCATTATCGGATCCGGTTATGTTTCATTTAAAAAAACAGACATGTCAAAGTCTTTAAGCTCTGGGTTCAGAAGGGTATTATTTCATGCGCGGAAATTACCACTATCATTAATTACTGTAGCTTTTTTTGTCCAGGGTGTATCAGCCCAGCCAGTCTGGACTTCAGGGCCAGCTTTCACTCCTAAACCCACATCAGTTGATGTCACTTTTACACTCGACGTTAACAGTACTGTTTATTATTTTGCCTATCCTTTTTCATATCCAATTGATTATAGTTCAGCCCAGGTAAGAAATTTTGGTCTGAATGGAGGAGCCAGTATATGTGATTATGGTTCATTAACATACTCAACTCCCGGAGTCCCGGCAACTATTACGGTCAACAATTTTCCGGTAAGCACAACAGTTACAATATATATTGTTGCGGCTACAGACCCGGGAGGTGTGCTTCAGGCAACACCGGTTAAACAATATGTTACTACCCTTCCCTGCCCCGAAGTATATTTTGACAACGGCTTGCAGCAATTCGGGAACTGTGTAAACCTGGGGGCCAATAAAAGATTCAATATGTACCCCGATCCGGATCCCTATGTTTCAGGTATACTTAAAGATACCGAGTGGGTTATCGACTGGGGTGATGGAACTGTCTATAACTATATTTCCGCATTCGATGGCGATTATCCTGACCTGGCCTCCAGATCCCATACCTATAATACGGCTGATGATTGTAACTATGTATTTTTCTGCAGTGTCAGAAATCCATGCGGAAAAACTTTCAGCCCACAATATGTTGCAGTTGTTCACGGAAGAGACTGGTGGGAGGATGGAGACGGAGTACTTGATATTGTTAATAATGCAGACGGAAGTAACATAATTGAGGTTTGTGCGGGAACTGAAACTACCATAACAGTACGGGACAACAGTACGTGGAACTGCCAGAATCCAACAGTACCAGGCGGTTTGACGGCTGTTCCTAACCTGGATATGCGTAACATCGAATGGCTCTATGGTGTTGATGTGGACAAGCTTACACCGAGGAATACCATTACCGGAACAGTTACTGTTTCCGGGCTAGGCGACGCTCCGCAATGGAGCGGCAGAATAACTCCGGCACCATACGGACCTTCCTCTCTCGCTCAGGCTGTTACAATCCCCGCCACGTGCCAGGCAGGAGAGTATTTCCGTATCTACCTTAAAAACTGGAACAAATGTAACTGGGCCGATCCCCTCTATGTTTACACTTATGTCGACATCCTTGTTATTGCATCTCCGCCTGCTCCCACAGTACCGGATAAAACAATCTGTTTCGGAGGAGACAGGGAACTCGTGGTAACCAGCACACCCATAGGAACTTTGACATGGTATTCAGATATTGGTCTTACGACTATCGTTGCGACAAATACACCTACCTATACCCCTTCTTATACAGGTCCCGGAAGCATTTCATTCTGGGTTACGGATCAATCAACGGATGCTCTGGCATGTATGAGTCCTGCTACCCAGGTAACACTTACTATAAATCCGATACCAAATACTCCCACCATTTCAAGAAGCGGCCCGGATTTTTGCTTCGACGGAATAAGCTCGGTAACTCTTACAGCTAATCCCAATCTGGGACCACCAATCTCGGGATATCAATGGTACAGAAACGGCACAGCAGTTGGTGGGGCAACCAATCAGACTATTATCTTAAATTCCGTAGGGCAAAGCGGAGAATATACAGTACAAACTTTTGGTATACCTACTACAAATTGCCCAAGTCTGTTATCTGCTCCTGTGACAGTTCTGATTGACCAGATGCCAACGGCAACAGTCGGAGCTGCACAGAATTTTTGTGGAACCCTCTCAACATCACGAACCCTCTCAGGCAATACTCCTGTTGGTGGTGCAACCGGTTATTGGTCGTATCCTGTTATCTGGAGAGAGGATTTTAACGACCTCCCAAATGGGACAACAGTTGATAACGGACCCACAGCCTGGACACGTACAAATCCTGGTAGTATGGACTGGGCGGAAGTCAGAGATCACAGGTTTGAAGCTAAAGAAATCGACGGAGAGTGTATATGGCGATCAGAAACTGTTGATATAACTGGTTTTACTAATGTTGGAGTATCTGTCCGCCTTATTGCGAGTGCAACATGCGATGCCGGAAGTGATTATATCAGGGCATATTACATCTTAAATGGCGGCGGTGAAACAGCACTGGATAATGGAATTCAGACAGGACCATCTGGTACCGATCTTGCAACAGTCAATAATCTTAATGGGACATCTCTGCAGATTGTAATAAAAATGTTTAATCAGCAGGATAATGAATACTATTATATTGATGATGTAATAATAGCAGAAGGAGGGGCTCCGGCAATAACCGATCCTTCCAACCCGACTTCCACAGTTACAAATCTTCCTCAGGGTCCCACTGTTTTTACATGGACTGTTTCAAGCCAGTACGGAATATGCCCTCCCGCATCGGCTAATCTTACCATAACAAGAGATGGTCAGCCTTCTCCTGCTGATGCCGGATCACCTCAGGCTTTTTGTGAAACCACAACAGCAACAATGGCCGCCACTCCTGCCGACAACGGGGGTATAGGTACATGGTCATTACAGAGTGGATCGGGAAGCGCAACAGAACCTAACAATCCGGCTTCACCTGTTACAGGACTGGGTTACGGTGCTAATGTCTTCCGCTGGACCGTAACCAGCCAGTATGCAATATGCTCCGGCTCAACCGATGATGTCACTATTACACGAAACCGTAATCCTCTCGACAGAAGCGCCGGTACTACAATCGTTAAAAACCCTGTCTGCTATAACACCGCCGGACAAATTCAAATCACAAATACCGAGGCCGATGTAAAATATTACCTCCATACCGGAGGCGCAGACGGTTCCTTTGTCCAGGGTAACGGTGGTACAATAACACTTACCACACCTCCACTGACAAGCGCAACAACATACGAGATACATGCAATAAAAGATGGTACGGGATGTAATATATATTTCGGATCATATACCATTAATGTGAATCCGGAATTCACGCTTGCCCAGCTCCAGACAAGCCATAATATCTGCTTCGGAGACCCAACAACTATTTCAGTTATTCTTACCGGAGGAACAGGCCCGTATTCAGTCACCATAAATAACAGTATCGGAACAATAAGCCCATATAACTCCGGAGACCCCATCCCGACTCCTGCTCTCTTAGCAAACACTACCTACACCCTTACTGCAGCAAGCGACGCTAACAGCTGCGTTCCGGCAAGCCTGGGAACATCGATAACGATAACCGTAGGCTCCACACCCACGGCAGCAACCTTCTCCGGGTCAGGCAATGCATGCCTGGGTGCCACAAGCTTCCTTACTTTCACGGTCACAGACGGAGTGCCTCCGTTTGACCTTATTATCAACGGCACCACATATTTGGACAGGGCTTCAGGCAGTAACATCGACCTGGGTGCTCTGACCGAAGGAATACATAATTATAGCCTTACCTCCATAATCGATGCATGCGGAAATCCAGTTCCCGCAGGTATATTGCCACTTAATTATTCTATCGATATTGACCCGATACCCGATATCTCAGGTTCCACTCCTTTAACGCAAAACATCTGCAGCGAAGGCACTGCAACCATTACCCTTAATTCTACAGTAAACAACACAATCTTCAATTACGTTATAGAATCGGTTGTCCCAGCAACAGGCTACTCCTGGACTGCAGGAAGAGATCCGGTTGGCGGAACCATCACCGACACCGACGGGAACGGAACCGAATCACTGACCCGACAATTGCAGCACAATTACAATGCCCCGGTAACAGTTACTTACAGGATTACCCCCACAGGCCCCGGAGGCACAGCATGCCCCGGAACAGCAATAACAAGAACTGTTGTCGTAAATCCGACCCCGGCAATAAGCAATATGTCCACCTCTGCATGCAGTGCAACCGCATTCTCAGGTACTCCTGTAAACGGAACTAACGGAGTTGTCCCCGCAGGAACAACCTACAGCTGGACCGCCCCTTCCGTACCGGCCGGACTTTCAGGCGGAGCAGGCGGCTCGGGAGGAAGCATAATCGGTACTCTGACTAACACTACCAATGGAGCACTGAATGCAACATATACGGTAACACCGACATCAGGAAGTTGTCCGGGCGCTGATTTCGATGTTGTCGTCACTGTCAATCCGCGACCTGCAATAAACGATATGACAGGCTCTGCATGCAGCGGAGCCGGATTCACCGTCACCCCCGTCAATGTAACAAACGGTATTGTACCTGCCGTGACGACTTATACATGGAGCGCCCCTTCAGTGCAGCCAGGCCTTACAGGCGGGGCAGGCGGATCAGGTAACAGCATAACAGGCACCCTTACCAACACGACAAATGCAGCACTGACAGCCACCTATACTGTAACACCGACATCAGGAAGCTGTCAGGGTCCTGATTTTGATGTTGTCGTCACTGTCAATCCAAGACCTGCAATAAACGATATGACAGGCTCAGCATGCAGCGGAGATGGATTCACCGTCACCCCTGTCAATGTAACTAATGGTATTGTCCCTGCCGGAACGACTTATACATGGAACGCACCTTCAGTGCAGGCAGGCCTCACAGGCGGAGCAGCCGGATCAGGTAACAACATAACAGGTACCCTTACCAACACGACAAATGCAGCACTGACTGCCACCTATACTGTAACACCGACATCAGGAAGCTGTCAGGGTGCTGATTTTGATGTTGTCATCACGGTTAATCCGCGACCTGCAATAAACGATATGACAGGCTCTGCATGCAGCGGAGATGGATTCACCGTCACCCCCGTCAATGTAACAAACGGTATTGTACCAGCCGGGACGACTTATACATGGAACGCACCTTCAATGCAGCCAGGCCTTTCAGGCGGAGCAGCCGGATCAGGTAACAGCATAACAGGCACCCTTACCAACACGACAAATGCAGCACTGACAGCCACCTATATTGTAACCCCGACATCAGGAAGTTGTCAGGGTGCTGATTTCGATGTCGTTGTCACGGTTAATCCGCGACCTGCAATAAACGATATGACAGGCTCTGCATGCAGCGGAGATGGATTTACCATCACCCCCGTCAATGTAACAAACGGTATTGTACCTGCCGTGACGACTTATACATGGAGCGCCCCTTCAGTGCAGCCAGGCCTTACA
>Ga0116163_1000568_pt1 | contig 25771 bp, 23 predicted proteins | sample AD_UKC107_MetaG_FD_89889 | JGI IMG/M metagenome (GOLD analysis project Ga0116163, IMG submission 89889) | Active sludge microbial communities of municipal wastewater-treating anaerobic digesters from Hong Kong - AD_UKC107_MetaG | ecosystem: Engineered > Bioreactor > Anaerobic > Digestate...
ACGATCTTCGCGATGGTCACGAAGTTGCCGACCTTGCCGGTCTCCGAGGCGCCGCGGAAATTGATGTAGGCAAAGACCATGGCCACCACGGCAGCCAGGACCTTCTGGGGGGACAGGAACCCCCAGTGGGGTACCACGAAGCCGAACTCATTGATGACGAACTCGAAATACGCCCCGAAACCGATGGCATACAGGCTACAGGCCACCGCATGGGCGAACCAGCTCATCCATCCGGACAGGAAGCCGTTCCACTTGGGCAGCCCCTCCTTCACCCACAGGTACCCGCCCCCTGCGTCGTGGAAGCACGAGCCCAGCTCGGCATACGACATGGCGGTCAGGAGCGCCACCAGTCCGTTGAGGAGGAAAGCAACAAGGAGCGCAGGTCCTGCAACGCCGGCGGCGATGCCGATCAGGACGAAGATGCCCGCGCCGATCATGGCGCCGACCCCGATAAGGGTGGCGTCCGCCAGGGTCATCTCGCGGCTGAGACGGACTTCGGTATCGAACTTCTTCAGGCTTCCTCCCCTATCACTGACTGCCGGTGCTCACCGGCATCGAATATGCTTTATACAATAATAATCTGTTTTTACAGGAGTCAAGAGGGGGTAAATCAAGGAACCGGAAACGACCTCACCCCTTCCCGGTCTCCTGCTCCACCTCGCGGTCGAAGTCGCCCTGCTGCCAGCCGTCGTCCGGCTTGTATTCCCTGATGAAGGTCTCCATGATGGCATCGAGCGGCACATCGGCGAACTCGCCGCGGTAGCCGAGGTACTCCATGTGTACGTTCCCGTCGAGGTCGAGGGGGTGGTAGATGGAGTCGGTGCGGCCGTCGAACTCCAGAGGATGCAGGCGGAACTTCTCGCAGAGCTCGATGTTGAAGGCCGGCGTGGCCTTGACCCACTGCCCTTCGAGGTAGATGGAGGTGTACCCGTGCCAGTAGAACACGTCGGTCTTCATCTGCGCGCGCATGCGCGCGGTGGTGAGATGGTTGCGCACGTCGGCATAGCCCAGGCGGGCGGGGATGCCCTTCGCCCGGCAGCAGGCCGCCAGGAGGATGGCCTTGGCAACGCACCACCCCCGTCCCGTGCGCAGCGTGGTGCTGGCCTTCAGGCCCTCCACGGACAGATCCAGGGTATACGGGTCGTAGCGGATATCGTCCCGAACGGCATAGTAGAGCCTGACCGCCCCATCCACCTGGTCGGAAGAGGTCCCGGCGTTCCTGGTCGCATAGTCTATAATGGTCTCATGATCGCAGTCGACCGTGGGAGTGCACTGCAGATAAGGGAGCATGTCGGGGTTCATGAGGATTCTTATACTCTTTTCTTCGGATACTGTCACCGTGCTGTATTCTATAGGGGTTTTCCAAGCCTGCTCGACAAGCGATTTTCTGAGGGATCGGGATGGTTTCTATCTTTGCAGTGATTCACTTAATTTGTGGAGCAATGTACCTACCCTTGAGCAGAGGCAGGGATAAGGGAGAGAGCAAGGGTAACATCCGTTCATCTTCTGTTCTCGGATTTTTCCAAAGCTGATATGTTATGGAATTAGACAAACAGATGATTTTGACATGTTATCTCCTCTTTCATAAAATATCAAAAACGATGTGGTTCGAGCCATATTATTACTTTCAGGCAGTCATCATAACAGGAAGGAAATGAATATATGATCATAATCACCCATTCATAATCCTTAATCTGAAAAGAGCAAGGCAACATATACAGTTGCTTATCTCTTTAATTTGACATATTAAATAACAATACAATAAGTGCCCATTAAGAATCTATCAAGGATTTAAAAGAACAATTCGATAAGCTATGAACCCTGAGAGATTTCTTCGATGGCATACACTGCAGCTGATTAATGCAACGACGAGGTGAAGGATGGAGACCAGGAAACCGACAATCCTCATTGTTGATGATTCCCGTACGAACATCATGGCCCTGAGCGATGTGTTGAGCGCTGATTACAACCTCCTCTTTGCATCCAGCGGACTGGAAGGTCTGAAGACGGCAGCATCATACAGCCCAGATATTATCCTGCTCGATATAATCATGGCGGACATGGATGGCTATGAGGTCTGCAGGAAGCTCAAGAGCAACTCGGGTACGAAGAATATTCCCATCATATTTGTAACTGCCATGGGAAAAGAGGAGGACGAGATCAAGGGTCTCGAGATGGGTGGCCTTGATTACATCACCAAGCCATTCAACCCCATCATTGTCCGGGCGCGGGTGCGTGTCCATCTTGAATTGAAGCGTCACAGGGATTTTCTGGAGAACCTTGTTGCCACAGATGGCCTTACAGGCATTCCCAACCGACGGCAGTTCAATGAGTTCCTCGTCCGGGAATGGCGGCGGGCAATGCGTTCCCGTCTCCCCATATCGCTCATCCTCATGGATATAGATCATTTCAAGCTGTTCAACGACCATTACGGCCATCTCGCAGGAGATGACTGCCTTCGGAGATTGGCACAGGCAGTCGCCGGGTGCGCCAGGAGGCCGGCAGACTTGGTGGCGCGATATGGCGGTGAGGAGCTCGCCTGCATACTCCCGGATACCAACCTCGATGGCGCCCTGGTGGTGGCGAACTGCATGAGGGAAAAGGTTAATGCCCTGAAAATCCCGCACACGCAGTCACATGTGGCGGAACACATCACCATGAGTCTCGGTGTAGCCACGCTCATACCCGTACAGGGAAGATCATGGGACGATCTTATCAGTGCTGCGGACGAAAACTTATACGAGGCCAAGAGGAAAGGGCGTGACAGGGTTGGTTATCCGAGCGAGACGACAACATCGGAGCACTCCGATGCCCTTGGCTGAGGGAAGAGCAGGAGTCTTCACTGACCCTCAAGTGATTTGCATGCCATCCTCATCGGGAGATCGAAGAATTAATAATATGCATGCCATATACAGGCCCTTGAATATCCCATAAAGAAAAGGGCCCCTTCTCGGGGCCCTTTGTGACTTGCTCTTAAATACGGTGCTCAGCCTGCTTACTCCGCCTTCTTGTTCCTGTCCGCATACCAGCGCGGGCAGTGGGTCTGGCACCAGGCCTTGCTGACATAGCCGGTGATCATGGCGGAGACCGTGCCGGGGTTGCCGGCAGTGCCGAGGTAGATGTGGATCATGATGAAGGCGGCCAGCACGACCACGGCGCCGGCATGGAGCATGTACATGATGCGCGCCAGCACGACCGGGACCATGACGGGGTTCCACAGCCACATGAACAGGCCCGTGACCAGGATAATGATGCCGCAGGCGATGAGGCACCAGAAGAACGCCTTTTGACCTGCATTGTACTTGTATACCGGCGGAAGGTCCTTGACCGGCCAGAGGTAGCCGCCCGCCTTGAGGACCCACTGGAGATCGCTTTCCTCGAACTCGCAGTCCTTCTTCCACATGTAGTAGGAGTAGACAAGCATCCCGCCGAAGACGACGCCGGAATAGATATGCATCAGCTTGGTGGCATAGTAGCCGCCCAGCATCGTGGGGATGATGCTCCAGGCATGAAACATCAGGCCCAGACCGGTGATGACGCAGAAGATGCAGCTCGCAGCCAGCACCCAGTGCACGACCCTCTCTTCCACATCGGTGATCCTGACCATATTCTCTTCATGGGCAGACATGGTTACTCACCCCCTTCTTCTTTCTTCTCATGGACCTTATGCGGCCCCTTGGTAAGGTAGTGCAGGAACGCCCCGCCTGCAACCGCTCCGATCCCGATGAGCGTGAACGGCTTGAACAGGTTTTTCCACAGGAGTACGGAGAGAGGCATGGACGGGTTCGGGTTCGTGTGCGAGAGGTCTGCCGCCGTTATACCCGCCGGCAGGACATACAGCACATGAGTCTGGTACTTCGGGTTGTTCGGATACACCGTGCCGCCGATGGCCTCGGCCCGCTTGTGGGCCTTCTCGACCATGTCTTCCTTGAGCCCGAAGGTGAGGCTCCCGGTGTTGCACGCGGTCACGCAGGCGGGCAGCTTGCCCTCGGTGATACGGTCGTAACAGAGGGAGCACTTCGCCATCTTCTCCAGAGCAGGATCGTTCCGGGGGATGTCGAAGGGGCATGCCGCGATGCAGGCCTTGCAGCCGATGCAGTATGTGGTGTTGTGCACCACGGCGCCTTCGTCGGTTTTCGTCAGGGCACCGGGGGAGGGGCATGCCTTGACGCAGGCAGGCCAGTCGCAGTGCATGCACGCGTCGTGACGCATGATCCACCTGAGCTTGCCGTCCTTGACGATCTCGTCGAACCTGATGAGGGTCCAGGTATTGTATGAAAGGTCCTTGGGATTCTGCAGGGACCCCGTGAATGTCGTTTTCTCGGCAGGGAGGCTGTTCCAGTTCTTGCAGGCAACCTGGCAGCCGCGGCATCCTGTACACTTCGATATGTCGATGAGTTTGATGTATTCAGCCATGTGTCACCCCCTTAAGCCTTTTCGATGTTGACCAGGGAGGCCTTGTATTCCGGGATCATCGTGTTCGGATCGCCGATGAACGGGGTAAGATCATTCATAATCCCCCCGGTGACCAGACCTTTGTATCCGAAGTGCCAGGTAGTACCGACCATATGGTATGTCTTGTCCTTGATGACGAAAGGCTTCAGACGCGGCGTTACCATGGCGTACGCCTCGACACCCTCGATATTCCTGATGGAGGTGATCCGCACCTTCTGTCCGTTGATGATGCCCTTTTCCCGGGCAAGCTCCTCGCTGATCTCCACGAACTGATGGGGAACGAGCTCCGCGAGCCACGGCAGCCATCGGGTCATCTGGCCGGTCTGCCAGTGTTCGGTAACCCGGTAGGTGGAGCAGATGATGGGATAGTCCTTGGAATCTTCGGTCCCGTAGATCGCTGCAATGCAGCCTTCAGCGATGAGCGGATCACAGGTTTCTTCCTTGGCCTTCTTGTCCCAGCGGGTGAGCACCGGTGAGACCTGCTGGCTCGACATGAAGTTCTGCACCTGGGTTTCGAGCGGCTCGTAGTGTTCGGGGAAAGGACCGTCCGCCATACCCACTGCATAGAGCTGACCATGCCCGTGTGGAATCATGATGAACGGGTACTTTGCATCCGGCGGCCACGGCCCGTCAGGCACATCGCCTTTCCAGGACTTGGTGAAACCATCCCACCAGATGACCGGTTTGTCCGGCGCAAAAGGCTTGCCTTGACTGTCCACGCTGGCCCTGTTGTACAGGACCCTGCGGTTGACCGGCCAGCACCAGGACCAGTTGTGGTAGAAACCGAGCCCGGTGGGGTCGGAAGGATCCCTTTTCATCATCTTGTTCTCGGTGTTGGACACGGAGTTGCAGTAGAGCCAGTTGCCGCTGCAGGTGCTGCCGTCGTCCTGGAGCAGGGCGAAACCCGGCACCATGTCACCGGCCTTGAACTTCGTAACCTCACCCGTGGCTGCATTCACGATCTCTTTGTCAACGATGAAGTAGCCGTTGATCTCCTTGGCCACCTCGCGGGAAGACGGTTTGTTCGGCTTGCCGAACTTCCAGGTGAGGTTGAGGATCGGGTCGGGGAATGCCCCGCCTTCCTTGGCATAGAGTGCTTTCAGGCGGGTGACGATCTGGGTCATGATCCACAGGTCGTCCTCGGCATGTCCGGGCGCATCCACGGCCTTGTAGCGCCACTGGGCCCACCTGCCGGAGTTGGCCACCGAACCCTCCTTTTCCACGGAAGACGCTGCGGGAAGGAGGAATACCTCGGTCTTTATATCGGCCGGGTTGACGCCGGCCTCTTTCTGCCAGAAGGCCGATGTCTCGGTCTCCCACAAGTCCGCAGCCACGAGCCAGTCGAGTTTGGTCAGGGCTCTTCTCACCATGCGTGAACTCGGTGTGCTGACCGCCGGATTCATGCCCCAGCAGAACAGGCCCTTGATCTTGCCGCTTGCCATGGCACCGTAGAGCGGGATGATGGAGTAGTTGACACCGTCCTGGTTCTTGGGGAGGTACATGTATGCCTGATCCTGGGGAACATCCTGCCACCATGCCTTGAGCAGGCTCACCGCGTACTTCGGGGTATTACCCCACCAGTTGGCGCTCTTGGGGTCGTTGCTCTTGGGCGTGGTGTCTTCCAGGTATTTCTGCAGGGACTGCTGCGACGCGTTGGGCGCCTTAAGGTAGCCGGGCAGGATGTGGAAGAGCGCCGCGTGGTCGGTGGAACCCTGCACGTTGCTCTCACCCCTGAGGGCTGCGACACCCCCGCCCATGACGCCGATGTTACCCAGAAGGAGCTGCATCATTGCAAAGATGCGCACATTCTGGGAACCGTAGGTATGCTGGGTCGTGCCCATGGCGTACATGATGACCCCGGACTTGTCCGGTTTATAGGTGGAGGTGTAGACGTCGTAGACCTGTTCGTATTCCTTTGGGTCACCACCGCATATAGTACTGACCAGCTTGAGGTTGTATCGTGAATAATGTCTCTTCAGGAGCTGGAACACGCAGTTCGGGTCCTGGAGGGTGGGGTCCTGCTTCGGGATCCCGTTTTCATCAACCTGATAATTCCACGTGGACTTATCGTACTTGCCGTCCTTGAGGCCCGAGAAGACGCCATCGAGATCGATGGGGCCCTTGAAATCGGGGTTCACGAGGTAGGCGGCATCCGTGTAATCCCTGACATAGTCGATGTTGATGCGGTTGTTCTCGATGGCCCAGTTGATCATGCCGCCCATGAAGGCGATGTCGGTCCCCGATCTGAGACGGACATAATGATCGGCCGTGGCAGAGGTTCGTGTGAAGCGCGGGTCCACGCTGATGAGCTTGGCGCCCCTCTTGACCCTCGACTCGTTGACCCACTTGAAGCTTATGGGGTGATTTTCCGCAGCATTGCTGCCCATGATCATGATGCAGTCGGAATACTGTATGTCGTTCCAGCTGTTCGTCATTGCACCGCGCCCGAATGAGTTCGCCAGACCGGCGACCGTGGCGCTGTGTCAGATACGGGCCTGGTGCTCTAGATACACCAGGCCGAGGGCCCTGTTCATCTTGACCAGGGCGTAGACCTCTTCACTGTCAAGGGAGGCCCCGCCGACCGACGCGACGGTCTCCACGCGGTTGACGATCTCGCCCTTTTCATTGGTCACCACGAAGCCGGCATCCCGCTCCTTCTTGAGGTTGGCTGCGATCTTGTCCAGTGCCCAGTCCCACTCGACCTCTTTCCAGGCATCCGCACCGGGTGCCCGGTAAAGTACCTTCTGGTTGCGCTTGTCATTGTTGGCGATCTGGAAGAGTGATCCGCCCTTGGGGCACAACGACCCCTTGTTGATGGGATGATCCGGGTCGCCTTCCGTGTTGATCACTTTGCCGTTCCTTACATGAACGATGATACCGCAGCCTACGCCGCAGTAGGGACAGATGGTTGGCACTTCCTGCGCATACTTGACCTTCTTCGGCTGGGCAAAGGCCGGCTGAACGCCGATCCCGGTGCCGATTCCGGCCGCAGCGAGGGTGCCGCCTGCGATCTTGAGGAAACTCCTCCTCGTGATATCCATAAGCACTCTCTCTCCCTTTGTGGATTTTCTTGCTTTTTTCATTCTAAATGAATAGCCATTCATTGTAAATTGTGCAAATAATTACATAAAAATGAGCGCGTCCATCCAGGATTTCCTTGACTTGAAACGGGATATCGCCTACGCTCCCACCATGGATTGGGAATCGATCATTCATGCATACCCCGCACATAAGAATGTCATCATCGGGGTGAGAGCTCTCCGTGAAAGAATCGAAGGGGCCATTGCAGCGATCCCGGTCCCCAATCTCAGCAAGTCATGCCGCGAGATGCCCGATCTGAGTCCCTTCGCACCACTGCTCGCACCTTCCTGCGAACGGGTCTGGGAGGACATCACCGGGGCGAAACCGGCTTTCGGCATGGCCGAAGCACTGGCTGCGCTCACGATGAAAGGCGATGTCCCCGAGATGGAGGAGGAAGACCGCGAACGCCTCGAGGCCATCGCTCAGAATGCATTCTCGAGATTTCTCTTCCTGCTGAGGGAGAAGAACGGCCATCTGGTACCGACTGCATGGAACAAGGGAGACTGCCCGTTCTGCGGAGAATATGCACGGATAGGGTTTGACGAAGAAAACAGGAGAACGCTGCACTGCCTCACCTGTGGTCATTCCTGGCGGTTTCCCCGCATCAAGTGCCCTTCATGCGGGAATGCGGACCATACGAGCCTGGGCTACTTCGAGGCTGAAGGGATCGATGGTGTCCGGGTGTATTTCTGCAAGGAATGCAGGCGCTACATCAAGGTCGTGGACACCAAGGCAAGGACAGCCCATGACGCCGAGACGGAAGACGCACTGACCCTCGAGTTGGACGAGATCGCGAAGAAAGAGGACTTGTCCTGAGAAACCCCTGAAGAAGGAACCGCCTGCAAACGGCGGTCAACGATCCTGCCTTTCCCGACGATTCGGCCTCCACTGCGGGCAGATCTGGGACGATCCGGGCCTGTAGTTCCTGCAGACATTGGGCCTGGTCTCGTAGATGGAGCATGCGGCGCCGCTGCCGTCCCAGGTCAGGAACGGACAGCACATGAGGATCCTGCCGTCCCTAGCGGAAACGAAATGGTCGCCTGCCCAGAATGCCTGTTCATTTTCGATGACATGGAAGATATCATCCCTGCCTTCCCGCTTCCACCGCTCCACATCATCATCCGTTACATAGCCGATCATATCCGCGAGGCAGCAGGTTCCGCATCGTTTGCAGGCGATATCGTCGGGATGGTTCACCTTCAGGGTATACCTCGCCTCACGCCCTCCATGCAAGCACCGATTCCCGCATCGTAAGGCGGTAAGTCAATGGAGGGACAGACTGATCCATATATCTATTGCTCTTTACAGAGATACGCCTTTCAGTATAGAATGAATGACGGTTCATTCCATTCACCATCGAAGGCACCCGCTCCCGGCGGGCGCCAATTACGAAAAGGGGGGATTCTCATGAAGGACGTAGTTGTAGTTTCTGCATGCAGGACGGCCATCGGGACCTTCGGCGGTACGCTCAAGGACATGATCGCCGCCCGTATTGCGAGTGTCGTCATGAAAGAGGCGGTTAAGAGGGCCGGGATCGACCCCGCCCTGATCGACGACGTGCGGTTCGGGTGCTGCATGGACCCGGCGGACACCCTGAACGTGACGCGGGTGGGGGCACTGCTCGCCGGTATTCCTGATACCGTCACCGCGGTCACCATCAACCGGGTATGCATCTCGGGCATGGAGGCCACGCTCAGCGGCATGGCCATGATCCAGGCAGGCATGGCGGACATCATCCTGGCCGGCGGCGTGGAGCACATGTCCGGCGTGCCCTACATCTCCCAGGATGCCCGCTGGGGATGCAGGCTCCAGGACAAGGTCTTCGTGGATGCACTGATCAGGGCCCTGCACTGCGGGTCCTACGTGCAGCCCCTGGACGAGACCAGCCCCATCAAGGGCTACCCGCTCTTCGACATGTACAAGGGCAAGCCCTACATCATGGGCCACACCACCGAGTTCATCGCCCAGATCCACAACATCAGCCGCGAGGAGATGGACGAGGTGGCGCTCAAGAGCCATAACGGCGCAGAGCGGGCTACCGTAGAGGGCGACTTCAAGGAGGAGATCGTGCCCATCGAACTGCCCCAGAAGAAGGGCAAGCCGCCCAAGATCTTCGACAAGGACGAGCACTTCCGTCCCGGCATCACCATGGCCGACCTGGCGGCCCTGCCGCCGGCCTTCATCCCCAAGATCGGCAAGGTCACGGCGGGCAACGCATCCGGTCTCAACGACGGCGCCTCGGCCATGATCATCATGTCCGCGGACAAGGCACAGGAGCTCGGCCTCAAACCGCTGGCCCGCATCCGGGCCTTCGGACGCGGCGCGGTCCACCCCTCGGTCATGGGCCTGGGTCCGGTTCCCGCGGTGAGGGACCTCCTGAAGAGGAACCCGGATCTGAGCCTCGACAGTTTCGAGCTCATCGAGCTCAATGAGGCCTTTGCCGGCCAGTACCTCGGCTGTGAGAAGGAACTCGGCATCAACCGGGACATCACCAACGTGAACGGGAGCGGCATCGGGCTCGGTCACCCGGTGGGCAGCACCGGGGCCCGCATCATCGTGACCCTGATCCACGCCCTCAAGAAGCGCGGCAAGACCCTGGGGCTCGCCACCCTGTGCGGCGGCGGCGGCGTGTCCATGGCCACGGCCATCGAGATCCTGTAACAAAGAAGGGGTCCGAGACGATTCTTTCCGTGAGTGAATCGGAACGGGGTCAGAGGAAAACCCGCCTCTGACCCCGTTATTCTTTACTTCGAATATTCGTATACGCCCTTGCCGGTCTTTCTCCCGAATCGACCCGCACGGACCAGCTGGACAAGCGCGGGGGCGGGGCGGTACTTATCGCCCAGTTCCTCGTGAAGACCCTCGATGACGTGGAGGAGCGTTTCCAGGCCCACCAGGTCCGCCAGTGCCAGCGGCCCGATGGGGTGGTTGCACCCCAGGGCCATGCCCTTGTCGATGTCCTCCGCGCTGGCCAGGCCTTCTCCCAAGGCGAAGAACGCCTCGTTGATCATGGTGCACAGGATCCTGTTCACCACGAAGGCCGGGGCTTCATTGACGACGATGCAGTCCTTGCCGATCTTCCTGCCCCAGTCGAGAGCCGCCTGCAGGGTCTCGTCCGAGGTCTCGTACGCCTTGATGACCTCGAGGAGCTTCATCACCGGCACCGGGTTGAAGAAATGCGTGCCGATGACCTTGTCCGGCCTCTTCGTGAACGACGCCATCTCGGTGAGGCTCAGGCCCGAGGTGTTGCTGAAGAACAGGCAGTGGGCGGGGACGATCTCCTCGAGTTCCTTGAAGACCTTCTTCTTGACGTCCATGACCTCGATGACCACCTCCACGACCACGTCAGCGTCGCCCGCGGCCTCCTTCAGGTCCAGGGTGGGGGTGATGCGCGAGAGGATCGCGTCCATCTCTTCGGCCGTTTTCTTGCCCTTCTTCACGTCATTGGCGAGGTTCTTCCTGATGGTGTTCATGCCGTTATCGATGAAGCGCTGCTCGATGTCCCTCATGGCGACACGGTAACCCGCCTGCGCGCATACCTGCGTGATCCCGTTTCCCATCAATCCCGCACCCAGAACACATATCTTCCTGATTTCCATGCGAAACTCTCCTTTATATGAAGTCGTTTACTATGACCGTTTCCTGCTGCCGGAAGACAATCCTGCCGGACTAGCTCTCGATCCCCTCCCTGGCATCGATACCCTTGGCGTAGTAGTGCTTCACCTCGCGCATCTCGGTGACCAGGTCGGCGAGCTCGATCATGCGGTCCGAGGCGCCCCTGCCCGTGAGGACGAGCTCCATGCCCTCGGGTCTTTCCTGCATGGCCCCCAGCACATCCTCCTCGGTGACGAGTCTGAACAGGCATGCCGTTATCATCTCGTCGGCGACGAGAAGGTCACAGGTCCGGGCTCCCATGAGGTCACGGATGCGCTTCAGTGCTGAGCCGGCCCGCTCCACGTCCCCCGGGTCGGGGTCCTTCCCGAAGCGGCAGAAAGAGGGGTGCCCGAACTGCTCGATGGTGATGAGTCCGCCGGTCATCCGTACGGCGTCGAGCTCGCCGTAGTGCCGACCCTTCATGAACTGGACGACAACGGTCCTCAGGCCGTTGCCGGCCGCACGGAGCGCAAGGCCGAGGGCGGCCGTGGTCTTGCCTTTGCCGTTACCGGTATAGATGTGGACATAGCCTCTGCCGATGGGTGTCATGGGATCGCCGCCTACATGTTTCTCCGGTACTTGCCGCCCACCTCGTACAGGGCATGGGAGATCTGTCCCAGGCTCGCCACCCTAACCGCATCCATGAGCTCGGCGAAGATGTTGCCCCCGGAGAGCGCCGTCTCCTTGAGCCGCCTGAGCGCAGCCTTACCCTCCCTGGCATGCTGTTTCTGGAACTTGCGGCAGTTGTTCAGCTGGGAGAGCTTCTCCTCGTTGGATGCCCGGGTCAGTGCGATACAGCTCCCTGCGGGCTTGTAGTCCGAACCCTCCGCCTCAGGGTTCTCGAAGGTGTTCACCCCGATGATGGGGAGCTTGCCCGAGTGTTTGAGGTGTTCGTAGTGGAGCGACTCGTCCTGTATCTTGGCGCGCTGGTACTGGGTCTCCATGGCGCCCAGCACGCCCCGGCGGTCGCTGATGCGCTCGAACTCACCGAGCACGGCATCTTCCACCGCGTCGGTGAGCCAGTCCATGAAGAACGATCCCTGGAGCTGGTTCTCGTTCATGGACAGGCCGAACTCCCGGTTGATGATCATCTGGATGGCCATGGCGCGGCGCACCGATTCCTCGGTGGGCGTGGTGATGGCCTCGTCGTAGGCATTGGTATGGAGCGAGTTGCAGTTGTCGTTCAGCGCGGTGAGTGCCTGCAGGGTGGTACGGATGTCGTTGAACTGGATCTCCATGGAGTGCAGCGACCTGCCCGAGGTCTGGATATGGTACTTCAGTCGCTGGGACGACTCGTCGGCCCCGTAGAGGTCCCTCATGGCAACGGCCCAGATCCGGCGTGCGACCCTGCCGAGCACGCTGTACTCCGGGTCCATGCCGCTGCTGAAGAAGAACGAGAAGTTCTTGGCGAAGTCGTCGATCTTCATGCCGCGGGACAGGTAGTACTCGACGTAGGTGAACCCGTTGGCCAGGGTGAAGGCGAGCTGGCTGACCGGATTGGCCCCGGCCTCGGCGATGTGGTAGCCGCTGATGCTCACCGAGTAGAAGTTCTCCACCCCCTTGTCTATGAAGTATTCCTGAATGTCGCCCATCATCTTGAGCGCGAACTCGGTGGAGAATATGCAGGTGTTCTGGCCCTGGTCCTCCTTCAGGATATCCGCCTGCACGGTGCCGCGGACCGTACTGAGGACCCGCTCCCGTATGGCCTCGCGCTCGGAGGCCGCGGGCCCCCTTCCCTTTTCCTTCCTGAAGGCCTCCACCTGCTGGTCGAGAGCCGTGTTGAAGAACATGGCCGTCATGATGGGGGCCGGGCCGTTGATGGTCATGGACACGCTCGTGTTCGGCGAGCAGAGATCGAAGCCCGCGTAGAGCTTCTTCATGTCGTCCAGGGTGCAGATGCTCACCCCGCTCTCGCCGATCTTGCCGAAGATGTCCGGCTTCTCGTGGGGATCCTCGCCGTAGAGCGTCACGCTGTCGAAGGCGGTGCTGAGCCGCTTGGCCTCGTCGTGACGGCACAGGTAGTGGAACCGTCTGTTGGTGCGCTCCGGGCCGCCCTCGCCCGCGAACTGCCGCTTCGGGTCCTCCCAGTCGCGCTTGAAGGGGAACACGCCTGCGGTGAAGGGGAAGGACCCCGGCAGGTTTTCCTTCCTGAGCCATACATAGAGGTCGCCTTTATCCGTGAAGAACGGCAGCGCGATCTTGGGGACCTGCAGCCCTGCCAGGGATTCCCTGGTAAGGGAAACCTGGATCTTCTTGTCGCGCACCGTGTACGAGAAGCTCTTTGACCTGTATCGCTGGGCCTGTTTGTCCCAGGAATCGATGAGTTCCAGATCAGCCTTCGCAATGCCCTTCTTCACTTCGGACAGCTTCCTGCGCAGCGGTGCAGCGGACTTGCCGTCGCCGTCCACAGCCAGAAGGTCTTCCAATGCATGATACTTCCGGATCCTGTCGGCCACCTCAAGGGCCCTTGCATGGTATGCCCGAACCGCCCTGGCAATCTCGCCCAGATAGTGCTGCCTGCCGGACGGTACGATACCCTCATGGGCCTTCTCCTGGTCGACTGCGGGCTCGGGGATGCGTTTCCATTTGATAAGGCCTTTGTCGACGAGGGCATCCACCAGGTGTGCAAAGGCCCTGTCCATGCCCGGGTCGTCGTACCTGCTCGCCACGGTGCCGTAGATGGGCAGATCCGCCGGAGCCCTGTCGAAAAGCTCGTGGTTGCGCATGTACTGCTTGCGCACATGCTTGAGGGCATCCAGCGACTTCTCCTGCTCGAACTTGTTGATGAGCACCATGTCCGCGAAGTCGAGCATGTCGATCTTCTCGAGCTGGGTGGGGGCACCGTACTCGGCGGTCATGACATAGAGCGAGAAGTCGCTCACGCCGGTGACGGCCGTGTCGCCCTGGCCGATGCCGCTCGTCTCCACGACGATGAGGTCATACCCCGCGGCCTTTACGATATCGAGGGCGTCGCCGATGGCCTCCGACAGCTCGTCCCTGGATGCGCGGGTGGCCATGGAGCGCATGTAGACCCTCTCGTCATCGATCTGGTTCATGCGGATCCTGTCGCCCAGCAGTGCCCCGCCGCTCCTCGAGCGTGTGGGGTCGACGGAGATCACGGCCACGGTCTTGTCCGGGTAATGGGTGAGGACCCTTCTCAGCAGCTCGTCGATGATGGAGCTCTTGCCGGAGCCGCCCGTTCCCGTGATGCCGATGATAGGGCTGCTCGAATCGATACCCTTGAGGAATGACCGCATGGGCTCAAAGGCACTGTCCTTGAAGGATCGCGACCGTTCGGCCGCGCTGATGAGCCTGCCCGTGATGACCGGGTCCCGGGAGCGGATGGCCTTGGCGTCCATCTTCACGCCGGGGACGACCACCTGCGAGGCGATTCCCATCATGTGGGAGATCATGCCCTTGAGCCCCATGGCCTTTCCGTCCTCGGGCGAGTAGATCTTGGAGACCCCGTATTCCTCGAGCTCCCTTATCTCATCGGGCACAATGACCCCGCCGCCGCCGCCGAAGACCTTTACGTAACCGCATCCCCGCTCGCCCAGCAGATCGATGAGGTACTTGAAGAATTCCATGTGGCCACCCTGGTAGGAGCTCACGGCCACGCCGTGGGCGCCCTCCTGGACTGCGGCGTTCACGATCTCGGCGACACTCCTGTTGTGCCCCAGGTGAATGACCTCGGCCCCGCTGTCCTGCAGAATGCGGCGCATGATATTGATGGATGCGTCATGACCGTCAAAGAGCGATGTCGCGGTGACGAACCGAAGCGGTTCTCCGGCTGTATGCCTTTTTTTCATGTGATACCCCCCCCGTGCCGTTCATCTCCGGAGCATGCAATAACGCATTACAGTATGACAGAACTAGATAGCAGAAAAAAAAGGAATTTACCAATACCAGGCACCCGGGAAGAACATGGTTGCCGGAAAGGCTGGGAAAGGAGGGCGGTCATGTGTCCTGATGGTTCAGGCATGTTCCTATGGAAAGACTGATGGAAGAAAAACCGAAATACGTGTATCCCGGTAGGGAGGGGAGGAGATGCCCCGTCAGGGGGAGCAGTGGTGAGCAAGGCGAGTGAACTCTTTCTCGAAGGCAACCGTCACCTGTCCGAGGGTGACAACCCCAAGGCGGAGGCATGCTTCCGGGAGGCCCTCAGGCTTATGCCGGATTTTGCCGAGGCCCATACCAACCTCGGCATGCTGCTCGACCAGCGGGGAATGCCGGAAGAGGCGGAGCACCATTACCTCCGTTCTCTCGCCCTCGACCCCGCACACGGGGAGACCCACATGAACCTGGGAGCGCTGCTTGCCGGCCGGAAACGGTTCGACGAGGCCGAGGCCGCCTATCGGAAGGCCCTCGAGCTGATGCCGGACTCCCCGGCGGCATGGTCGAACCTGGGGGCACTCCAGGCCTTCAGGAAGCAGGAGCATGAGGCCGAGCGGAGCTACCGCAGGGCAATCGAACTGGACCCGGGGAACGCTTCGGCACATTTCAATCTCAGCTACCTGCTTCTGCGCCAGGGTCGATTCGATGAGGGGTGGTACTGCCTCGAGAAACGCAGGTGGTATGTCCGGCTGGAGGAGAAACTCCCCTGCCCCCGCTGGGGAGGGGAACCGCTGGAAGGCCGGACCCTGCTGATAGGCCTCGAGGCGGGGCATGGCGACATGATCCAGTTCTGCCGGTATGCATCGGTGCTGAAAGCCGGGGGGGCTTCCCGGATCGAGATGATCTGCCATCCGGCGCTGAAAACCCTTTTCACCACCCTCAAAGGCGTGGATGCCGTCTTTGCGGCAGACGAGGACTTCGTGACCCAGGGGTGGGATTTCTGGACGCCGCCCCTGAGCATGCCATATCATTGCCAAACCCGGCTCGACTCGATCCCTGCCGATATACCCTATCTCCGGGCCGACAGGGAGCTCTCGGAAAGATGGTCCTCGCTGCTCTCCGGAAAGTGCAGACCGTCCGATGTCCGTGTCGGGCTGGTGTGGAAGGGCAACTCACGTTTCGAGAACGATGCCGACCGGTCCCTTCCCGGCCTGAGCACCCTGGAACCTCTGGGCACCGTCCCGGGAGTGCGCTTCTTCAGCCTGCAGAAAGGAGCAGGAGAGGATGAGGCTGCAAGCCCACCGTCAGGACTCCCCCTCGTAAACCTGGGTGTGAAGATCTCGGACTTTGCCGACACAGCCGCCATCGTGGCGAACCTCGACCTGATCATCTCCGTCGACACCGCCGTCGCCCACCTCGCAGGGGCGATGGGCAGGGACTGCTGGGTGCTCCTGCCCGACTACATGACCGATTGGCGCTGGATGGCGGGACGCACAGATTCCCCCTGGTATCCCTCAGTGATGCGCCTCTTCCGGCAGCCCCGCATGGGGGACTGGGCTACGGTCGCCGCCGATGTGCGCGAGGCGCTCATGAAGCTTGCCTCAGCGCCCAGGCGCGACAGGACCCTGGAGGTGTGCACGGTTCCGTGAGGCTGTTCACGTCCCGCTCAGTTCGTCGAGTCCTTCGCGGATGTTGTCCCTGATGAGGTTGAGGACCTCCATGGTGTTCAGGGGAACCTCGCCGAGACCTTCCCGGAGCTCCCGCGTGTCCAGGACATAGGAGCTGCCGTTCCTCTTATGGGTGTACACGATGTCGATGTCCGGATTTCCCAGGATGAGCATGGTGATGACCCCTGCAATGTCGCCCAGAGGCTGCCGGTCGATATGGGAGTGTCTGAACTCAGCATGCACCACCGTCCCCTTGCCGACCTCCGATCGAAGGAAGAACGTGCCTTCTGCCGTATGGGTCGCCTGCTTGAGCATGGGCAGCCCGAGCCCGATACGCCTGACCTTCTTGGTGGTGAAGAAGGGATCCAGGGCCTTTTCCATGGCATCACGGTCCATGCCGTGGCCGTTGTCCCGGATCTCGAGGGAAAAGATGTCCTTTTCCAGGTCCTCGATGATGGTGATCTCGATGAGGCTCGCCTCGGCCCTTGAGGAATTCTCAGCAATGTCCAGCACGTGAAGGGCAAGTTCCAGCATGGGTCACTCCAGGACATATCTTCCCGACAGTCGTCCAAGGGCGAGCCTGATCTCGGCGAATGACGGGCTCTCCAGGTACATGCGGGTGGAGGCCCGGCCGATGTCTCCCACGAAATGGGCATCCGACGAGGTGACGAACGCATAGCCCCTGAGCTCGGGGTAACGCTGCCTTGCCTGGGAGATGCCGAGGCCTGCCGAGACCTCGAGGGCGTCGAAGGGGACATCGGGGGGCACGAACCCGAGCTGGCCGATGAGACCGAACGCGGTCCTGTCGATATGGGAAGCGATGACGAGCCCGCCGAGGGAGTGTACGAGGTCCACCGCCCTGTTCAGGGAGATGCCCGTCGCCCCTATGAGGAGGTGCTCGTTGAAGCCTTCCACCTCTCCCGCCTCGTTGACCACGGCCTGGATGCCGAAGGCATCCTCATCGTTCGTGCCGTCGAGCTGGTCATACACTGCCTCCTGCAAAGAGGCGAGTCCTTCCAGGTTCTCGAAGATCGCAACGAGGTGGACCTCCTCCCGGGTGCAGAGTTCCATGCCGGGTATGACGACGAGCCCGGTGCCCGAGGCGGCCTTGATCACGTACTGTACGTTTTCGGATGAGTTGTGATCGCAGATGGCGATGACATCGAGCCCCTGGACGACGGACTCCTTCACGATGGATGAGGGGTACATATCGAGCTCGGCGCACGGTGAAAGGCAGGTGTGCATGTGGAGGTTGCAGCGATATACCCTTCCCATGGCGGGATCCCGGGATGCAGTCCCGAGTTTCAGCCCTGGTCGGGATACAGGAGCCGATGGAGCCTGCCGACCACCTCGAATTCACCCATATCCGCCACGAGGATGGGAATGCCCTCCTTTGTCGCCTTGTCGAGGGTCTCCTTCTCGGGTGTCGCTCCCTGTACGATGACGATGGCCGCATGCTCCTTCAGCGCGGCGACGGCGACGATGTTCTGATGTACCTGCCGGGTCACCCAGATGTTGCCGGCCGAACTGTTGGCCATGACGTCGCTCAGGAGATCACCTGCATACCCGCCGGTGACTTCCCTCTTGAGGTTTTCCCAGCAGCACTTGCACTTCAGCGAAAGTCTCTCAGAAACGGTTTCCAGCATCATATCATTCGCAGTCCTTGCAGTTTTATTCTTTTCCATTGAGCATGATGATGCTCTTTACGCAGGTTCCCCTGCCGATCTCCGAGGTGATCTCGAAGACATCGGATGATTTCTTGATGTTCGACAGCCCCATGCCGGCACCGAACCCCATCTCGCGTATGGAGTCATCCGCGGTGGAGAAGCCCTCCTCGAGAGCCTGTTCGATGTCGTCGATGCCCTGTCCCTCATCAATGGCCTCAAAGACGATGGAGTCCGGCAGGAGGTAATAGCTGATGGTCCCGAACGTGGCATACGAGATGATGTTCACCTCCGCCTCGAATGCTATGATCGCGATCCTCCGGATGATGTCCTCGTGGATCCCTTTGTCCTTCAGGCTTTTCTTGATCTGGCTCGACACAAGCCCGGCATCGACGAAATCCCGGCCGTGGACCTCATATCTCCCCTGAAGGTATCTGCTATACTCATATCTTGGCACGTGTCTTTTCCTCGATGAGTATCTCTCTGACGCACCCCGTTATACCGGCCTGGTACAATCTCCCACAGGACTCGAACATGATCAGGGGGGTCCACAGGATCGGTATGCCCAGCTCTTTGGCGGTCTCCAGGAAGCTGTCCGCCAGTGCCTTGCCCCTGCATATCACGATGGCGGCGATATCGAGGGCATAGGCGGTCCGCACCGACTGGAGGTTGGCCAGCCCCGTGATGAGAAGACATCCTGAGCGGGCGAATGCCAGCACATCGCTCATCAGGTCGGCACCGAAGGCGGTATGGACCTCCTGATCAAGCTTCTCCCCTCCTATCACCACATCCGCTTCAAGGAGATCCCTCACCTCGGAAAGTGTCACGGCGCTCCCCGTTGTCCCCGGAAGATTGCAGTACAATAATGAATCGCCAGTCCCTTATACACCAAGGCACATGTCCGGGTCCAGCCCCTGAAGCTCCGGCATGTCTTTGAGCCTGTCCCTTCCCGTGATGTCGTTCACGCTGATGATGACCAGCCGGCCGAATCCCTTGCCCAGGGCATTGGTGAAGTCGTACACTGCACCGACCACGGTGAGCCTCCCCTCGTCGATCAGCGTGCGGTACCGCTTGAGCGCGGAGGCCACCTGGCTCAAGACATTGGCCCGGATGTTTCTCATGAGCTCTTCCTCGAACGTGCCCCCGCCCGGTGCAGGCAGTGAGGACCTGAGGTTGTCGAGCTCGCCCCTGATGGCGTCGTTCTCCTTTTCGTATCCCTTCATGAAGGCCTTGATTGCCCCGCAGTCGGTATGGCCCATGATGAGCAGAACCGGCGTATGGAGGTGCAGGACCCCGTAATCCACCGAACCCTGGGCGGAAGCCATCTGGTTCCCTATGGTCTCGATGGTGAAGACCCTGTCGATGGGGTCGGGCTCGATGGTTATGGGCTGGACCCGGGAATCACAGCAGGCGACCAGGGTGATCTTCGGATGCTGGGCACTCGTGTGCGGCCTGAAATATGCCTCATCATGGGCGGAAACGAAGGCGCCGTTGTTCTCTACGATGCCCTTGATGATGTCTTTGACCACGGTTCCTCCTCCATGAACGGTCGGAATTCATCATCTATGGGTGAAAACTTCCGGATTGTAAAGGAACAATCTGGAATCAACCAGATTTGTTGAATGTATTCCCGCCGGGTTGACATATGTACCGTTGCCGGTTACAATAAAAAAATATCCTTTCCCATCAATAAGATAATTGATCATCTCAAGCCATGAGGAATGATGCGCAGAAAAAAGGGCCGAGACGGCTCCTTGTTTTTACCGACCTGGACGGGTCGTTGCTGAACCACGGCGACTACTCCTGGGAGGCCGCCCGGCCCGCGCTCGGCAGGATACGGGACCTGGGGATACCCCTGGTGATCTGCACGAGCAAGACGAGGCCTGAGGTGGAGCTTATCCGGAAAGATATCGGTCTCACAGGACCCTTCATCGTGGAGAACGGCGGCGGGATCTTCTTCCCCAGGGAATACGAAGAGTTCTCCATCGGCGGATCCGTCGTCATGGATGCCTACCGGTGCATCCCCCTGGGGATTCCCTATGCCAGGATCAGATCCTTCGTGGAAGAGGCCGCCAAGGAGTTCCCCGTCAGGGGCTTCGGCGACATGAGCGTGGAGGAGGTCTCCCGGCGCACCGGGCTCACGCCGGACCAGGCGGCCCTGGCAAAGGCGCGCGAGTTTACCGAGCCCTTCGTGATGGAGCACGCGGAGGACCTGCCGGCCCTCGAAAGGACCGCCCACCTCAAAGGGCTCATCATCACCCGTGGGGGCAGGTTCTTCCACTGCATGGGCTTCGGCAACGACAAGGGCGGCGCCGTTGCCAGGGTCACCGAGATCTTCTCACGGCACTGGCAGGAAGGCGTCCTGTCCATGGGATTCGGAGACAGCCCCAACGACTTCCCCCTGCTCAAAGCCGTGGATATGCCGGTGCTCATACCCCACGATGACGGCGGCTACGAGGACCTAGACCTGCCGGGGCTCACCCGGGCCCCGCATCCAGGCAGCAGGGGGTGGAACGAGGCGGCGGAGGCGATCATCAAGGACATGCATGCCGGGAAGCGCCGCAAGAAGACAACGTGATGACCTGAAAGGAGGAACTGCTATGACGGCATCCAGAAGATTTTCCACAGCGCTGCGGGATTATGCACGGGAAAAGATCGAGCGGCTGGGGAATGCCGACCTGCTGGTCGGGATCCCGTCGTACCTGTGCGACAACTCCATCGTGCATGTGATCAAGACCATCCGCAAGGGGCTTGATTCCCATTACAGAGGGGCCAAGGCCCTCATCATGATCTCGGACGGTGGGTCCACGGACGACACCCGGGACACGGCCAACGCCTACGACGTGAAGTCATTCAACATAGAAAAGATCATCACCATCTACCGCGGGCTTCCCGGCAAGGGGTCCGCCCTGCGGGCCATCTTCGAGGTGGCCAACTTCCTCAAGCCCAAGGCGGTGGCGGTCTTCGACTCGGACCTGGTCTCCATATCGCCGCTGTGGATCAAGAACCTCATCGATCCGGTCCTGAACGGCTATGACTTCGTTGCCCCGGACTACCGGAGATACAAGTTCGATGCCACCATCACCAACTCCATCGCCTACAATCTCACGCGGGCGCTCTACGGGTGCCGCATCCGCCAGCCCATCGGCGGGGACTTCGGGGTATCCCCCCGGCTCGCCAAGCACTACCTCGACCAGGAGGATGTCTGGGAGACCGACGTGGCGAGGTTCGGCATCGACATCTGGATGACCACCACGGCCATCGTGGGCGGGTTCAACATCTGCCAGGCAAAGCTCGGCGTCAAGATCCACGGGGAGAAGGACCCGGCCGGAGACCTCGGCCCCATGTACCGTCAGGTGGTCGGTACCAGTTTCCAGCTCATGGAGATGTACCAGGACCACTGGAAGAAGGTGCGGGGTTCCCTCGACATCCCCACCCTGGGCGAATACCCCCATGAAGAGCCCGCGCCCTTCGAGATCAACCAGGACGACCTCATCGAATACTTCCAGACAGGGTACTTCAACTTCGGAAGTGTCTGGCAGCAGATCATCGAAGAAAAGGACATGGAAGTCATCAGGACTCTGGCGAACGATGGGTCGAAGGACATGCACCTCCCCGTCGAGTCCTGGGTGCGCATCGTCTACCGTTTCGCCAATGCCTTCCATTCGACCCCACGGCAGCGCATGAAGCTCCTGAACACCATGATCCCGCTCTATTACTCCCGGGTGGCCTCCCTGGTGAACGAGCTCAAGGACAAGGATGCGGAGCAGGCCGAGACCCTGTTCCAGGCAAACGCGCAGGCCTTCGAGGATCAGAAGGATTATCTCATTCAACTCTGGAAATAAGGAGGGCTTTATGGCCGACTTCTATCAGCACACCATGATCGCGACCCTGCAGAAACTCAAGGAACGGCCCGTGGAGGAGATCGAGGACGAGCTCCGCCTCATAAGCCTCAAACGCAGGATGATCCTGCTGCTCCCGGCGCTGGTCACCGAGTTCGATACACCTGCCATGCCCAGGATCATCGATGAGCTCACCGGGGTGGCGTACCTCAACAAGATCGTGCTCTCCCTGGACAGGGCCAACTGGGACCAGTTCGAGGAGGTCAAGAAGAAGATGTCCGTGCTGCCCACCGAGGTGAAGGTGGTCTGGCATGACGGGCCGCGGATGCAGAGGCTTTACGACGAGCTCAGGACGAACGACTTCCAGCTCGAGGTCCCTGGCAAGGGCAGGTCCGTATGGATGACCATCGGGTACATCCTCGCCGACCGCGACGTGGATGCCATCGCCCTGCACGACTGCGACATCGTGAACTACAAACGGGAGATCCTGGCCAGGCTCTTCTACCCGGTGGTGCATCCGGCTCTGGACTTCGAGTTCAGCAAGGGCTACTACTCCCGGGTGACGGACAGGATGTACGGCAGGGTGACGAGACTCTTCTACCTGCCGCTCGTCAGCACCCTGAAGCGGATCCTGGGGTGCAATCCCTTCCTCGAGTATCTCGGCTCCTTCCGGTATGCACTCTCCGGTGAGTTCGCCATGATCAACACCCTTGCCCGGGGCATCAGGATATCCCCCACCTGGGGTCTCGAGGTGTCGCTCCTGAACGAGGTGTATCACAACACCTCCCCCCGACGGATCTGCCAGGTAGAGCTCATCGATACCTATGAGCACAAGCACCAGAACCTGGAAAAAGGGAAGCCCGACACGGGCCTCATCCGCATGGCCACCGACATCGCCGAGGCGCTCATGAGGGTGTTGAGCCAGGACGGTGCCGTGCTGAGCGAGCCGTTCTTCAAGACCCTGTTCACCGCCTACATCGAGGAATCCAGGATCATCATCGAGAAGTTCCACGCCCTGGCGCTCCTGAACGGGCTCACCTATGACCGGCACAGCGAGATCGAGGCCACCGAGGCCTTTGTGGACTGCCTGAAGCAGGCGGCCCAGAACTTCACCTCCGACCCGGTGGGCATCCCCATGATGAGCGCCTGGGCAAGGATCAGGGCAGCCATCCCCGACTTCCAGGACCGGCTGAACGAGGCTGTGGAGGAGGACAACAAGCACTGAACGGGCCGGACCGCAGGGGAGGTCTTCGGCTCCTGGAAAAGACTCCATCGGGAGGATGGTGTCACACGAGGGTCCACGTCTGAGATATACACCTTCCCGGACGATATGGTACTCTCTTTTCATGAACGAATACCTCATGGTATCCGCCGCAGGTATCGTGGTCCTCGGCATCACGGCCCAGTGGCTGGCATGGCGGCTGCACCTCCCGGCCATACTTTTGCTCCTGCTCACGGGGCTCGTCGCCGGCCCCCTGACCGGTTTTCTCGACCCGGACATCCTCTTCGGCCCCTTCCTGCATCCCGCCATATCGCTGTCGGTCGCCGTCATCCTCTTCGAAGGGGGGCTGAGCCTCAACCTGCATGAACTGAAGGAGATCGGGCGGGTCCTGTACCTGCTGACATCCGTGGGCACGGCCGTCTCCTGGGTACTGACCACCGGAGCGGCCTATGCTGTTCTGGGCCTCCCGTTCCCTGTGGCCACCCTGCTCGGTGCGATCCTGGTGGTGACCGGCCCCACGGTCATCGGCCCCCTGCTGCGCCACATACGGCCCACCAGGAACGTGGCGTCGCTGCTGAAATGGGAGGGAATCGTCATCGACCCCATAGGGGCCGTGCTGGCGGTTCTCGTCTTCGAGGTGATCCAGGCCAGGCACCTCGGCGAGGCCCTGACCACCATCGGGGCGTCCCTGTTCAGAACCGTGTCGGTCGGGGTCATCGCGGGCATGGCGTGTGCGTGGATCCTTTCCCTGATGATCCGGCGCCACTGGATACCCGAGTTCCTCCAGAGCCCGGTGACCCTCATGGCCGCGCTGGGTGCCTTCGTCGTCTCCAACGGGTACCAGAGCGAATCCGGCCTCCTGACGGTGACCGTCATGGGCATCGCCCTTGCGAACCGGCTGGGGATGCCCATCCGACAGATCCGGGAGTTCAAGGAGAACCTCAGGGTGCTCCTTATCTCGAGCGTCTTCATCGTCCTGGCCGCCAGGTTCAAGGTAGAGGACATGAAGGTCATCGGTCCGGAGCACCTCGTATTCATCGCGGTGCTCGTCCTCCTGGTACGGCCGGTGTCCGTATACCTTTCCACCCTGAGGTCCGGCATGACATTCAACGAACGGGCCTACCTGGCCATGCTCGCCCCGCGCGGGATCGTGGCCGCTGCGGTCTCCACCATCTTCGCCTCCCGCATGGAGACGGGGGGGTTCCCCGAGGCCGCGGTGATAGCACCCATCACGTTTTTCGTCATCATCGCCACGGTGGCGTTCTACAGCATCATTGCCCATCCCCTGGCCATCAGGCTCAAGGTGGCGAGGTCGGACCCCCAGGGAGTGCTCGTCGCAGGAGCCCAGGACTGGGCCCGGGCCATGGCCAAGGCACTGAAGGACCAGGGCATCCTCGTGAGGCTCATCGACACGAACTGGAAGAACGTGACCGCCGCACGGCAGCAAGGCCTTTCATCCGATCTCGGAAACGTCCTCTCCGAGGACATCAAGGACGAGGCGGATCTTGAAGGCATCGGCCGGCTCCTCGCCCTGACCTCCAACGACCAGGTGAACACCCTGGCCGCCCTCAACTTCATGGAGCTCTTCGGCAAGACCGAGGTCTACCAGCTCGATCTCTTCGGAGACGAGAAGAGCTACAGGGAGTCGATCTCGGAGAGCCTCCGGGGAAGGATTCTGTTCAGGCGGGGGATGAACCACGCCCTCATCAGCCAGAGGTATGCATCGGGGTGGCGCATACGGACGACGAAACTGACCAGCCAGTTCGGGTACCAGGATTTCCTGAACCGCCACGGGGAGTCCGCCCTTCCCCTCCTGCTCATCACCGAACCCGGCAAGGTCGCCGTCTTCACCACGGACGGCAGGCCCGCGCCGAGACCGGGGCAGACGCTCATCAGCCTGACCGACCCGTCGCAGGACAAGCCCGCGGCCGTGGGGTGAACGGGGAGGCGGTCCACGGACAATGCGATGGTGGTGACAGGCAATTTACTTCTCATGGGCGCATCTTATAATATATCCATGATGTTCAACAGCTTGAGAAAACTCGGTTCCCTATCCCTGTTCTCATGGATCATCGTCTCCATGGCCCTTCCGTCCTTCGCGGCTGAAAGGGCACTTCCTGACCCGGCAGACCACTCCGTGGCGTCTCCGACAGCTTCCGCCGCACATGCCGATGACCCGGCCGCACAGCTCGATTCACACCTGCGGGAGATCCTGGTCATGCGTGCGGCCCTTGCGGGACAGGCCCTGGACGGAACCCGGGTATCCGACATCCTTGCCGTCGATTACCTTGATCCGGTTGCCGTGGATGCCAGGAAAGCCTCTCTCAAGGACGTTATTGCTGAAAAAGAGAA
>Ga0116163_1000570_pt1 | contig 25660 bp, 21 predicted proteins | sample AD_UKC107_MetaG_FD_89889 | JGI IMG/M metagenome (GOLD analysis project Ga0116163, IMG submission 89889) | Active sludge microbial communities of municipal wastewater-treating anaerobic digesters from Hong Kong - AD_UKC107_MetaG | ecosystem: Engineered > Bioreactor > Anaerobic > Digestate...
AAACAGATTAACCGATAAAAAGAGCTTTGGATGCGAAATCGGGATCACTTGTTGTATTAAGGCCCAGTTTGCGAAGACCAGCGGAATCTCCGGGGGTAGGCATATGTGTCAGGTGGACCTCGCAACCGGCCAGCTCTTTAAGCTTATGCATTGCTGCTTCAGCTCCGGGGTTTGCTGTGGCGCTTATAGCCAGTGCTATTAAGGTTTCTTCGAGATCAAGGCTTACCTGTGCTCCCTGAAGTATATCTCCTTTAAAATTCATAAGAGATGTAAGGATGTAGGATGGCAGCAGATCTATATTCGCGGGAATTCCGGCAAGTTTTTTAGCCGCATTCAGTACAACGCTTGAAGTTGCATGCATAAGAGGGGAGTTGTATCCTGTAACAATAGAACCGTCGTTAAGCTCAATAGCGGCGCCGCTGAATATCCCCTTATTACCTTTACCTTTTTCTCTGGCTTTTTCTGCCGCATTTCTGGCGGAAATGACAACCGGCCTGTCAGTCTCAGCCAGCTCCATATCTTTCATGAGAAGTTCAACCCTTTGTACAGTCTCCCTGTCGCAGAGACCCATGGCGTACTCACAGGAGTAGCGGAAATATCTTCTTATTATTTCCTGTGCTGACGCTTCTTTTACAGCCTCATCATTAATAATGGCGAAGCCGGCACGGTTTACTCCCATGTCAGTAGGTGATTTATAAAAAGCAGGTGCTTCCGTGATTTTTTCAATAATTCTTTTAAGAAGCGGAAATGCCTCTAAGTCCCGGTTGTAATTAACGGTTTTTTCATTATATGCGTCGAGATGGAAATGATCCAGCATGTTTACATCTCTGAGTTCTGCAGTAGCGGCTTCGTAAGCGATATTTACCGGGTGTTTCAAAGGAATGTTCCAGATCGGGAAGGTCTCAAACTTGGCGTAGGTTGCTTTAACCCCCCTTTGATGCTCATGATACATCTGGGATAAACATGTTGCAAGTTTACCGCTTCCCGGGCCCGGGCCGGTAATTACAACAATAGGTCTTTGAGTTTCAATAAATTCATTCGCACCATATCCCTCCTCGCTTACAATGAGGTCAACGTCGGTGGGGTAACCTTTTGTGAACCTGTGGGTATATACCCGTATCCCCCTCCTTTCAAGCTTATGTAGAAACGACATTGCACCGGGCTGTTCTTCGTACCTGGTTATTACCACAGCCCTGACAGTTATACCCCATTCGCTGAAATCATCTATAGTTTTCATCGCATCTGTATCATATGTGATTCCGAAATCGGCTCTTATCTTTTTTTTCTCAATATCAATGGCGCAGATGCACATTATGACTTCTACGGAATCTTTCATTCTTGAGAGGAGCTTCATTTTTACATTGGGATCAAATCCCGGGAGGACCCTTGCCGCATGGTAATCAAAGAGTATTTTCCCGCCGAATTCCAGATAGAGTTTTGAAAAACCGGAGTTTTCAATGCGCCCGAGGATAGCTTCGCTCTGTTCTTTAAGATATAATTCATTATCAAAACCCGGCTGTTTCATGTTATGCATCCTGAATTTATTTATTTGGGGAAGTTGTTCAGACAGGTATTATATATGAGTCTCTCCTTTTTTTGTCAAGCAGAGAGAGACAAAAAAATCAATTGAGGGGACGGCTTTTCCTGAATTTGAATTTTCTTCTGCGGAATTCATCGATGAATTCCCTGGATGCTACGTATTTATCGGTAAATGTAACAATATAAGACTCCTGGTATTTCGGGGGGATAAGAGTGAGGGGCCACATATGTTTAACTATGATGTCCTTTTCCAGATCATTCAGAATGAAATTTTGCATGGCATTATTCAGGGCTATTTTCGGATGGGCCATACCGTGATATTTGTTTCTGGCAAGATCAGGTTCGTCGTGATCCCTCCAGTCATACAGAAAGAAGTCGTGGAGAAGAGCACCTCTTGCGGCGGATTTATAATCAAGGTTCAGGTATTTGCAGAGCCTGTAGGCAAGATATGATACAATCCTGACGTGCTCATATATGGAGGAATTGTGGTGAAAATAATTCTGCAGTTTCAAAAATTCCTCGTTTGCAAGTATGTCTGCGACTATAGCGTTATATTCCTGCTCTGCAGGCTTTCTTTCACTGATAATTGTTTCAATGCTTTGTGTGAGTCTTTTCTTCATCTGTTCCGCCTTGTTTTTAAGCTTTATATTAAGTTTTGAATTAACGTGAATATTCAGATCGGGGAAAGCTGTAAGAATCCTTCTGAATGAATCAATAATCCTTTGAACTTCACTGTTAGTAAGAAGGGAGTATTTTTCATAAAGATATAGTATATCCCTTCTGAACCTGTTGAGTGATGCGGTTGAAAAGCCTGCATCAGTTATGAAATAAACCAGCAGGATTCCGCTTGTTGCCGTAGCCTGTTCATCCCCGATTTTACTGATAGGATAAGATATGAGAGGATGTATATAGGTTACAACAATAAGTGCAAGTAGCCCCCATGCGGTAGAAAACAGGAGGCTTACTTTTCCGTTTAAGTTGAATTTATTGTCTGAATAGTCCCAAAGTTTCAACTGGAAAAAACGCTCAAAAATTTCACCCGTTATATATTCAATAGCCGTAAGAATGAACATGTATATAAAAAACTGCAGCGGAACGGGGAACAATGATATTTTAAGATAAAGTAGAGATACAAAAATTCCACCTGTTCCGTATATTGGTACAAACGGGCCGAACAGGAAACCGGGGTTAATTAATTTTCTGCTGTTGGACGAACGGTATATTACTTCAATTATCCAGCCTGTAAAAGAATAGGCCGCAAAATAAATTACAATATTATATAGCGACATTTTTTATATTCTATAAAAACTCTTTTGTTTATGAAATATTAGTTAAACGAATAATTTTCAGTTATACGGGTTTTAACTCTATTACATGAATTATAAAATTAGAAAATATCCATGTGATTTGTTACAACCTGTATTACTCTGAACTGAGGTATTTTTCGAGGTATTCTGTCAAGTCTCTAATATTTTTTCTTATCATTGCTTTGAATTCAACCGGTATATTCTGATCGGCAACTACCTTGTAGTAGTTTATTGCATCCCTGACCTGCCTGTGTTTAATGAATTCATCAGCTTTCTGAAGCATCGGTTTATACTTATAGAATGAGTATTCAAGTATGTTTTTTTCCCGTGAAAGGCTGAATTCATCAGGGAGTTTTTTGAAATCGTAGCTGACCCTGAGGATCGGGAGCTCCCTTTTTTTGATCCTGTCCGGTTTGATGAATTTTTTATAAAAATCAAGATCGTTTTTTTTCTTCTCATCGAGTCGGGAATCATCAAAACTGTATTCCGGCTCCTCATTCTGTCTATCCCCGAGTATCTCAAACTGTGAATCATCTGTTTTTTTCTGATCATCTTTCAGAATTTTTTCGAATATGTCCTCATCCGTCAGCGTGCTGTCATCTTTGGTTTTTCCATATTCACTTATCAGATCAAAGTCGTTGGCGTCTTCCTCCCCTTCGGTGTACCTTTCTATCTCCTTCTCTTTTTCCTTCTGAAGTAATTCTTCAGGTATAACCGTGTCCTCCTCCGGTTCCTTCTTCAATCCGGTTTCTTCAGCAGGGGGAGTGGGGGGGACATCCTCTTCAGGTTCAGGGAACAATTCCTCCTCGTGGCGCGCCTCTTCTTCAGGCGTAACCTCCTCTTCGAAACCTTCAATCTCATTAAGTGTCAGATCATCGGCGGGCTCAGGTTCCCCGAATTCCGGAATATCTTCAGTGCTTTCAGGTTCCTCCAGCTGTTTCAGTTCATCTTCAGTGAACTGTTCTTCTGTAACTTCATCTGCGGCCGGCTCCGGTGCAGGGAATATTTCAGGTTCAGGGAATAGCTCCTCCTCCCTTTGACGGGCCTCTTCTTCAGGAGTAATCTCCTCTTCGAAACCTTCAATCTCGTCAAGTGTAAGATCGTCGGCGGGTCCGGGTTCCTCGAATTCCGGGATATCTTCAGAACTTTCAGGTTCCTCCAGCTGTTTCAGTTCATCTTCAGTGAACTGTTCCTCTGTAATTTCATCTGCGGCCGGTTCCGGTGCAGGGGGGAGCTTCTCCTTTTCCGGTTCAGGCATTTTCTGGTTCAGTTTTTCAAGTATTTCGAGGACCGGTTTCGGATCAAAGTGGACAGGTATTGGCGCCTCGTAACGTGCTTCAATAACCGCCGGTTCACGTCTGGCTTCAGGTATTCTTAACTCGGCCATTTCATCAAAGCGGCTATGGAGATTGTCCAGTGAACTTTTCAGGCTGTTTAGTTTCTCCATTTCGCTGCGTATATGGTTCAGAAGTTCGCTCTGCCCCCTCTCTTCATCCCGTGCGACCTGCTGCTCTTTCAGTTCCCTTAACCTGGAAAGCTCATTAAGGGCTTTTTCCCTGTCTTCGTTGAGTTCCGAGAATTTTTCCTTAAGGAGTTTCAGCTCATGCTGGAGACTGGCAAATTCCGCATAATCATCAAGATCAAATTTGTCTTCAGGTTTTGATTTAAGCCGGTCAACATCGCCTTTAATAGTATTGAGTTCTTTTGAAATCTGGTTTGATATTTTATCTATTATTTCATCTGAGTTTATACCCTTCTCGGGGAGGCCTATATTGATCGTTGAGGGTACCGGTCCGTCTATTTTCAGCCTTAACTCACCCCCCTGCTGCTGTTCAGAAAGCCTTGATTCGATCTTTTTCTTTATGTCATCGTCCCGTCTCTGCCTGAACCGGTTCAGGTATTCAATGTTGGCATCTATTTTTTCCCGTACGGAACTGTCGAGTATCCGGTCACGTACTCCCCTGAAGAGAGAAATAGCGGTCTCGATATCCCCCTTCCGCGCGTAGACTTCTGAATTTATAAGGGTTCTTTTGTAGAGTCTGAATCTGGAGCTTTCAGGAATTATCTCATTTGCTGAGAAGGGAAGATTCAGGGTTCCTGACTGTTCCTGTGCCTCAACAGGGCTTTCCCTTCCGGGGCCAGCTGGCTCAGGTTCTTCCGGGAATTCCTTTTCAATGGCCCTGTCTGATGCTCTCCTGCGAAGTACCCTTTCAGGTTCATCATTTTCAGGGAGCGGTTTTTTCTCCGCTGCGTCTGTACGTCCGCCACCGGAGCCGAAGAGGGCCCATGCCAGGAGGAGTAGAATTATTACAAGTGCTATTACTAAAATTATGCTCATAAGTTCAGCTGGATATTTTTCCGGTTATCTTATTATCGGCATTATATGGTGAAAATCCGCATGTTTTTCTGTCAAATATTTCATATTTTCTGAAAAATATTATAGACACTTTTTACCCGATATTTTTTTTGTAAAGATAAAATGTAATAAGATTGCTCCTTAACCTGTCTTATGGGCTTATCTGCCTGTTCAGGGTTTTTGATGTGTAATTTGCTCAAAACAGTGTTATGGGATTGTTTCTGAAAAGCATTTTTGTAAATCATAACGGGTTAGAGGTTGATTATGTCACAGAAAATAAACAAAGACATGACTTTTGGAGAACTTCTCAGTGATTATCCCGAGGCGGCTCCCGTGCTCGGCAGTTACGGACTTCATTGTATCGGCTGCAGGTTGAGCGTGTCGGAAACTATAGCGCAGGGGATGAAGGCTCATGGCATGGATGACAGTATGACCGAAAAGCTTATTAAGGAGCTGAACGAGAAAGCCGGTATAAAATAATTTTTACGATATAAGGACAATAAGGGAGTGGGAGCTTACCATTATCTCTTTTTGTCCCGGAACAGGTTCACTGCCGTCAGTGAAGATGTCCTCCCCCTCTGATGCAGAGGTATTAATTGAAATTTTCCACTCTCTGCCGCAGGGTGATTCCGGTATTTTGAAAAGCATTTCTGTTTCAGAGGGGTTAAACATCATGTAAAAATCTGAATCGGGGAGGAGGAATAGCTCCTCAGCGTAAGCACCGTTTACCAGGGCCGCAATGCAGAGTTTATCGTCGCTCCAGTCAGGTTTTTTATTATCAGGAGTCATCCATAGTATATCCTCGGTTTTGTAACCCTTCTTTTTTTCTCCTGAATAGAATCTTGATGATCTCAGGATGTGATGGATCTTACGGAACTCTATCATCTTTTTAGTAAATTCGTATATTTCCCTGTTTTTTTCAGCAAAAGTCCAATCCAGCCATGATATTTCATTGTCCTGGCAATAGGAGTTGTTGTTCCCTTTCTGGGTCTTTCTGAATTCATCTCCTGAAAGCATCATCGGAATTCCCAGGGAGAGAAACAGGGTTGCTGTGAAATTTTTTATCATTCTTATGCGCAGCCGTTCAATTTCCGGGGGCGCGCTTATCCCTTCTATTCCCCAGTTGCAGCTGAAATTATGGTTCTCCCCGTCCCGGTTGTTTTCCCCGTTTTCTATATTGTGTTTACTGTTATAGCTGACAAGATCGTTCAGGGTAAACCCGTCGTGGCAGGTGATAAAGTTGATACTGCGGCAGGGCGATGAAGTGTTGTACAGATCCGAGCTTCCTGTAAGTCTGGTGGCAAAAAGCCCCTTGAAACCCCTGTCCCCTCTCCAGAACCTTCTGATGTCATCCCTGTACCTGCCGTTCCATTCGGCCCACCTGCCGGGAAATTCCCCGACCTGGTATGCGCCGCCGGCATCCCAGGCTTCTGCAATTATTTTTACGTTCCTGAGTATAGGGTCTTCTTCTATCCATTCAATAAGAGGCGGGTTTGAGAGCATGTCTCCTTTCTGGTCCCTTCCAAGTATTGATGCAAGGTCAAACCTGAACCCGTCAACATCCATCTCTATAAACCAGTATCTCAGGCAGTCCAGTATGAACTGCCTTACCAGAGGATGGTTGCAGTTTACGGTATTCCCGCAACCCGAGAAATTTTTATAGTACCTTTTATCGTCATCAAGTATATAATAGATGGAGTTGTCGATTCCCCTGAATGACAGCGTAGGCCCCCGGTGGTCCCCTTCATGGGTGTGGTTGAAAACAACATCAAGGAAGACCTCAATCCCGGCTTCATTAAACTGCTTTACCATATCCCTGAACTCTCTGACCTGTCCCCCCAGTGAACCGGATGATGAATAGCTCCCCTTGGGCGCGAAAAACGCGATGGTGCTGTAGCCCCAGTAGTTTTTCAGCCTTTTACCTGTTACGGGGTTTATATTAATATTTTCATATTCGTCATATTCCTGGATAGGGAGGAGTTCCACCGCGTTCACGCCAAGGTCTTTAAGGTATGGTATCTTTTCAGTGAGCCCCCTGAAAGTCCCGGGCGCGCTGACTCCTGATGATTCATGGGCGGTAAAGCCTTTTACGTGAAGTTCATATATCACGAGATCGTTTTCTGGAATCCTTATCGGATTTTTAACAATTTCATTCCGGCCGTTCAGAACAATATTTTTCGGCACAGATGGGGCGCTGTCGATCATTGAAAATGAATTTATTTCGTCCTCCGAACCATGTATTACGCCTCTAGCCTTCGAAAGGTCCCATTGGAAATTTCCTGTTATGGCACGGGCATAGGGGTCAAGGAGGAGCTTGTTCTCATTAAACCTGTGTCCCCTTGAAGGATCATAATCCCCGTTGACTCTGTATCCGTATATCTGACCTTCAGTTATGCCTTCAATCCAGATGTGCCAGACATCCCCGGTTTTATTAAGAAACGGATCAAGCTGAATTTCGGTGAATTCCGAATCCGGATCAGCTGAATGAAAAAGTACAAGTTTTATACCTGTTGCGTTTCTGGTAAAAAGGGAGAACTGAACGCCATTGTTAATTATATTGGCACCCAGTGGGTTGGGCAGACCGGGAGCTGTTCTGTAACCGTTGATTTCATTCATATCTGTAATTTTATATAAGTTTATAGCCCGTATTTCTTTTAAAAACAGGCATAGTAATAATTATAATAACAATTTTCAGGCGGGATTGCGAGTTTAATTTGATATAAAAGCCTTTAATATTAACCGTATAATTTCTCTTTCAGGATCATTGGTGTAAACAGTTATTCCCTTATTGTACTGTCCTTCACGTTCATCTGTATAAAATTCGATTTTAAGTTTTCCACTGCCACCGGCAGGGATCTCCCTTTCAGAAAGGAAAGTTGCTGTGCATCCTCACCCGGCCCGAAGTCTTTCAATCCTGAGGGTGGATGTTCCTTTGTTGGTTAAAATGAAAGTGTATGTCAGAGAGGCATTCTTCCGGACAACGCCAAAGTCGTGCACTGTTTTATTGAAATGCGCGACTGGTTTCCCGTAACAGGAGTTTAGAGCGAAAAACATCAGTATCGAAAATATAATAAGGAATCTTATCTTCATTATTATCCAGCCATTATTATTTAACTATTATAAATTTTATCTATTACACTAAAATATATTCAGGAATTATTAATGACCCTGAATTATTTCAGAACGGGTATATATCTGATAATTATTACAGGCAGTCAAATATTTTATTCTCCCTGAACAGCTCTTAAGGTACTTTTTTTCTGTAAAAGTTAGGTTCGGCATAGAAAAAAACTAAAGGGTTCACCACAGAGACCGATATTAATCTTGATTGATAATAAATTACACTCCTACATGTAATTTTACCAGGTTAAAGGCTTTTGCGGAACGCGCTGTCCGCAAAAGCCTTTCTTATTTAGAGGAGAGCAGGGGATTGATTATTCTTCCTTTTTTTGGATTTTGATTAAGCGGCCTGATTAAATTATTATTGCAGGAAACTGATTAGTATGCATTATATTAAGATCTGTCAGGGCCTAAATTTATGATATTTGTGATTAATGAAAAAAATCCGCAGCCACGGCTTATCCAGAAAGTAAAAGATGTTCTGGAGGATGGTGGTGTTATTGTTTTTCCCACAGATACTGTATATGCCTACGGCTGTGATATTAAAGATAAGAGGGCCATTGAGAAGATTTACAGGCTGAAAAAAATGGACAGAAAAAAGCCCCTCAGCTTTATCTTTACTGATCTGTCTGAAATTTCCGAGTATGTAAGAAATGTTTCTGATCCCGCTTTTAAAGTTATGAAAAAGGCTTTTCCCGGGCCTTATACTTTCATATTTAAGGCTTCAAAACTGGTTCCGAAGATCGTGGTGACCAACCAGAAAACAATAGGAGTCAGGATCCCTGATAATAATATAGCTCTTGATATTGTTAAGGCCCTGGGCAGGCCTATTCTTGCTACAAGTGTTTTTAACCTGTCAGGGGAATATATTATAGATCCCCGTGAACTTGAAAAGGTCTACAGGAACGAGGTTGATGTGGTTATTGACGCGGGGCCGAAACCTGCCGAACCTTCAACAATAGTTGATTTATCAGGAGATATATTTGAAGTATTGCGGGAAGGTAAGGGAGAAATATTCTTTACATAAGTAGTGTGTACTTTTAAATAAGATTCAGTAATAATTACTGAATGTATATTTTAGTGTAAAAAGTATAAATAATATACCCCCGTCGCCTTTGGCGTCGGGGGTAATGGAACTTTTTTATCTGAGATAAGTGAAGATATAAATACTGAATAAGATTTTGCTGTAATTCAGGTGCCGTTATTAAATTTATAGAAGAGGTGTAATTATATGTCTGAAGGACTGAGAAGTTTTCTGATTGTTGTAAAAGCAATTCTGATATATACAAGTCTGGGAGCACTGGTCGCATTTATTTTTTATAATCTTAAAAGAAGGGATCTGTTCGGAGGATATATAGGTGGTCTTGTTGTCGGTGTTATCGGAGCATTGATAGGGGGACTTGTGCTGGATAGAATTTTTTACGATTTATTTGTCGTTGTCCTTGATTTCCTTTCAAGGGGAGCAGGGGTGAATATTATTGCCGGATTTATCGGGGCATATTTTTCTCTTTATATTATGAACAAACTTAATCACGACAGGGAAAGGAAAAAATACTGAATTAAAGTATTTTTAAACGGATTGGATGAAGACCAGGCTTTTTACAGTTCTGATTATCCTTATACTGGGATTTGTATCGGATTCTTCTCTTTATGCTGCCAAGAGGAGGATACTCGGACCTAATCTTACTATGTCATGGGCGTCTTCATATCTTGCAATAGAATCCGGATCGGTCCAGGTGGAAAACGATGCGACATGGACATATGCTTCAGCTACGGGATGGTTTTTTGATTATCTTCTCAATCCTTATATATCTATGCGAACTAACTGGTTTTTCTATCCCTCTGTCATAAACAGTGATGTAAGAGATATTGATCAGCGGGCAGGGGAAATTCCGCTTCATGAAGTCGGATTTTCAGTTCTGCGTCATTTTAACCTTCAGCCGATTAACCCCTGGTTCGGTGCAGGTCCTTTTATGCAGTTTTCGACTATTGATGATCCGAATTCCTATATCGTTCATGTATTGCTTTCTTTCGGATGTGATTATGAAATAATGGAGGATGTATTCCTCTGTCCTGAATTAATGGCCGGTATTGGGGCAAGGCTGATCAGTTCAGACGAGGAGACAGTGCAGATCGATGTCCCGACAGGCGAGGATTTTACAAGCAGCGGGATTGTCATTTTTTTTAAAATAGGTGTCGGAAAGTCATTTTAAATATGAGGTTTTTATGGAAAAGTTGAAAAGGGGAATTATACTGTTGCTGCTTGTCTTTCCGCTGGTACATAGTGCCTGTGTAAGTAAACCCTCTTTTTACAACAGGGGAAGTATTGATAAAGCTAACGTGAAGATAGCGGTTCTGCCATTTAAAGATTTTAACGATAAAGAGGGGAATAATTCAGGTGAACTGGTAAACAATCTTTTTGAATCGATCCTTCTTCAAAGGGGATTTAAAGTCATAGAGGTCGAGAAAACGGCTGTTGAGGCTGATTATGAATTTCTTGAAAAGAATGAGTTCGCGTCAGTATGGATTATGGATACAGGTACTGCTATCGGGGCGGATTATATGGTATACGGATCTGTTCATGATTATAAGACATTCCAGTCTTCCACTTCATTTTTATATATTTTTTCATGGCTTGAGTTGACTTCATCAGTTGGTATTACTGCAAGAATGGTCTCGTGTAAAACAGGGGAAATTGTATGGACAGGTTCTCTTACAAGGGCCTCCTATACTATCAATGACGCTGCTGCAGAAGCTATAAACGACCTGATCAGAACAATCAGATATAAGTCTGCCGGGAAGAAATAGCAGACTTATATCGGCTGCCTTACGCCGCGAACATATCTACAGATTTTATATTGGAAATAGGAATTTTCTGGCTGTTTTCACAATTGTCCAGAGTTATTATCATATCGTCAATAATCTGCCTGTTTTTATAAAGTTCTACTTCTGATCCGTCTTTAAGTACGACCACAATATCAAGCCCTTTTATTTCAATGTATTTCTCCAGTAAATCACGGAATGTTTTATTCTTCACTATTCTCTCCTGTTTCTGAATTTTCTTTGTATGATTGATTGAAGTTATGTCACATCTAATCTATCGGCATAAACAGAATTTACATAATAATTTTTTTATAGTCATGATGTTATATGAAAAAATTTTTATAGTTTTAGATGTACGTAATATTAAAAGGGGAATTCAGATTGGAATATATTGCTGTATGGGGTTGAGGCCATTAATCTTCAAATCCGACTCTCCAGAGAGCCCATCCTGCAAGCCTGTATCTTTCAGAAAGTTTTATCATCTCTTTCCGGGTATGCCTGTCTGAAACATATGCTTCGTTTAAACCGTTTTTTTTATAGCGGATGTAAAGCGTTCCCGATGCTGATCTGCTCGAACCGAATCTTTCCGCAAGTTTAGCCGCGTGTTTTGCGGAAACCGCCTTCGCCGATATCCGGTTGTTCCAGATATAGCCGTAGGCAGGTATCCCAAGCCATATTCTTGACGGCTCAAGATGCTTTAGCAGGTATGCAATGTTTTTCTCGGACCATTTAAGATCAGTAACCGGCCCCGGAGTTGTTTTCCGGTTGTGGAGATCATAGCACATGACTACAGCTTCATCTATGTAAGGGGAGATTTTAGGTATATCATGGAACCCTCTGTATGGTGAGTTATAATCAACCTGAGGGTATAGGGCGAATGTGATTTTTTTATTTCCCGCTCTCTTCTTTATTTCTTTAAGAAGTAACTGAAGTGCATGAACGTAGCGCGGCGGTATATACTCAAGATCCAGGTGTATGCCCTCAAACTGATTTTTACTGATTAGAGCCTTTATGCTGCCCGCGCAGTTGATTCTTGCTTTTTCAGAGGATAATAATTTTATTCCGGCTGTTGGATTTTTAAAAGTAATCATTGGATAAAAAATACGGCCTTTTTTCCTGCATTCAGCAATAATACTGAGTATATAGGATGTTTTTTCCCTTAAAATGGAGCCTGAAGGGGTTATATAGAAACCTGAAGCAGAGATTATATCGTATTCATTTACCGCCTCTGAAATTGACTTATCCGTTAATGAGGTATAGTGAGGAATATATCCCCAGCTCTGCATTTCCGCGGCATCTGAATAAATTATTACAAGGCAGATAATTGATAGCGATATAGTGATTATTATTTTATTCTTTATCATAATTTCCCTTATAACCGGTTATTAAAATTGTTTAAACCGGTTTATACAAGAATTTTATTATGCTTCCAGCCCTGTTTACCGGCAAATAATTCTGGTTTATTATTTATATTCTCTGTATTATAATGTTATATAATTTGAACGGTTTATTCTATCAGGAAGTTCTGATGATTTTTGATAACAGTACAATCCTTTTAATCTCCGACAGTGCTGATGATCTGCATCCCCTTTACTCACTTCTTTCAGAGAACGGATGTAATTTGAAAATAGCCGTAAGTGAAGATGTTACTGCTGATAAAGTAAAAGATGAAATTCCTGACTGTGTAATAATAGATGTTTTGCAGTCAGAGAGGGGGAATATACTATGCGGTATGCTTAAATCAGAGCCGCAGATGAGGAACGTCCCGTTTATCTTTATTGCTGCAGATGACGATACCGTCTGTGAAGCCGCATTTAAAGCGGGATTTACAGACGGTATTGTCCGCCCTTTTAGAAAATGGGAGGTCACCACAAGAATTAAAAATTATGTATCCATGAGCAGAATGCATCGAAGTTTAGAGGATGTCGTAAATGTAAGAACAGATGAACTTATAAAAACAAACTCGCTTCTGACTGAAACCATTGATGAATATAAAAAAATTCTTAAAGAACTGCAGGACAATGAAACTCTCCTCCTTACCATTGCTTTGAACATACCTAATTCCTATCTGGCCATTATAGAGAAGGATTACACAATAGGGTTCGCGGCAGGGCAGGAATTTAAAAGAACCAGTGTTGATCCCTGGAGGCTGATAGGCCTCTCCGTGGAAGATGTTTATAGGGACATGCTGTTCGTGGTTAAGCAATATTTAGACGATACTTTTGCAGGTAATGAAACATCCTTTGAGCTGTTTTTTAACGGCCAGTATCAGTTTTATAAAACAGTTCCACTTACTGACTGCACGGGGGAGATTCAGAGAATTCTTGTTGTGGCTGAAAATATAACTGCCAGAAAGGAGGCCGAGAACGGGATAAGAGAGTCATTAAAGGAGAAGGATATACTCCTGCGTGAAATACATCACAGGGTTAAAAACAATATGCAGCTTGTAGTAAGTCTGCTTGCACTCCAGGCTGACGGCAGCGATAATCCTGATCTTGAGAATATTTTCAGGACCCTTCAAAGCAGGATCTTCTCCATGTCACTTGTCCATGAAAAGCTTTATCACTATAAACATTTTTCCAAGATTAATTTCCGTGAATATATCAAAGACCTCGTTGGCGAGTTGCAGAAAACTTTCAATGGAGACACGACAGATGGAGATGTTGTCTTTAATCTGAATCTTGATAATGAATACCTATCTATAGAACGCGCTATTCCATGCGGTCTTATACTTAATGAGCTTGTCGTGAATGCGTTTAAGCATGCATTTAATGACAGAAGCGGCTGTATTATTAATGTGAATTTTGAAAAATACAGCGAGGGGAGGTGTGCCCTTACGGTCAGCGATAATGGTCCCGGGCTTCCGGAAGGTTTTGATATTGTAAAATCGGAATCTATGGGGATGCTGTTACTTCGGGAGCTTGTAAGTCAGCTTCATGGTGAAATTAAGATAAATGGTGACTGCGGTGCAGAATTTCGTATTATTTTCGGCCAGGAGAGAAATGAATCAGAAGAGGAATCGTCATTTAAACCGGTTCCGGAGAGGAAAAGCATACTTATTGTAGAAGATGAAAGGATTATTTCAACCATGCTTAAAAAAATTATTCTGGAACAGAATTATACGATAAGCGGCTGCGTAGCATCCGGCAAAAAGGCTATCAGGTCAGCCCTTGGCAGCCCTCCGGATCTTGTAATAATGGATATAGTACTTGAGGATGAGATTGACGGAGTCGAAGCCGCGAAAATAATAACCGGCGAAATTGATGTGCCCGTTATATTCCTCACCGGGAATTCTGACGCGGCGACAATCAGTGAGGCATGGAACACAAACCCCTTCGACATACTGACAAAGCCTGTAAGGAAAAAGCAGCTTGTTGATGTTATTAAATCAGCACTGAACTGAATTTCCGACTCCATCGAGTATCATGGTTTTTGCCAGTTTTGTATTTCAATGAAATTACCTTCCGGATCAGCAGCGTATACAACAGTGAGAGTTCCTATATCAGCGTACTCATTAACAACTGTCTCGCCAAGTTTTGAACCGCCGTTTTTAATTACCTTTTCAAGGATTTCTTCAACAGAATCTACAAGAAAGGCGATATGACCGAAACCCTGCCTGTTAATTCCTCTTTGCGGATTTTCCGCAGCTGCGGGGGAATATTCGAATATTTCAAGAGTCGGTCCTTCTTCATAACCTGGAAGCCGGAGATGTATCCCGTTTATTTCCGCGCTTTTTAATGCCGTAAGCCTGTCAATCCAGTCTCCGGAGAGGTGCCGTTCCGGCGGAACCGGAACACAATTAAAAGTGTTTATGTAGAAATCGGAGAGGATACGCCAGTCTTTAGCGATTATATTTGTATGGACATATTTCATCCGATACCTCATCTTTTTACTGATTTTTCTTTACGCTCTTTTTTTTCTTCTTTTTCTCTTTCCCGGAATCCTTTGATTCATTAGCTTTCTGTACAATTGCCTGTTTCCTTCCTTTGCCGCTGTTAAAACTTTTAAGTATTACCTCTGCATCCTCAAATGAAACAGTAAGAAATGAAAAACTTTCCAGTATTTTGACATCGTGGATTCTTCCGGCGGGGATTTTACTTTCGTTGTTAATCAGTTTGACGAGCTTTCTCGGCATCATGCCGTCTTTTTTCCCGAGAGAGACGAATAGCCTTGTTGTACCTTTCCTGTCTACTGATATGTCGCTTATCTCCCTGTATCTTGATTCGTCAAATTCACGGTCAAATGAATATTTAATTATTGCAGCCAGTATCTCTTCAGGATGGTCTTCTTTTAAAATATTTTTCGCGGCATTAAGATATTCAATATGGGATTTTTCATCAATAATCCGTTCAATCTCACCCTGTATCCTTGATTTTTTAATATTGACGATGTCGGCAATCCGGGGGATCTGTTCTTTGCGGATTTTCGTTTTGGCTATTTTCTGGATAAACATAAGCTTTCTGTATTCACTGGGGCTTATGAATGTTATGGCTATCCCCTTCCGGCCCGCTCTACCTGTTCTCCCGATACGGTGCACATACGCCTCGGGATCCTGGGGGAGGGAATAGTTTATAACATGCGAAAGGTTTATTACATCAATCCCGCGTGCCGCCACATCGGTGGCCACAAGTATGTTGCTTCTTTTTTTCTTGAACTTTTCAAGAGTGCGCTCCCTCTGGTACTGTGAGAGATCCCCGTGAATAGCCTCGGCATCGTACCCCCTGTCAATTAGTCTGCTTACGAGTTCATCCACCGCGACCTTTGTCCTGCAGAAGATAAGGCCGTAAAAGTCCGTGGCAATGTCTATAATTCTGCACAGGGCCTCAAACCTGTCCGCATCATTAACTTCAAAGTATATCTGGTCAGTGAGATCGGCAGTAAGCTGTATATTTTTTGTTGAAACAAGCCGGTACTCTTTCATGTGCTTTTTTGCTATGTTCATTATGCTTTCAGGCATAGTGGCGGAGAATAGAAGTGTGCGTCTTTCAGGATTTGTCTCACTGAGGATCGATTCAACCTCCTCTATAAATCCCATGTTCAGCATTTCGTCTGCTTCGTCAAGGACCACATATTTTGTCTCGGCAAGAGAGATGCTCTTTCTTCTTATATGGTCCAGTATCCTTCCCGGTGTGCCAACTACGATGTCAACGCCATTCTTGAGGCGTCTTATCTGGTCTGTTATTGACTGTCCGCCGTAAACCGGCAGAATCTGAAGTTTTCTTTTCCCTTTGAATGAATTAAGTTCTTCTGAAACCTGTATCGCAAGTTCCCTTGTTGGTGTTAAAATCAGCGCCTGTGTATGTTTTGTGCTCTTAGCCAGCTTCTCGATAATAGGTATGCCGAAAGCTGCTGTTTTCCCTGTGCCGGTCTGGGCCTGGCCTATTATATCGACATTATCATTCAGAAATATCGGTATAATTTTTGACTGTATCTCTGTAGGCTCCTCAAATCCCTTTTTCTGGAGTTCCTTCAGTACTGACTCGGATAAGCCGAGTTCTTTAAATTTTTCGAGGTTCATTAATCCTTCCTTTAATTTGTAGGGTCATGTGAATATATGGCGTTTAAAATACAATATATTTTCAGTAATAATTAGTGAATATCTGTTTTAATTAAAAAAAATCTACAGATTCTCCTCCGGGCATTCGGGCCAGGGGTATTTTTTATTTTCATACGCGCCTTATAATGAATTAATACTGATTTATTTTTATAATGTCCTGTTTTACTAAAGGGCGCAGGATAAAAATAATGATTTTGTTGATGAAATGGTGCCGGACGGGTTTATCCTTTCCGGTGAGTTTTAAACTCACCGGAAGTCGTTTTGTATTAGAAAAAGTTCAGGTGTGCCGTTATGAAATAGGTAATCATGGCTACTGTTGCTGCTGCAGGGATCGTAATGATCCATGCCCAGACTATCTTTCCTGCGACCCCCCATTTAACAGCTGATAAGCGTTTAAGCGAGCCCACTCCTACTATAGAACCGGTTATTGTGTGGGTGGTACTGACCGGTATTCCAAGGAATGATGCTATATAAAGAGAAAACGCAGCACCGGTCTCTGCGCAAAAACCGTCAACAGGTCTGAGCTTTGTTATTTTGTTTCCCATAGTCTTTACTATTCTCCATCCCCCCATGAGAGTCCCCATAGATAAAGCAGCCTGACAGCTTATTATTACCCAGAATGGTACATAAAAAGTTTCACCAAGAAGTCCCTGGCTGTATAAAAGGCCTGCTATAATACCCATTGTTTTCTGGGCGTCATTGCCCCCATGCCCGAGACTGTATGCACCTGCAGAAATCAACTGCCCTTTTCTAAAAAAAGAATCAACATTGCGGGGAGTACTGTTTCTGAAAATCCTGTAGACAATAACACCTATGAATGAGCCCAGAAACATTCCGAGCAGAGGCGATACAACTATGAATGCCAGTATTTTAAACAGGCCGGAGGATACAACTGCTCCTGTTCCTGATTTGACACAGGCTGAACCTATCAGTCCTCCCATAAGCGCATGCGAAGAACTTGTGGGAAGCCCGAACCACCATGTTATCAGGTTCCATGTACATGCTCCTATGAGTGTCGCAAAGATAATGTTTGAATCTATAATACCAGGGTGTACAAGCCCTCTGCCGATAGTTCCTGCCACATGAGTTCCGAAGACGAGAAAGGCCAGAAAACTGAATGAAGCTGCCCACATGACAGCCAGGTTAGGTGAAAGCACCCTGGTGGCAACAACTGTTGCAATTGAATTTGCCGCGTCATGAAATCCGTTCAGGAAGTCAAAAAAAAGGGCAAGTGCTATTAGTAGAATAATACCTGTAGTCATTATTATCTCTCCTTCTATTTACCGGGATTAACCCTGTTTAACGGTAATGGAGTAGATGGTCTTTCCTACATAATCGCATATATCAATTGTGTTTTCAGCAGTTTCATAGATCTCTTTCCATTTTATTACATGCATAGGGTCTGTGTTGTTATCAAAAAGTTCGCCAATTGCTGTGTCCCTGAGCTGGTCACCAAGGTTTTCAAGCCTGTTTACCTCACTGCAGTATGTCTGTACGCGGGTTGCATTTTTCATGCTGTCCAGGTATTTTATAGCGTCAGTGAGGGAGAGTGTGGATTGCTCTATCAGAACAGCGAACTGCTTCAGATGGGCATCCGGCTCTGTCAGTTTGTAAAGGCCCATTCTCTTTGTGACAGCATCAATTGAATCAACAACGTTATCAATATTATTTGAAAGAAGGTATATATCCTCCCTGTCAAATGGAGTTATAAAAGTTTTATTCAGCATTACTGAAATCTCACGGCAGAGGATATCACCTTCATGTTCAATACGGTGCATTGTCGCAACTGTATCTTCATTGAAATTCCCTGTTGTTACCAGTTCATTAAAGTATTTTGCGGAATTGTACATATTTTCAGCCTGCTGGTTGAAAAGTTTAAAGAATTTCATTTCCTTGCGTATCAGCATTCATTTACCCCTTGTAAGTCATTTTTTGTTTTTTGTCGGTTAAAACCGGGTTTTGACATTTTTGTATATTTGAGACAACAAAAAAGAGGTTATAGTAACCTCTTTATTATATTAGTTATCTGCAATCTTCCTGTTTTTAAGCAGCTTTATGAAAATATATAGTATAAAAATAACAAATATCAGTAGGGATGCTATTGAAATATCTCTGTAGTATTTTTTAAGAAGCTCCTGCTGGGTATATAGAAAATAACCGAGTGCCGCAAGAATTCCGTTCCATATTGCAGAGCCTGCTGCAGTATAAAATATAAAATCCCTCAGATTCATCTGCGCAACACCTGCCGGAATTGATATTAAATGCCTGACACCAGGTACAAGACGTCCGATAAAGGTGGAGCTTTTTCCGTATTTAATGAAAAAGGTTTCAGATTTTTCCATGGAGTGTCTGTTTATAAAGAGCATGTGAGCAATTTTTGTATCAACCAGTGAATATATAATTTTTCTTCCCAGAGTTTTTGCGAGAAAATAGTTTATAAGCGCACCGAGTATGCACCCAACTGTAGAAACTATAATTATAAGGATAACGTTCATTTCGCCCCGGGCCGCTTTCCATGCCGCCGGTGGAACAACCAGTTCAGATGGAACCGGGAGGAAGGTGCTTTCAAGTGTCATGAGAAATGTTACCATAAGATAATTGATATTATCCATGTAGAGACTTATCAGATATTTTATAAAATCCACTAAAAAAGAGCCCTCCGGCCAATTTCAATTTACGCGGACAGTTTTATCTTCAGATGATTAATTGCAAGGAATTTTATGGAATATAAAGATTTTGTAAAGAAGAATAGAAAATTTTTATTCCCTGCGCGGGGCAGGCAGGATTAAAATAACAGCATGAAATTTATTTTCAGGGGGCGGAGGGGGCTGCAGGTTCGCTGAAAATAAGGATGAAAAGGGGTGCAGGAGGGGATTGAGGCCTTAAATGCTATTATAAATAAAGAGGCCCTCCTTCCGGAGAGCCTCCCTTATCTTTATACCGCGTTTAAGTACGGTTTATTTTACAGTGAAAAATAAACTATAACACCTGCGAATACAACAGAAACCATAGTCATAAGCTTGATAAGGATGTTAAGGGCAGGACCTGCAGTGTCCTTGAACGGGTCACCTACAGTATCGCCTGTAACTGCTGCTTTATGTGAATCTGATGCTTTTCCGCCGAAGTTCCCTTTTTCAATATGCTTCTTGGCATTGTCCCATGCGCCGCCAGCGTTATTGAGCATAACTGCAAGGGCGAAACCTGTTGTAAGACCGCCAACGAGAAGACCCATAACGCCTGCAACACCTATTGTAAGACCTGTAATGATAGGAACAATGATCGCCATAATTGACGGAAGAATCATTTCTCTCTGAGCGCCCGCTGTTGATATAGATACACAGCTTGCGTAGTCAGGCTTGCCTGTTCCTTCCATAATGCCTGGGATTTCCCTGAACTGACGCCTTACTTCATCAACCATACGGCCTGCAGCACGTCCAACAGCTTTCATTGACATAGCGCAGAATACGAATGCCATTGCTCCACCGAGGAAGAGACCGCATATGATTTTCGGATTCATCAGTGTGAGGTCGTAAGCTGCTGTAAAGTCAGCTATTCTTGCTGTTGAAATGTTAACAGCTGTGAGGCCTTTTGCCTGAAGAGCAGCTATTTTATCAGCGTCAAGAATGCCCTTTGTGAACATGTAATCGCCAACCTGGATCATTTTGTCAGGCATTGTCTCAGCGAATTTTGAGAGCCATATTCTCAGCTCTTCAATGTATGAAGAGAGAAGTGCCATAGCTGTAAGAGCGGCTGAACCGATTGCGAAACCTTTTCCTGTAGCAGCTGTTGTGTTGCCCAGCATATCAAGAGCATCTGTTCTTTCACGTACAATCGGGTCAAGTTTAGACATTTCAGCGTTACCGCCCGCGTTGTCAGCGATTGGGCCATAAGCGTCAGTAGCAAGTGTTATGCCGAGAGTTGAGAGCATACCAACTGCCGCGAAACCTATACCGTAGAGGCCCTGTGACATCTGTGTAAATCCGCCTGAGAAAGCGAACGCGCAGAGGATACCGGCCATAATTGTAAGTACAGGTATACCAACTGAGTACATACCAACACCCATACCTTCGATAATAACAGTAGCGTGACCCATCTGAGCCTGCTCTGAAATACCTTTTGTAGGTTTGTATTCATCAGAAGTGTAGAACTCTGTTGCCTGCCCAATAATAAGGCCTGCGAGAAGACCTGCTATAACTGAACCGAATATACCCCATGTTATGAAGTTGATGCTTGCCATATAAGCCAGTGCCGCGAGGATAAGAGCTGAACTTGTCCACACACCTGTGTTAAGAGAGAAAAGGAGGTTCTTCATTGTAGCGTTTTCTTTTGTTCTTACAACAAATATACCAACTACAGAGAAGAATATTCCAAGACCCGCTATAACCATAGGAGCAAGAATCGCACGGAGACCGCCGAATTCAACAGCACCCCATTCTGCCCATGGAAGAGCAGCACCGAGAGCAGCTGTCGCAAGAATAGAACCGCAGTATGATTCGTAAAGGTCAGCGCCCATACCTGCAACGTCACCAACGTTATCACCAACGTTGTCAGCGATTGTGGCAGGATTTCTCGGGTCGTCTTCAGGAATACCCGCTTCAACTTTACCAACAAGGTCTGCACCAACGTCAGCAGCTTTAGTATAGATACCGCCGCCCACACGTGCAAAAAGGGCCTGTGTTGAAGCACCCATACCAAAAGTAATCATGGTTGTTGTTATTTCCATGTACTTGTGGTGGTTGTCAAGACCCGGAGTAACGATATTAAGTCCGAGGAATTTTAATCCGCTCGCCATGTGATCAGCTGTGTAGACTACTTTGTCAAGAAGGATGTACCATAAAGATATGTCCAGAAGACCAAAACCTACTACAACAAGACCCATAACCGCACCGGATCTGAATGCAACTTTTAATCCATTGTTAAGAGATTCAGAAGCGCCCTGGGCTGTTCTTGAAGACGCGTTAGTAGCAGTCTTCATACCGAGATATCCGCAGAGTCCTGAGAAAAAACCGCCTGTGAGGAAAGCAACAGGTACGAATGGATTCTGGATACCGTAAAAAGCCAGTATTGTCAGGATTACAACCAGTACGAGGAATACAATTCCTACAACTCTGTACTGACGATAGAGATAAGCATAAGCGCCTTCTCTTACGTGACCTGCAATTTCAACCATTGTTTCATTGCCCGGGTTCGCCTTCATCATTGACTTGTAAAATACAAAAGCGAAAAGAAGAGCAACGAATGCACCAAGTGGCGCAATGTAGAACAACATCTCACTCATTGTTCACAACTCCTTAGTTTTTTTTAATAAAGAGTTTCCTCTTTATTAATGTAAATTTTTTGACGTATGTTTAACTGATTGTTCCAGGTTTTTTCAACCCCCCTTCCCGGATGAAATAATATACCCTCCGGGGTATTAAAATGGTAACCTGGTACTTCAGAAAATAAGCTGAATAAAATTCTGATTTAATATCGATTAAATCGTACTGATAATTATTATCCGGAGTTTAAATCCTCTCGTTATATAATCTTTGTTTTCAGTTTTTGCAGGTAAAATAAGACTGGATGTTAAGAAGTCATTTCCCTGCTCTATTCCAATTAAATAATATATGTTTTTTAACATACTAAAGGGGAATTTATAGCCATGATGTCAATAAAAAAATTTAAATGTTTTAACTTTAAGCTCTATTAGGGGAGTGTTTTGTTATCATATACAACAGGTTACCGGAATTGTTTATTTATTATCCAGGCTGTGCAATAATCCTGTTGTGAGAAAGTAGGAAATATATATATCCCCAGGTTTTCAGGTTAATGACTTAAAAAATTCTGTCTGCTTTATAACAGTAATGGAAGAGGGAGAAATTATAATGATATCAACCGGCGCATCATTCACCGATATTGAGCGGCACTTAAGATGCCGCGAAGAACAGCCCTGTTTATTTTTGCGGCAGGCCGCATCTCATCCTTTGATCGATATAACTATTTTTTTATGTAATGGCAGCCTACAGAGCTGGTGTTTCTCAGGGCTGCTCTAACGATAAGAAGTGAACTTACAACAGAATTGCGCAGTTCTATTATGTTTTTATGCAGCCTTGCGCTTTTGTAAAAACGCATGATCCTGTGGGAATAGTAATCAAGGTCAGCCTCGGCACGTCTCAGCCCTTTCTCAGTCCTTATGATTCCCGCGTAGTTCCACATTGTAAGCTGTATGGCCTTCATGTCCTGGTCTATAAGGAGGGGATCGAATTCCTCAGTGTATTCCGGTTCCTCCCAGTCCGGTATGCTTTTATATCTTGCCTTGTTTATCCTGTATTTTTTTGCAGTGATGTCCTCGGCTGCTGATTTTCCCCAGAGTACTCCTTCAAGCAGGGAAGTTGAGGCCAGCCTGTTTGCGCCGTGAAGTCCCGTGCAGGCCACCTCTCCCACCGCATAGAGGTTCTTCAGGGATGTTTTACCTTTGAGGTCTGTTTTTATTCCTCCGCAGAAATAGTGGGCCGCAGGAACAATCGGTATCGGCTCTTTTGCTATATCTATTCCGCCGTTTTTGCATGTGGAATAGATTTTCGAGAACCTTTTTTCCAGTGGAACTGATCCTTCGTAAAAGTTCGCTATGTCAAGGAGCATATATTCCTTTCCGTCCCTGGACATCCTGTCATATATTCCCCTGGCTACAACATCACGCGGTGCCAGGTGCCCCATTTCTGAATAATCGTACATGAATTCCCGGCCTGAGTGGTCTTTCAGCCTTGCTCCCTCACCACGCAGAGATTCTGATATAAGGAACCGCTTGATGTCCTTGTGAAAAAGGGAGGTGGGATGGAACTGTACGAATTCCGCGTTAATTATGTCAGCCCCGGCCCTGTACGCCATGCTCATCCCGTCACCTGTAGCTGAAACAGGATTGGTGGAGTGGTAGTAAAGGTTTCCTATACCGCCGGTGGCGAGTATAACATTATCAGCAAAAAAAGTTTCAGCTTCAGTTGTCCTGTTGTTCAGTGCGTATATTCCCATTACTTCACGTTCCCTGTAGACCTCCTGGGTATTGCGTGAATGGTGATTGTTCGTTATGAGGTCCACAGCTGTATAATCAACGAAAAATTTGACCCCCAGTTTTTTCGCGTAATCTATAAGTGATACTTCAATTTTGTCGCCCGTATGGTCCTCGTAATGCACAATCCGCCTGACGCTGTGGGCCGCCTCTTCAGTGTAATCAATATTTCCATCCTCGGAAATACTGAACTCAATACCGGCGAGTTTTACAAGAAAATCGAAAACCAGCTGCGGGCCGTATGATGCGAAGTAATTTACGGCGTCGGTCCTGTTGAATGAACACCCTGCCTGCAGTACATCGTCCCTGAGGAGTGACGGCGAGTCGTCCTCTTTGGCGGCGATAATTCCGCCCTGGGCATAAAAAGTATTTGTCTCGCTGATGTCGCTGTTTTTTGTCATCACTATGACGTCAAATCCGGACATCTTCAGGTATATTGCACAGGTAAGCCCGGCGATTCCTGAACCCACAACAACTGCATCGTAATAGTGTCTCATAATCCTCTTCCGGTTATAATAATAATTAAGATCCGACATTTAATAGAAGAAAACCCTCTGCCCATAAAGTCAAATATTTTTCCCTGCATGTTGTATTAAGCAGGTGTGTTTATTTTATGAAATAATTTACTGGAGTCAGTCATTTTTGATTATCATTTATACTGAAAAGCTGTCATTGCGAGGAGCCCTTCGGCTGGCTCAGGACAGGCGAAAGCGACGTGGCAATCTGTTTTTTAACAGTATGCGATGTGCAAGGATGCACAAGTGCCGCGGCTGCAAGGTCGCCTTTTTTAGCACTTCCTGTGCCGGGGCGACACGAACCTCATCCTGAGAACCGGATGCAGAGAAGCGGCCGTCACTCCCGGCTGGTCGTTCGCAATGACATAATTTAAATAATTTTAATATTTAAACTAATAATTTAATCTCCCCGCGCAAATTTTGATTCTTTCCCCCGTCTTTATTATAATAGAAGCAACTGATAGAACAGGGTAAAATTATGGCTGCTGAGATAAACCTGATAAGTGAGATTAAGGAGGCTGAAAAGAGGGCCGAAGAGATGATTGCCGACGCGCGCAGGGAGGGGGAGGCAATGATAGAGAAGATCCGTGAGGAATATATGGAAAAAAACCGGATTGCGGAAGGTGAGTTCCGTGACGCCCTTGCGGCTGCTGTCAGGCGCGCTGCAGATGATGCTGAAGAAGAGGCGGCACGTATGTCCGGGGAAACGGAGAGAGAGATTGCCATGATGAGGGGTGATGCTGAAAAGAGACTGCCGGATGCGGCAGGTTTCCTTGTTAAGAAAATTCTGGAGTAGAGACTATGGCTGTGAGCAGAATGGTAAAGGTGGTGGTTGCCGGGAGCCTCAGTGAACTCTCCTCCTTTATGCGTGAGCTCCAGCATGCAGCAGTACTGCATGTCACCTCTATTATAAAAAAAGATGAACAGGATTCCGGACCTTCAACGGCTGCCCCCACCGAAATTTTCAGCAGTAGCGGATACAGGGAACTCCTTGATGCTAAGGAGTTTTTAGACAGGTTCAGGAAAGAGGAGAGTTTCTGGACCTCGTTTTTTGCTCCCATGAGGACCGTCAGAAGGGAGAGGTTCTATTCAGAGGTGGATTCATTCAGCCCCGGGGAAGTTTTAAGAAAAACTGATGAGCTGAAACAGAGAGTTGAACATCTTCATGAAGAGAGGAACAGGTTAACGGAAATAAACTTCGAACTTGAACCGTGGAAAGAAATTTTCACACAGCTGATAGGGGCCGGAGAATCAGCTGAGTCCCTCACCGTTGCAGGAATTACCTCCACAGATGATATACCATTAATAGAAAATACCCCCGGTATAGACCTGCAGGTACTGGGAAAAACAAAGGATAAAACAGCCATTATAATCGCCTGCCATGTATCGGACAGGGAA
>Ga0116163_1000573_pt1 | contig 25540 bp, 21 predicted proteins | sample AD_UKC107_MetaG_FD_89889 | JGI IMG/M metagenome (GOLD analysis project Ga0116163, IMG submission 89889) | Active sludge microbial communities of municipal wastewater-treating anaerobic digesters from Hong Kong - AD_UKC107_MetaG | ecosystem: Engineered > Bioreactor > Anaerobic > Digestate...
ACGCCGGTGATGTAGATCACCTTGCGGTAGATGGCGTTGAGCTGCTGCACGGCCGACTGCACACGGCCGATGATCTGCGCCATATCGCCCAGCACCACCTCCATGCGCAGGGTATGCGTTCCGGCGCTCAGGTACAGGCGGTAGGGGTCGCCGTTCTTCTGCTCCAGTGTTTCCATGCGCCAGTTCTGCGCGTAGGCAAAGCGGTAGGCGGAAAACTCGGCAAAGGGCACTTGCCCGTCAATTGTAATCCGGCGGGATACATCCACCCCGCGCACAAAGTTCTGGCGGTCGAACATCGAAATGCAGTAGTACCCCGCCTCTTCGATGGTGAAATCCCACTCTATCCACTGGCCCGCAAAGCGCCACGGCATGCCGCCGATGGAGTTGTTCATAAGGGTTTTAGCGCTCGCTGGATACACCGCCGACGACCCCTGCTCCTGCCGGGGGTAGAGCATCTGCGAGGAGGTGCGTACGGCATTTTCGGCCTCAATACGGATGAGCTTCCCGTGCGTATCCTTTGCGCCGGCCGCGTCGGCTTCTGCCTTGGCGGCCTCGTACGCAGGGACGTCCGCATGCCCGCCCAGGGTGATGGATTTGAGCAGCATCGGCTCGCGCAGCGACAGCAGGGTGAGGGTATGCTCCCCGGCGTTTAAATAGACGGCCAGGGGGGTTTCAATGTATCCGTTCTTGTCATACAGCAGGGAGCTCATCCACTGTGGGGTCTCAAACGGAGAGGGTTTCAGGTCGTTGCCCTGGTTATCCTTGCGCCAGGCGATGCGGGTGACGCCGTTTGCGTCCACGTATGCGGGCAGGGCGGTATTGGCCCATACGCGGCCCAGCTCCACCAGCGACAGCTCCTTGTAGGGCAGCCTCCCGTCCACAAAAAAGGCGCGCTGGATTTCGGCGCTCTTCCCCTCGACCGGGTAATAGTTCAGCCGCAAATCGTACCAGCCGCTTTCCTGCACGGTGACGGAATAGGCGATCAGCGCGTTTTCGGCGGTCAGCACGGCGGTGCCGTCCATCCCCTCGAAGTTGGTCATCAGAACGGGATATACGGGAACGCCGTCCTCCTCGTAGCGGATGTAGTCCCGGGCGGGAATCACAAGCTCCGCCTGCGCCGCGCCGCCGGGAACCGATGCCGCATAGCTTTCGTAGCTTGGAATGGACTTGTCGATGGAGTTGGTGCTGACGATATGATAATAGTCGTCCATGGTCTGCGCGTCGGCCAGGGCCGCTTCCACCGTCTGCGGCGTTTCGCCGGACTGCGTTTGTGTACCCGGCTCCGGCAGCGAATAGGTTTTCAGGTCTGGCAGATCGGCGCGCTTGATCACCAGATCGCTTTCATAGACCTTTTGGACCATGTACCGCTCCGTATACTGCTCGGACAGCTCGTTAAATGCCTTGTTGGCCACCACAAATTCGCCGCCCCAGGTGCAGAACAGCCCCCACATCGCCCCGTCGCGCAGGGCAAGGTCCGGGTCGAACAGGCAGCCGTTTTCGGACATGATGATCATCTTGTTTTCGGATGTATACTGCGTGGCTTGGATAAACCGGGCGGTTTGCGGGGTATACACACGCTCGCCGGGGTAGGTGTCCTCGCCGATAATATCCACCACATCGTCGCCGGGGTACCAGTCGGCAGCCTGGCCGTTCCACACCCAGATGAGGTTGTTAAGGCCATGATCGTTGGTCAGCCGGTCGTACAGCATACGGTACAGGCCTATGTAAGCGTCCCGCCCCTTGGCACCCCACCAGAACCATCCGCCGCTGGCCTCGTGCAGGGGCCGCCAGAGCACGGGCACGCCCGCGTCCTGCAGGCGCTTGAGCTGCACGGCGATGGCGTCGATATCCTCAACCAGCAGCTGATACCCCTCGGCATCGTAGCCGGACATGATTTTTTCAAGGTCGATATTGGTTTCCTTGGTATAAAAGCCCTTGTACCAGATGCCGGTTAAGTATTTTTCCGGCGCGTTCCAGTGCCAGGTCAGGGTCACGATGCCGCCCTTTTCCTCCCAGTATTCTATGGCATGCTCCACCGCCTGCGATTGCGCGCCGTTTGCCACGCGGGAGGGTGAGTAATCGATCAGGTCCAGCCCGAGCACCGCGGGGTACTGCCCGCCGGTGGCGCGCCAGATGGCCGCGTTTTCAATGCCGTACATCCCGCCGTCGCAGTACTGGCCGGAGAGGATCTTGCTTCCATACATACTGCACAGGTAGTTCCATAAACGCAGCGCGTTATCGGAGGCGTTCCGGTTGACAAGTACAGGCATAATATCAAACAGCCCCTCTCTGAGCGGCGCGGAAGGCGACAGGGAGACCGAATCGATCTTCACCCAGCCCCAAAATTTCCGCACGCCGACGGTGTGCTCGCCCTGTGTCATGTACAAACGCGAAAGCGTGGTATCGCAGAAGGCCTTCCCCTCCACGCTGACCACGCCCATATCCTGGCCGTCCAATAAAATGTAATTTTCCTTGTAGCCGCCATCGACGCTTGCCTGGGTGACCGTCAAATCGTAAAATCCATCCTGCGGCACGGAAACGGGAATGTCCACGCCATCGCCATCGTTTTGCAGGCCTTGCACATAGCCTATGGATGCCATGGAGCCAAGGCTCGCGCTCCCGGCAAGCGCGCCATCCTCCGCCTGAAAAACAAGCGCGTCTGCCCGGGCGAGCAGCAGGGCCGGGAGCAGACAAACGGACAGCACAAAACCCAATGCCGCCAGACGCACCCAAGCCGTTGCTTTCATTTTCGGAAGCCACTCGCCTTCATGTTTGAGTTTTCACGCCTGCGGCGCACGTTATGTTAACCAGTTAGCTTAAATATTACTTTATGTTAACCCTATCATATCACATCAAAATTGTTTTCGTAAAGCGTTTTTGTATAGTTTTCGTAAGTTTCGTTCCAATACGTACATGACAAGCACAAAAACCCCGCAGCCGATCTCTGCGAGGCTCTGTCAATCCCATGGAATGGTTTAACCGTTTAATTGAAACAGATAAAGCGGGGCGGTTTTGGTATAGGCAATGCCCTTGCCAAGCGCCAGAATGCTTTCCGCGGTGTTCAGCTCCGGCTTTTTGGGGATGAAGTACTCCTGCGGCGGCGTTTGGGAGATGCCGTATTTCCCGTCCCGCCGGTTCAGGGCAAACAGCAGGGTGTAGTCCGGGTCCAGCGCGGCGATGCCCGCATCTCCGTGGCTGTTGTTGGAAAGAAGGTATTTGCCGGGTTTCAGGTACCGCTTGCAGGGCTGCGATATGATGCCCGCGTATTGCGAAATCAGCAGATCAAAGGCCTGCTCCGGCTCCGCAATGGGCTTGGTATAATCCTGCCCGTAAAACCGTATGGCCGTGGGTTCAGTGTAGGACGCGTTTTGATGAATCTCGGCTTCCAGCGCTGGAATATCACGGAAGAACGCCTTTGCTTTCCTGTCCGTATCCACGTAGCACACAGCGGGGATGACATACGAAGGCGAGATGTGCACAAAGCTGCCCGGATAGAGCGCCGACCGCAGCCCCAGCTCGGTTGCCAGCAGCGCAAACAAATCCCGCTGCGTATAGTCTCTGTCCGTATAGTAGGTATGATAGAGCGAAAGCATCGGGTTTCCCTAGTCCCGAATGCCGCGATACGCAAACGCCTCGTATCCGCTTGCGCCGACATTCGCCTTAAAAATTCCACCGGCCAGCGGTTCGGCGTTCAGGTCTGCCCCCTCGCGCGCGGTGGTGATATAGAGTGTATCCAGATTCTCCCCGCCAAAACAGCAGCTGGTGACCTTGGACGCCGGAACTGGCAGCATGCCGATGCACTCGCCGGTGCGCGGATCGTAGCGCCGCACGGCGCTCCCCTGCCAATGCGCTATCCAGAGCATGCCCTCGCGGTCGATGGTCATGCCGTCCGGATAGCCGTATTCTCCGGGTACGCGCACGCAAACCCTTCCCTCGCCAAGGGTACCGTGCTCCAGATCAAACGGAAACGCCCGCACAGTGAAGGTCATGGTATCAATATAGTAAAGCACGGTATCGTCGTGGTTCCAGGCAAGGCCGTTGGAGGTCGTTACACCGGTGAGCATCGTGCGCACTGTTCCATCCAAATCCAGGCACCAGAAAAAGCCCTTGCCCGTCATGGAACCCCGCATGATCTGCGTACCCGCCCAAAAGCGGCCCTTGCGGTCACACTTACCGTCGTTAAAGCGCAGCAACGGCACAAGCTCCTGCGGCTGGGCAATGCGCCTGACGGCGCCCTGGTCATCCAGCAGGTAGATGCCCGCCGCCATGGCCGCCGCAAACCCGCCGCCCTGGGCAGGCACGATCGCGCCCACAGCCTGCGCCGTATCAAGCCAGGTATGCTCGCCGGTTAAAAGCCGCAGGCTGTGCACCGTGCAACGGTGGATATCCACCCAGTGCAGCGTTGCGTTTTCTCCGTTCCACAGTACGCTTTCGCCCAGCTCCGCCTGCGCGTCGAATACAAGCTCCGCCTGGGGATATGTTTTCATTGGATTTCCTCCGTTTTTCACGAATTGGCCGTGTACTGTACGGCCAATGGATTCAATATCAATGCAACCGGCCGTCTGCACAGAACCGTAACCGGCGCGTCTGGAAGGTCTGCGCTGCCAGGCGGCAAGAAGGGCGAGAGCTGATCTTACCCGCTGCGTAAGTGATGCCGACTCTCATCCCGCAGTGGACAACGCAGATGAGGTATTTTCAGCAGGCTTAGCTAATAATTCAGGTACTCTATCTCCAGCGACGGATCGCAGCCCTCAAACGCCTGGGCGGCAATCGATTTCTTGGAGCGGATGCGGATGGTGCGCAGGCTCTCGTTATCGTAAAAGGCGTAATCCTCGATGGTATCCACGCCCTTGGCGGTCACCTTTCTAAGCGCCGAGCAGCCGTAAAACATGCTGGTCGGAATCGTGGTGATCGCATCTGGCAGGCGCAGCTTTTCCAGGGCCGTGCAATTTTGCAGAAGGTGACTGCCGATGGAGCGGAGATTTCCGTCCTTGGGAATCGTCAGCTTTTGCAGCGACGAGCAGAAGCGGAACACGCTGGTACCCAGCGTCTCCACCTTTTGGGGAACATCGAAGGTCTGCAGGGCCGCGCACATGGCAAACGCATACTCGCCCACTTCCCGCAGCGCCGAAGACTCGCTCAGGTGCACGGCGTGCAGTTTTTCACAGCCGTAAAACGCGTAGGGGCCGATCTCCTGCAGCGAATCCGGCAGCCAGACCTCTTCCAAATTACGGCAGCCATAGAAGAAGCTGCCGGGCAGGGTTTGCACGCCCTCGGGCAGTTCGACACGGACAATGGTATCGTCGTTGCGGTAGCCGTACTCGCCAAGCTGATGGAACTCCGCCACGCTTGCGATGCGCACGCGGCCTTCCTGCGCCTTGAACATCGCCTGCACCGGGTCTTGGGCAGGCAGGCCCAAATCATCGGTACTCTCCTGCTCCGGCTCCGGCACCTGCGGCGGAGCTTCAGGCGTCGGCGGCGCAGGCGGGGTTGCTTTGGCAGGGGCGGGAGCTGCGGCCATTGCCTCTGTGGACGCGGCGGCGCAGAACACGCCAAGCCCGCCGTTTTTAAGGAGTTTGTCCATTTCCTCCATGAACATGGTTTTGGCATCGAACCCGCGGTTTTCCAGCACGCAGGTCACGGCCGCGCACATCATGGCCGCCGTAACGGTAGACAGCTGCGAGGAAATGGTATGAACGCTGTTGGCGTAATCCCAGAAAATCGATTGCAGAATCTCGTTGATCTCCGCAACGGTCTGGGCAGACGGTACTGTTTTTTCCGGCGCGGGCGCGGCTTTGCTCTCCGGCGCGGGCTTCTCCGGTTTGAGCTCCGGGTCGGGCTTGGGCTTCGCAGCGGCGTCGTTCACCGCCTTGACGACGCCGGCCGTCAGCATGCGTTCGCGCTCGTCCAGCGTCTGGCGCATTTGCTCAAGCTGTTTAGACTCCTGGTTGAGGGCAAGCTCCCGCTTCTCCAGCTCGTTGGCCAGCTCGATGAGCCTTTCGATCTGCTCCTGGGTACTGTTTTGATTGCCCATGGTACGGACTGCTCCTTTGCCTGTGCATTGTGGTTGTTCAGGATCGTCGCTTTAAAAAAAGGCAGTTCCCCGTGCCCGCGGCACCAGAGCCAACAGCCAAATCATCATTCGTTTGTTCCTCCGGCAAAACGTCGGGTTTCCTTATCAGCGGATTGACTACCATATTATAGCGTCAGCGGTTGCGGCAAGTCAAGCAAAGGGTTGCGGGGACGCGCTCGGACATTCGGGAGTGCAAAATCGAAAGCCGCCGCAAATGTGCGGTTTTAAGGTTGACGGCCGTGTGTATACTTCGTATAGTCTCTGTAAACCAAACACAATCCAACGAATACCGGAAAGGACCCCTGCCTATGAAGATGATGAACCGCGTAAAACTGGCCCTGGACATCCTGCTGCTTTTGCTGCTTGTTTTGATGTATAAAAAGGACGTGCTGGGGCTTTCGTTTCACGAAATCGGCGGCATCGCGCTGTGCGCGTTGTTTATCGTCCATCAGCTCATCAACATCCAATGGATTGTGGCAACCTCCGGCCGCCTGTTCTCCAAAAACACCTCCCGGCGACTAAAGCTCAACTGGCTGATTGATTTTTTGCAGCTCGTGTGCTTTGCCTACATTCTGGTTTCGGGCATCCTTGTCAGCAAGGTGGCGTTTCCAAGCGGCGTTCGGGGCGAAACGCTACTAAAAACCGGGCACTACGCGGCATCGGCGCTGGCGCTGGTTTTGGTCGGCGCGCATATCGGGCTACACTACAAGTGGATCGTCAGGCGGACGCCTGCGCACAGGCTGCCGCTTTGGTTTCGCCGCAGCGCCGCCATCCTTGTAAGCGCCGTGATTCTGGGCTTCGGCGTATACCAGATGACCGCAACCAGATTTACGGCATGGATGGGCAATCTCGGCGCGACAATCGGCCTGTCGGGCACCCTATTGGATGGCGGTCACGACGGCGAAACACCTGTTGACGGCTCGGAATCAACGCTTTCGGATGGCGGACACGGCAGCGGTCCGCGGGGCGGCCAGGGCAAAGGCAACGGCAACGGCCGGGGTGCCGCCGCCGACCTGGACGTGCATACCGAATATCTGGCGGACGTCCTGCTGGGCTTTTCAAGCATCACGCTGGCCTTCGCCGCAGCCGTAGCGTGGCTCGATGGCATCCTGATCGCCCGCAAGCGCAAGCGGCTTTTTCAATGCGATTTGCCCGCGTAACAGCCTTGTGAAACGAAACGGCCGCGCTAACCGTGCGGCCGTTTTTGTTTCATATTTCAACAACTTTCTGCTCAGGATGCCTGAGATGTCAGACGACTAGGATGGGCTGGGTTGCGCTTTCCCGTTTGCAAGCGATACCCAGCCCCAACACAGCTCAATGATTCTCAGCAGGCTGATACGGCTTGGCGTAAAGATCAACCTTCTTTTTCCCGTTTTTGCGCGCCTGGAGCTTCCAGCCCATATTGCCCATGGTGAAGTACAGCCTTCTGCCTACGGGCGACTGGATCAAAATATCGGAGGCAGGGCTTGTATCGCCGCTTGCGATATCCGTGCGCATACGCCGGACGGCGCTGCGGAATTCCTCCAGCCTTTTGCGCACCGGGGGCGCGGGGTAGCCGTACATGCCTCCGCCGCCGATCATCACCCCGAAGCGGAGGCGGCCGCCCACCGCCTTGGCAAATTGGCCGATCACACGAACGGCTTCTTCATTAATATGGGGTTCGGGAAAGCCGCAGTTCGCCACGGCGTAGACGGGAATTTCCCGTTTCGCTTCAGGTTGCGCGTCCACATACCCCTTGTACAGCTGCAAAAAACGCATCAAAATGCCCGGCAGGCAAAAGATGTACAGCGGAAAAATAATCACCAGCGCGTCAGCCTCCGCCATTTCGGCAAAGGCCTGCTCCGTATGGTTGCGATCGAGCGTTCTGCGTACGCTGATGACGCGCGGCCGGGTACCGTCCTCCTGGAACACTTCGGCGGCGGTCTTCGCCAGAAGATCCGAGGCCGCCTTGCCTGGCGCTTTGGGGCTGCCGCTCAGAATGACGATTTTCTTCATGCTCATACCAGCGCCCCCGCTTTCTCCAGTTTCAGCGCGTCCAGCGCTTGCTCTGTTTTTTGGTCGTCGCCCTCATAAAAGAGCACGATCCCGTTTTCCCGGTGGTTGGTGGTGATACTGGTAAACAGGGCTTTCTCCTCCGCCGAAAGCCCGTCGCCATAGCCGATCATGATGAACGCCGGGTTTTCTAAATAGCGCGCGGGGTGGATGGTTTCGCCGTTTTTCCGAACCTCAAAAAACGGCAGGATATTGGGAATCCAGCGGTCGAGCGCGTTTTTCATGTTGGCGGAATACTGGCCGAACACCACCGGCACCAGGTAGACGGCCACGTCGCTTTGCATGGAATCGCGGTTAATGTCGGCCATCGAATCCCTGATCACGCATTCGCCGGGGGTTTTCACCCAGCAGCCAAAGCAGCCCCTGCAATACGCAAGCTCCTGCGGCTGCAATCGTTTTTCCGTAACCGCAAAGCCCTTGCTATCCAAAACGCGCCGCACCAGCGCATTCAGCTGTTCCAACGCGTTGGTTGCGAATTCGCCGTCCGACAGAATATATGCCTTCATGCTGATCCTCCTTTATGTTAACATCGTAAACATAGTGTAACCTGCAATGTTTGCGTTGTCAACATAATTGGGATATACTGAACCAAACTCTAATTTTCCATAACGGAGATGAGCGCATTGCCCGCACAGACCTACCACCACGGGGACCTGAAAACACAGCTGATCCGCGAGGGGCTGAGGCTTTTAGACGCCGAAGGCTACCAGGGCTTTACGCTGCGCAAGGTTGCCAAACTGTGCGGCGTCAGCCAGACCGCCCCGTACCGCCATTTCAAAAATAAGGACGATCTGATCGCCGCCATTACCGGGCAGGCGCTCAGGGCCTTTGGCGAGCAGCTGGACAGCGCCGTACAAAAGCATCCCGACGATCCCAAAGAACAGCTGCGGGAAATGGGCGTGGCCTATGTGCACTTTTTTGTGAACAATCCCGAGTACCTCCGGCTGCTGTTTTTAAGCGATATCAGCCTGCGCGCGCACTTAACCAGCATGCCGGACGTGCGGGAGCATTACGATTCCTTTCAGTTTCTGCAAACGGTCACCGCCGATTATGTCAACGCAACCCCCAACACGCCGTTTACACAAAACGAGCTGATGGTGTACAGCTGGGGACTGGTGCACGGCATCTCCACCCTGATCGCCACCGGAGAGCTGCCAAACAACGAAAGTATACTCAAAGCCGTGGATAAGGTCCTCGGCAGTATTTTATAGGCAGGGAGACGAGCGATGCATTACGCCGATTATAAAACCGTGCTGCTTGCAAACAACACCATGAACCTGTACCGGGGCTGCACGCACGGCTGCATATATTGCGACAGCCGCAGCGTGTGCTACCAGATCAACCACCCGTTTGAGGATATCGAGGTCAAGCGCGACGCGGATAAAATACTGGACGACCAGCTGCGCCGCCGCCGCCGAAAGGCGATGATCAACACCGGCAGCATGTGCGATCCGTACATCCCGCTGGAAAGCGAGCTAAGGCTCACGCGCCGCGCGCTGGAGGTGATTGCCCGGCACGGTTTCGGGTTGTCGATTCTGACCAAGTCCGACCGCATCCTGCGGGATTTGGATTTGCTTGAGGAAATCAACCGCAGGCAAAAATGCGTGGTGCAGGTCACCCTGACCACCTTTGACGAGAAGCTTTGCGCCGTCCTGGAGCCTAACGTATCCGGCACCAAGGCACGGGTAGAAGTCCTAAAAGAATGCCGGCGCCGCGGCATTCCCACGGTGGTGTGGCTGTCGCCCATCCTGCCGTTCATCAACGATACGGAGGAAAACCTTCGCGGACTGCTTTCCTATTGTGTCGAGGCAGGCGTTCACGGCATTGTCAACTTCGGCTTCGGCCTCACCCTGCGCGAGGGCGACCGCGAATACTTCTATGCCCAGCTGGACAAGCACTTCCCCGGCATGAAACAGCGCTATATCGACGCTTTCGGCCTAAGCTACGAATGCACCAGCCCCAACAACGGCCGCCTGATGCGCGTTTACAGCGAAATCTGCCAGGCGCACGGCATACTCTCCGGCCCCAAAGCGGTGTTCCGCTACCTGGGCGCGCTGCCGCCGGAGCCGCCGCAGGTTTCGATGTTTGATTTATTGGAGCAATAATGCGGTATTTTCCCATCCGCATTCAAAAAGCCGCGTTCATTCACGCGGCTTTTTATCAGTTCAATTTCATGCCATGACAGGTGGATAGGGCAACTGCTAAACGGTACATTATGCTGGGTCGCCTGCTCAAACGCTTGATGCCGACAAAGCTGATCAGGTATTTTCGACAGGCTGCAAGTCTTGGTTTATTTCGCTTTCACCGGCAGCCAGATGCCCCAGCGCTTATCGGCCCAATCCATCTGGTCGCAGGGATAGACCTCGATGTTCAGGTTGGCGGCGGGCTCATACTGGGCATTCTGCGGCAGCCATTCGGAATAGATCCGGCGGTTGAGCCCTTGAATATCTCTGCCTGTCGTGCCCTCGGTGTGAAACAGCGCCCACTCGTAGGCGGGGATGCTGCGCTTGACCATGCCATCCGGCACAGGGGCGTCGGCCTTGCAGAAATTGCCGATCATATAGGCGAACTCCGGCTTGGTGTCGTCGTTGAAGCTGATCCCCAGCAGCGGCGAGATCGTTTCCCCCAGACCCTTTTGAAAGAATTCGTCCCAGAATTTCGGAACCTCCGCAAATCCGTTTTCATACGAAAATCTGCGCTCGTATCCCATGACGGTCATCGGCTCTTTTTTCTCGATTTGATAATCCATTAGGGTTCCTCCTTTCAGCGATACGCTGATCTGCAAAGGGGCCATGAACATCAGCTTCGCCTGGGCATGCTTTGCCGCCGACGGCGAGATGCCGTGAAAGCGCCGAAACGCCTTGTGGAAGCTTTCGGGGGTCTCGTATCCGTATTTGAGCGCCGCGTCCAGCACCTTGATGGTCTGCGTTTGCAGCTCCACCCCGGCCTGCGACATCCTGCGGCTGCGGATGTACTCCGCGAGCGTCATATCCGTCAGCCCCGAAAAGATCCGCTGCAGATAAAACGGCGAGTACGCGGCATGCCGCGCGGCGCTCTCTACGGAGAGCCCCGCATCTGTCAGGTGCTCCTCAATATACCGCAGCGTGCGGTTCAGGCCCTCAATCCAGTCCATATTTACCCCTTCTTTTTTGTTGAAAACTCAGGCCGGATCAGCATTCGCGAGGGCCCATCGTTTCCAACGGTGTAACCATATCACATAACATTGGCGGAAACCTGTGCGCCTGTGCGCTGATTTGTCCGGTCATTGCCATTATTGTACCTTTGATGGACGCAAACCGCAAGAATCAGTTGACACACAGCGTTTTCCCGTGGTATACTTCACTCCGTAAGCAGAAGCTGCCCGCTTCTCACCGCGCGAAGATTGATTTGCGCAGGTCACGGCACACAAGTCCGTGGCGGTTTGTATTGTTGGCGGGTGCTTCGGCGCCGGCTTTTTTCTTTGTGGAAACGCGGGCGCAACCTCAATAAAGTGTTCCCGCTTTATTGATAATCATTTGGAGGTGTATGGATATCAACAATGAGCCGATGATCAACGAGGAAATCAGAGATCGTGAGGTAAGGCTGATCGACAGCGACGGAACGCAGCTGGGCGTTATGCCCACGCAGGCCGCCATGCAGAAGGCCGAGGAAAAGGGTCTGGATCTGGTCAAGATCGTGCCCAACGCCCGCCCGCCGGTTTGCAAGCTGATGAACTACGACAAGCACCGCTACGAGCAGGCAAAGCGCGCGCGCGAGCTGCGCAAGAACCAGCGCATTGTCGAGCTTAAGGAAGTGCAATTGTCCGCGACGATTGAGGAAAACGACATTCAAACCCGGTTCAAGAATGCCGTGAAGTTCCTGGAAGCGGGCGATAAGCTGAAGGTGTCCATCCGCTTCCGCGGCCGCCAGATTGCCCACGCCAACATCGGCATGCAGATCATGCTGGATTTCGCCAAGCGGCTTGAGGAGTACGGCACCGTTGAGCGCCACCCCAAGCTGGAAGGCCGGTTCATGATCATGATCATCGCGCCCAAGGCGGAGAAGAAGAGCTTTGCCGAGCGCGAGCAGGAGCGCAAGGAGCGCGAGGCGGAAGAGGCCAAGGCCCTGGAAGAGGAAACGGCCAGGCAGCAAGAAGCCGCCCCCAAGAAGAAGGTCAAGCGCGAAAGCGAAAATATGATCTGACTTTTTAGGAAAACAAGGATCAAATCCCCCGCACGCTGCCAGGTTTGTTTTCACCAGTTCGCATCCGCGGTACCCACGACGTAGCGCTGCCGCTACATCGGATACCGCAAACACGACCTGAAAAAATCCACTCCGGCATCAAACCGGTTCTTTACTCCTTGTTTCCCTAGGGTACTTCCCAAATTGCAATCAATTCGTTGATGGCATGCCGGAAGTTCCACCCCAAAGCCGCCCATGCGGCGGGCTTTCCGTCGTGCCCGGACCGGGCGCGTAACCGTATTGAGAGGAGGACGACCACCATGCCTAAAATGAAAACACATCGCGGCGCTGCCAAGCGCTTCTCCCTGACCAAGACCGGCAAAGTGAAGCATAAGCAGATGAACGCCAACCACCAGGTGCACCTCAAAACCACCAAGCGCACCCGTCACCTGCGCGCGGACGGCATCATCGACAACACGGCCGAAGCCAAAACCATCCGCAAGCTGATCCCCTACAAATAATCACTTTGTAATCTTGCAAGGAGGAACCTACAATGGCACGCATAAAGAGAGCGCTCAACGCGCACAAAAAGCGCCGTAAGGTGTTTAAACTCGCCAAGGGTTATTTTGGCGCCAAGTCCCGCCAGTACCGTGCGGCAACCGAGCAGGTCGCCCGCAGCCTGCGCTACGCCTACATTGGCCGTAAAATGCGCAAGCGCGATTTCCGCCGCCTGTGGATCACCCGCATCAACGCCGCGGCCCGCATGAACAACACCACCTACTCCCAGCTGATGCACGGCCTCAAGGAGAAGGAAATTGTCATCAACCGCAAAATGCTGGCCGATATCGCCGTCAACGATCCGGACGCCTTCGCCACCCTTGTGAAACGGGCGCAGTAGTTTGACGCTGTATAACGCATAAAAGACCGCCGGTGTGGCGGTCTTTTTTATATCGATAAAGTGTACCACTTTATCGAGGTTTCACCTCGATCTTGTTCGCTCTGCTCACGGCCAGATCTCGGTATAAGGAACCCTTGCTACGCAAGGTTCCGAAACCACCGCGCATGTCGCCGGTTTCGGATTACAATTCGAAGGATTCCGATCCTTCGAGCATCCAAAATATTCGATACAGAAACGTTCTAAATATCCGCAATTTATTATTTCTCCCTATATATACAAATAATCAAGATTGTGGATTTGTTTTTATTTTTAAAAGGTAGTTTATAAGGCCGAGCAAACTATTGACATATGTTTCATTTCATCACTATCAAACACATAATGCCTGATTGTGAATGTTTATTCAGAATTCAAAACTCTGTGCACTATTCTTTTACTTTTCCGCCATTCGTTCAAGTGTCTGCGAGTTGGCGATATAGTTAGAGTGATATTTTTTCTATACGTAGGAGCTTCTGTCGGAGCTACCCGAACTAAACATCAATCCCCGCAGCTTTTGCCTGCTTGATCAGCTGAAACACGGGGAGGGTGTAGTGCTTGCCGTCCTTGATGAAATGGGTGCCGCACTGGCGGAACTGGAAGGGCACGTTGCTTGCGATGCACTGCTCCCGCACATGAAGCACCCAGGCATAGTCAAGCGGGCGGGCGTCGCGGCCTGATTCACCGCCGACCACCACAAGCTCGATATCGCTGGAAAGGTAGGGGGAGATATCCATGTCCTCCAGCATCGGCTGTAGGATGATGTTTTTATGCTTGATGGGCAAGCTCTTGAAAATCTTCAATCGTTCGTCGGCGCGGGCCTGGTTTTCCACGGTGCAGCCGACGGTGAGGTTATCGTATCCGTCGCCCCAATCGGCAGGGACGCAGTCCAGAAAGCGCTCGATGCGCTTGGTGAGAAACAGAAAGTGCAAATCCTGCCGTTCCCGGATCATATCCCAGCACTCGGCGCGCCACGGATCGGCGTCCTCCAGCAGAAAATCCGTGGAAAAGCAGAGATACACGGTCTGCCCCGGCTTCATTTTGTATGCGCCGGATTTCAGCCGCCTGATTGGCGCGTCAAACGAATCGGTTTTTGTGATCGCTGTCGTATCCACGCCGCGCTTCCGGTCGCCCTTGTGAATATAGCAGTACTTGCAACCTTCCGAGGTTCTGCGGCAGCCGCGCCACGGGTTCCACATCGCCATGGCTAGTCTCTCCCCGCCTGTTTTTGCCGCGCGTCCCGCACCAGCTCGCCGTACAGCCCCATATACGTTTGCAGCTCCGCCTCGCGGTCAAACGCCTGGGCGCGCTCCATGCAAAAAAGCGGATCCTTGGGGGTTTCCAGCAGCGCGCGGCAGGCATCGACCACCGATTGCACCGACCCGGTGTGCACGGCCATGCCGGTATCCTCAGTGATGGCCTCAGGCAGCGACGTTTGATTGTAGCAAACCACCTGCGTGCCGCAGGCGAGCGCCTCGGCGAGGGTGCGGTCCTGCGCGTCCTCGTAGCGGAGGCTCAGGCAGATATCGGCGGCGGTGTACAGCGCGCGCAGGGTATCGAGGCCATAAATCACGGGCACGCCGATCATCCCCGGCGGGAGATACTCCATCTGGCCGGGCTTGAGACCCACGACGGCGATGACAGCCTCGTGCTTGAGTTCTTCGTGCAGATCCATCAGATCGTTGATGCCCCTGGCGGCGCGCCACGTGCGGGCGACGCTTAGCAGGATCGGCTTGCTGCCGTGCCGCTGCAGGCCGTAGCGGGCGGTAACGGCCTCCACGTCGGCCGTCCCGGCGGGGTGGAACATGGTCAGGTCGATGCCGCCCGGAATGACGCAAACGGGGCGGCTTGCCAGAAACGACTTACGCAGCTCTTCGGCCATCCACTGCGAGGGGGCGACAAGCGTCAGATTTTCGATTTTCTCAATGGCCGCGCGCTTCCTCTGCCAGTTCTTTTCGGAGCGATCCAGCACCAGGCTATCCGGATATTCGCCCTTGTTTGGGCAACTCCCGCAGCCCGCGCGGAAACGCTCGCAGCGCGCCATGCCATAGGCCGCGCAGTGGCCCGTATACGGCCAGCTGTCGTACAGCGTCCACACCACAGGGATGTTCGCGCCCGCCAGATAGTCCATCAGCTCCGGCAGATGAAGATAATACCCGTGCAGGGTGTGCAGGTGTACCAGATCGGGCTTGTACAAGCGGAGCTGCTCCGTAAGCCCTTTGGTCGCGCCGCGCGAACAGAAGCCAGCGCAGTCAAGCACGCGCGAAAGCGCCTTGTGCGCCGCGCGATCCGGCTTGCTGCCGATGCGGTAGCTTGGCACCCCCTCAGGAATGCCTCCCAGGGCGTAGCAAAACAGCGCCGCATGCCCCGCGGCTTGCAGGGTTTGGCAAATGGCAAGCGCGGTTTGCCCCGCGGTGTCCTCCGAGCTCAGATTGATGTGCGCTGCGCGCATGCCCTCTCTCCTTTGCCTGCTCTACTCAATTCTATCCGTATTCGTGCGCAGGGCATCCAGCCTCTCCTGCGCATCCGCATTCCCCTGTGCGGCCGCAAGCCTGTACCAGGAAAGTGCCTGTTCCATATCGGTATCCAATGCCTCGCCGTATTCATACATCCAGCCCATGGAGTACTGCGCGGAGGCGTTGCCCTGGTCGGCCGCTTTTGATAACCATTCTACAGCCAGCGCATCGTTCTGCGGGATGCCGTCGCCAAACAGATACAGGATTCCCAGGCTGTACTGGGCATCCGGATCTCCCTGCAGCGCGGCTTTGCGAAACCAGTGCGCTGCCAGGGAATTGTTCTGCGCTGTGCCGTCGCCACGGAAATAGAGCAGCGCCAGGCTAAGCTGGGCATTCCTGTCGCCCCGGCCGGCAGACGGCTGATACCAGCGCAACGCCTTGCGGTCGTCCTCCTCCACACCCAGGCCGTAATCGTACATCAGGCCGATGTTGAACTGGGCATCAATATCGCCCTGCAGCGCGGCCTTCTCAAACCACATCGCCGCCGCTTCATAGCTCTGCTCCACGCCGTAGCCATAGTAATACAGAATCCCCAGATAATACTGCGCAATCGTATCGCCCTGCGCGGCAGCTCTGCGGAACCACTGTACGGCAGTTTCGTAGTTTTGTTCCACACCCCGCCCCGAATAGTACATCGTGCCGATGCTGCGCTCCCCGTCCACATCTCCCTGGCGTGCGGAAAGCTCGTACCAATGCGCAGCCATGGCATTATCTTCGTCAATAGCCTGGCCAAGGCGGTACAGATCACCCAAAACAAACTGCGCCTGTGCATCGCCCGCCTCGGCCGCCTTGCTGTACCACGCAACCGCCTGCTGTTGGTCTTTCCGGGTACCGTAACCATACAGGTACATGTGCCCCATCCAATACAGTGCGGGCGCGTATGCCTGCGCTGCCGACATGCCGAAGAATTCCAGCGCTTTGGCATCGTTCTCAGCGATTCCGTTACCGTAGAAATACATCATGCCCAGATAAAACTGTGCCTCGGCGCTGCCCTGCTCCGCCGCGCGGCTGAACCAGGTCGCAGCCATCCAGTCGTCCATGGGCACGCCGTTACCCTCGTAATAGTGCCTGGCCAGCAGCAGCTGCGCGGCCAGATCGCCATGTGCGGCCTGCTGTTGGTACCATTCCAGCGGATGCTGTTCCTGCCAGCTTGGAGTCAGCTCATCCTTGAGCGCGTCGGCACCGAAGCTCTGCAATGTCCAGGCGGCGCTGCCCCATTCGTTTTCAGGCGACCGTTCCACCCGAATATTGGGCGCAGCAACCCGGCCAGCCAATGCCACCCCGCCCTGCACGCAAAGCGCAAGGATCAGCAAACCCGCCAGCAGTTTTTTCATTGGCAATCCCCTTATGCTTGATGTTGGGCTCTTACATAACCCATTATACCAGAAAATTGATTTCCGCCGCCTCCCCTCTCAGAAATTCCCAAATTTGCCCCCGTAAGGCCTGCGACAGCGTGCAAACCCGCGCGATGCCAAGATGATCAAAGCGAAAAAGGCAAGCGATGGCAAAAACGCACGCGCCGGCGAACCGGATATTCGTCAGGTTGGGCGTGGAAAAACGGAAGGCGCGGCAGCGCTGAAGGGAAGCGCATACACAGCGGAACCCATGGCTCAGCCATGAGCGACCATATGGTGTGAGGTTTTACAGCGTACCGCAACCGACAAGGAGCCGTACGGCAATGAAACCGAGCGGGCAAACGCCAACCGTAGAATGCCTGAAAAGCAAAACGCCCGCTTGCGCGGGCGCTTTCTGGCATATACCTTGCTTAATAGTTTTCAGCGTGGATACGGTAAAAGGACTTGGGATGCTTGCACACGGGGCACAGCTCCGGCGCGTTCTTGCCGATTACCAGGTGCCCGCAGTTGCCGCACTGCCAGATGCGGTCGCCGTCGCGGCTGAAGACAAGGCCGTCTTTCACGTTGGCCAAAAGCTTCAGGTAGCGTGCCTCGTGCGCCTTTTCAATGGCGGCCACGCGCAGGAACTGATCGGCAATCTGGTCAAAGCCTTCGGCGCGGGCTTCATCGGCCATGGTGACATACATATCCGTCCACTCGTAGTTTTCACCGGCAGCGGCGTCCACCAGATTTTCGGGGGTCGCGGGCACTTCGCCGCCCTTTAAGAGCTTGAACCAGATCTTGGCGTGTTCCTTTTCATTGTTGGCTGTTTCCTCAAACAGTTCGGCAATCTGCATGTAGCCGTCTTTGCGCGCCTTGGAAGCGTAATAGGTGTACTTGTTGCGGGCCTTGCTTTCACCGGCAAAAGCCGCCTCCAGATTGGCGTAGGTCTTGGTGCCTTTCAGTTCTTTCATGGCGGTGTCCTCCTCTTATATCGTTGTGTAGGCGCAACTGTCTCGCTACCAGTATACACCAATCCTGTTGGTGTGAAACGCAAATAGCCTGCGTTTTTCCTCGTTTTTGAAACTTGCTTTGCCGGGCGCCGCCCTACTGCCAGGTGGCGCAGAAACCGAACACGGCGAAGTTCTCGGTCGTTTCGTACTGCGTGAGGGGATCGGTCTGCTGGTCCACGGGGACCATGGAGATGTTATTTTGCACCTTCTCACGGGATTTGCTGGTCATGTGGGAGTTGTCCAGCGTGCTGTCATATAGATAGGTATAGCTTTTAACGGTCGAGGACATATTGCCCTCCACAGTGGTGACAAGGTATTTTCCGTCTCCCAGGTCCGCAACGTCGGTCACGATGCCGATATGCGTAAACAGGTAGGCGTTTTTCATGTTGGCGTACATCACCAGATAACCGGGACGCGGCACGCCCACGAAACGGCCCAGGCGGGAAAATCCGTCGTACTGGTTGCCCACCTGCCCCTCACGCAAAAACAGCGGCTCGGAGGGCAGAATTTCCTTGGCATCTTCCTCCGGGATGGGATCAAAGCCTGAAGCGTTGGCGCACCAGATGGTGAACACCGAGCACCAGCCGACCTCTTTTTTGGATTTGTAATACCACTTGGTATACTGGTTGGAGCGGGGCATACGCTCCCGCCGATTCAGGTAAAACTCGTGCTTGGCGGTATAAATGAAGTTTTTCACAACCTCAGGCATAGCGCCGTCTGCAACGGTCACGCCGAAAAAGTACGTATTGTCCGCCATGGTGCAGATCACCGTGGCGACGCCCGGCGCAACGCCCGTCATGATGCCACGCGCATCAACGGAAACAATCTGCTCGTCGGTCGATTCAAACGCGGCCCCGGCCAGATCGATCTCCGGCACTTCCTGATCGAACGGAACAATACCGGGGGAAATCGCGGGCACATACGCGCTTTCGCCCGTGCGCAACGTATAGGAAGCGGACTGCATGGCCGCCTCTGCGGGGGAAAGCCACGCAGCCAGAGCCTCGTCAAACTGGGCGTTCAAAGCATCCTTGGCTTGCGCAGGCTGCGGCGCCAGGGAAAAGGCCAAAACGAAGACGGTCAGGATTACTACCAGGATCTTGGGCATGCAGGTCAACTCCTTACTGGGAGTATATCATATCCGTCTACAGTGCGTTTCCGTTTTTTCCCTTTTTTTGTTAAAAACTTGCCAAAACCCCCTTGACTTTCCCATTCATCGCTCGTATACTGCTTAAGGCACTTAAAGATTGTTACACAGAAAGGAGGGCACAGAATGTACAACAACGCATATGTTACGATCGCTCGCAAGAGCCTCACTTTTGCTGCGCAAAAGGGATATCTGTGCCCGTCTGTCTGTTTATCGATGTGAAAATACGCTCATTTCGCATAATCAGACCGTCGGTGCAAGGCACCGGCGGTTTTTTATATGATATTGGAGGATACTATGCAAACGACAAAGCAAAGCATCTTGCGGGATATCACCCGCGGAAACCGAATGAAATTCCTCATGTCCATCCTCGCCATGGGCGCGGGCGTGCTGTTCTCGCTGGTCATGCCGCTGATGCTTTCGGGCACCATCGACGCGCTGGTCTCAGCCGCCGACGGCAAGCTGGATGCGCCGGTGGACCTGCCCGCCCAGCTTGGCGCGTGGTTCAACGCGCGCGGCGGCGTGAGCTACCTGCTCAGCCACCTGTGGATCATCGCCGTCATCCTGATGGTGTGCTATGCCGCAGGCAGCCTGTTCAACTACCTGCGCGGGCGCTGGTCCGCCTTCGCCAGCGAAAACATCGCCCAGAAGCTGCGCGACCGCCTCTACAGCCACCTGCAAAACCTTAGCTACGAATACCACGTGCAGGCGCAGACCGGCGACCTGATCCAGCGCTGCACCAGCGACGTGGATACCGTTCGCCGCTTCCTGTCGGCGCAGCTGACGGAAATCTTCCGCACGGTGTTCATGGTCGCCATCGCCGTCACGGTTATGCTGTCCATCAACACGCAAATGACGCTGTATTCGATGATACTGGTTCCGCCGCTGTTTCTGTTCGCGTGGCTGTTCTTCCAGTGGGTGCAGAGGTTCTTCAAGGTTGCCGACGAAGCCGAAGGCAAGATGAGCTCGGTGCTCCAGGAAAACCTGACCGGCGTGCGCGTGGTGCGCGCGTTCGGGCGGCAGAAATACGAAGCGGATAAGTTTTCCCAGGCCAACAACGACCTGTACAAAAAAAGCATCAAGCTGATCAACCTGCTGGCCGTCTACTGGTCGGGTTCCGATCTGCTGGCGCTGTTCCAGGGCGCGGCGACGCTGATCATCGGCGTGGTGGTGGTCGTCACCTACCCCGGCAAGCTGACCATCGGCGAAATGACGGTGTTCGTCAGCTATACCGGCATGCTTCTGTGGCCAATCCGCCAGCTCGGCCGTATCCTGTCGGACCTGGGCAAGGCGATGGTCTCCTTCGGGCGCGCCAGCGAAATCCTTTTGACGCAGCCCGAACAGGAAGACCCCGACAGCCTGCGCCCGCCGCTGGACCAGGATATCGAGTTTGACCACGTGGGCTACGAGCACGAAGCAAACACCCCGGTCCTCAAGGACGTGAACTTCACCGTCAAGCAGGGGCAAACGGTAGCGATTCTGGGCGCGACGGGCTCTGGCAAATCGACGCTGATGAACCTGCTGCAGCGCCTGTATGATGTAAAACAGGGCGAGATCCGCATCGGCGGCGTCAACTTGAACCGCATCTCCAAATCCTATCTGCGTTCCCGCGTAGGGCTGGTGCTGCAGGAGCCGTTCCTCTATTCCCGTTCCGTAAAGGACAACATCGGCATCGCCAAGCGCGATCCGTCCTTGGAAATGGTGCGCGCCGTTGCCAGAACCGCCTCGGCCGACGACTTCATCAATCACTTTGAAAAGGGCTACGATACCATGGTCGGCGAGCGGGGCGTAACCCTCTCCGGCGGCCAGAAGCAACGCGTGGCCATCGCCCGGACGCTGCTCAAGGATAACGACATCCTGATCTTTGACGACAGCCTCTCGGCCGTGGATACCGAAACCGACCGCGCCATCCGCGAAGCGCTCAAAGAGGCGCGCGGCGAGCTGGCCAAATCGGCCACCACCTTCATCATCAGCCACCGGCTGACCACCCTTGCCGAAGCGGACGTCATCGTCGTGCTGCAAAACGGCATGGTCACCCAACTCGGCTCGCACGAGGAGCTGGTCAAGCAGGAAGGCCTCTACAAGCGCATCTACCAAATCCAGGCCGCGCTTGAGGAAGAACTGGCCGACGAGGCGTAATTCACAGTTATTCACGCATGACACAACAATAAGTAAGCGTAAGGGAAACGACGATGAAAGACTGTATGCGATGGTGAACCGGATTTTCGTCAGATCGGGATTGCGCAGCCTGACATAGTAGCAGCGCTACGTTGAAGGCTGCGCGGCCTGAGCTGGAGGAAATCAGGCCGCCAGCGTATATAGGATTTCAAGGAGTTTTCCTGAAGCGAAAGGATAACGATATGCAATATCATGAGGAAGAGACCTACAGCAAATCCTTTGACCTCGGCCCTTGGAAGAAGCTTTTCAGTCTCGCAAAGCCCTTCTACAAGCATCTGATCGGCATCATCATCACGGCGGCGTTCGTCGCGGTGATCGAGGTCATCTTTCCCCTGCTCAAACGGCAGGCGATTGACGGCTTCGCGGCGACGGGCGACCTGTCCGGCCTGGTGCCGTTCATTCTGCTCTACGCCGCGCTGATCCTGGCGTTCGGGTTCGGGGTCAACCTGTTCATCCGCCTGTGCGGGCAGGTGGAGGTGGGGCTGTGCCGCCACATCCGCCGCACCGCCTTCACGCGCCTGCAGGAGCTGCCGTTTTCGTTTTACGACAAGACCCCCGTCGGCTACCTGATTGCCCGGCTGACCAGCGATACTCAAAGGCTTGGCGACACCATCGCCTGGGGACTGCTGGACATCGGCTGGTCGACCTTCTACCTGCTGATCGTTTCGGTAGCGATGTTCGTACTCAACTGGAAGCTGACGCTGATCACCCTGGCAGTCGTACCGCTGATGGCCGTCATTACGGGCTACTTCCAGGTGAGGATCCTCAAAAGCTACCGCGAGGTGCGCAAGATCAATTCCAAAATCACCGGCGCGTTCAACGAGGGCATCATGGGCGCGAAAACCACCAAGACCCTTGTGCGCGAGGACGCGAACTTCCAGGAGTTCAAGGAACTGACCTTCTCCATGCGCAAGTCCTCCATCCGTGCGGCGGTGCTCTCGGCCGGGCTGTACCCGCTAATCACTGGGCTTGGCGGCTTTGCCACGGCTTTTCTCTTGTGGAAGGGCGGGCACGACGTGTTTGTGCTTAAGTCCATCTCCATCGGCACGCTGACGGCGTTCATCAGCTACGCCACGCAGATCTTCGAGCCGATCTCCAGCATCGCCCGCATCTTCGCCGAAGCCCAGCAAAGCCAGGCCGCGGCAGAGCGCGTGATATCGCTGATCGAAACCGAGCCCGAGATTGCCGATACCCCCGCCGTGGTAGAACTCTTTGGCGACAACTTCAACCCCAAATGCGAAAACTGGCCCGATCTGAAGGGCGATATCGAGTTCAGAAACGTTACCTTCCAATATACCAACGGCGAGAAGGTGCTCAAGAACTTCAACCTGACCGTCAAGGCGGGCGAGACCATCGCGCTGGTCGGTGAGACGGGTTCGGGCAAGTCCACCATCGTCAACCTCCTGTGCCGCTTCTACGAGCCCACCGAGGGCGAGATCCTGATCGACGGCGTGAACTACAAGGAGCGCAGCCAGCTCTGGCTGCAAAGCAACCTCGGCTATGTATTGCAGCAGCCGCACCTGTTCTCCGGCACAATCGCCGACAACATCCGCTATGGCAAGCTGGACGCCACCGACGAAGAGGTGAAGGAAGCCGCCACGCTGGTCAGCGCGGACGAATTCATCGCAACGCTCGAAAAGGGCTACGATACGGGCGTCGGCGAGGGCGGAAACCTGCTGTCCACCGGACAGAAGCAGCTGGTGTCCTTCGCCCGCGCGCTGATCGGCCGCCCAGCCATCTTCGTACTGGACGAGGCTACCTCATCGGTCGATACCGAGACCGAGGTCAGGATTCAGCACGCCATTCAAACGGCGCTTGCGGGCCGTACGAGCTTCATCATCGCCCACCGGCTGTCCACCATCCGCGGCGCGGACCGCATCCTGGTCATTCAGGACGGTGAAATCACCGAAGCCGGAAGCCACAAGGAGCTGTTAAAGCTCAAGGGCTACTACCACGACCTGTACGTAAACCAGTTCCGCGACGAACGCGAAAAGAGTTTGCTGGCGGAGGCGTAAACCACACGATTGCTCATTAACCTTCCGCAATATCGTGAGCGTTCGCACGAATACACACCAGAAATTGACGCTTCTGCAAGCAGTGCTTATAATGGTTGCAGAAGCGTCAATTTTCGGAGGATTTTGCCATGCACCGCGAACCGTTTGTCAAGCTTTCGCCCGTATTCAAGGATTATCTGTGGGGCGGCCAAAAACTAAAGGCCCTGTACGGCACGCAGGATGAGCGCGTCGCCGAGGCGTGGCTTGTGTCCGTCCATCCCGACGGTCCCAGCATCGTGGCCGAAGGCCGGTACGCGGGCATGCCGTTTCCAGGCTATTTAGCTGCGGAGGAAGCACGGGACGCGTTTCCGTTTCTGATCAAGCTGATCGACTCCGCGCAGAAGCTCTCCGTGCAGGTGCACCCGGACGACGACTATGCCAGGGTGCACGAAAACGATCACGGCAAAAACGAGATGTGGATCATTCTGGAAGCCGAGAAAGACGCGTACCTGTACATCGGCTTCAACCGCGACATCAGCAAGGACGAGCTGAAGGCCCGCATCGCCGACGGCACCGTGGAGGACGTTTTGCACAGGGTACCCACGCAGGCGGGCGATATATACTACATCCCGGCGGGAACGGTGCATGCCATCGGCGAGGGGAACCTGATTTTGGAGGTACAGCAGTCCTCCAACGCCACCTATCGCCTGTACGATTATAACCGCCGCGATGCGCAGGGAAACCTGCGGCCGCTGCATTTGCAAAAGGCGCTGGACGTACTGGACAGCCATCAAACCGATACGTCCGGGCAGCCGCATCAACGCCAAAGCATGCAATGTCCCTACTTCTCCGTAGAGCGGCTCACGGTCAGCGGCCGCGCGGAGCTGGCAATGACTGCGGATTCCATCGCGGCCGCCGTATGCGTCGGCGGCGAAGGCGCGCTCCGGCGGCAGGGGCAGGAAACCGCCCTTATACGCGGCGACAGCGTTTACCTGCCCGCAGGCACAGCCCCGGCCGAGGTATCCGGCGAGATGGAGCTCATCGTCGTCCGTTCCGCCGCAGGCAAGCCCTGATCATTTTCTAAGACCGGCCCGATCATCGCCGGTTTGCACGGTACCCAATACAGAAAAACGAGGACTGTCATGAACCATTCCGTTTTCCGGCGCGTTAAAGCGTTTCTTGCATCCTGCTTTTCCTGGGACAAAGCGTTTGCCCGCCGTGTGGTTGTCATCACCCTTCCCATCATTTTACAGGAGCTGATCGCCTCCTCCCTGCACATCGTGGACGGCCTGATGGTATCAGGCCTTGGCGACACAAGCTATGCAGCCGTTACCCAGGCCGGGCGCTATTCGTTTTTATACATTCTGTTCTGCTTTGGGGTAACCTCCGGCGGGGCGATATTCATGAGCCAGTTCTGGGGCGCGCGGGACATCCGCCGGATGCGGCAAAGCATGGGTGTTTCGTTTGTCTGGATCGGCGTGGTGGCCCTGGTCTTCATCACCGGGGCGACGGTTTTTACGGATTTTATCAGCCGCCTGTTCCTGCCGCAAGGAGAAAGCGCTTCGTTAGCGAACCTCTACTTACGGTGGGTTGCGCCCTCGTACCTGTTTCAGGGCGTGAACATGGTATACGCCGCCTGCCTGAAATCCAGCGAGAAAACGCACATCCCGCTGATTTCCTCTACCGCGGGCATCGCGCTGAACACGCTGCTGAACTACCTGCTCATCTACGGGCACTTTGGCTTCCCGGCCATGGGGGTCAAGGGCGCTGCCATCGCCACGAGCGTTGCCGCGATGGTAACGCTGGGCCTGACTGTGTCCATCTCCTACGGGCTGCACCTGCCCGCCGCCGCGAAGCTCAAGGACATGCTTGGCATCGACAGCGCCCTGCGCAAGCGCTTTGCGAAAACCACGGTTCCCGTGGTGTTCAACGAGGGCCTTTGGGCGCTCGGCGTCACGATGTACGGCATCTTCTACGGCCGCATCGGCGATACGGCGGTGGCCGCCATGGGCATCGTATCCACGGTGGATAACCTGCTGTGGGTGTTCATCTTCGGCATGATGCACGCGACCGCCATCATTTGCGGCAAGGCAATCGGCGCCAGCAAACCGGAGCTTGCCTACCTGTACGCCAAACGGATGCTG
>Ga0116163_1000582_pt1 | contig 25354 bp, 25 predicted proteins | sample AD_UKC107_MetaG_FD_89889 | JGI IMG/M metagenome (GOLD analysis project Ga0116163, IMG submission 89889) | Active sludge microbial communities of municipal wastewater-treating anaerobic digesters from Hong Kong - AD_UKC107_MetaG | ecosystem: Engineered > Bioreactor > Anaerobic > Digestate...
CAATGCAGTTTCAAATGTGTTTTCGGTTGTGATGTTCATAGTTTATGACTCTTAATCTTCAGTTACCTTTATTTTTCCTGTTACAGCTTCACTTATTAAAGCTGTGCGATATTCTGTTAGTAGTTCGATTAGCTCTTCTGTGCGTGCTTTTTTGAAGTCAATCTTTGAACACTCGGATTCGATGTGCTGGACTATGGATTGTTGTTCGTTTTTACTTGGTAAAGCCAATGCAAATTCTGATATAAAATCAGAAGGAACCCTTTTTTGACCTGCGGCACCAGTCATAAAAGCTTCTCCAATCGACATAAAAACGTGTGAGCGTGTAACATAAAATAGATAGTTCGAATTCGCTAAATTAGCTCTTACAACATGGAATTCTGTTGAACCAAAACCAAAATTTGTTTTTAAATTTGATAATAAAGTTCCTTTACCATTTTCAAAGCATGGAGTAATCTTTGCAATCAAAATATCTCCTTTTTCAAAATATGTATATCCATTCCATAATTCATTAATCGGTTTAGTAATATCATCTTCAAAACTACCATTTTCTTTGACTTTATCCATCGGAAGAAAAACCACTTCATCCTCGTAGTCTTTATATGACTGGTTTTTTGTAGGATTAATTTTTGCTAAATACTTCAACTTCTTCACCTCCCAATGCTCCGGAATCTCACCCAACCATTCAATACCCGAATCTTTCATTGGTGCATTTGGATCGAGACCTTTTGTAACAGCTTGGTTAATGATAGCAGTTTTTTCTTCTTCATAAAGTTCTAATAAACGTTTTTTGTCTGCAATCAGCTCATCAATTTCAGCAGTTTTGCGGTCGAGGAAGGAGGCGATGGAGTTTTGTTCTTCTAATGGAGGAGGTAATGGAAAAAATATATTTTTTTGGTTTTCAGAGTTTAAAATCTTTACAACATTTCCATTTGAATTTCTATCATGTTCAATTATCGAAGCCCCAATAAGATATTTACCAAATTGTGTATTGGTGCTTTCATTGAATACTATAGAATTAATTTGTTGATTTGTTACTAAATCGCACCCCGCTATACCGAATTTACCAACTGAACCAATACAACAAACAAGAATTGAATATTTGGGGATTAGATTCTGTTTTTTTAAACCAATTTCAGATATTCTTTCTTTGGAATCAATTATAGGAAGATATTCTTTTAAATCATCAGGTTTTGCCCATACTACTCCAGCTTCATCATAATTTTCCTTATCGTCCTTTGAAGGAGTATATCCAGTTTTGATATAAGATAGATGTTTTAGTTTCTTCACCTCCCAATGACTCGGAATTTCTCCAATCCATTCAATTCCTGAATCTTTATATGAATCGTATTTTTTCATTTCTTCTTTATCTTTTCTTCCAGTCTTTTGAGCTCTTCCAAGTCTTCATCATCTGCTTTTTGAGCTGATTCAATCTTTCTGCGCTGATCAAACAATTCATAGATTCTGTTGACCTGTTTCTCCATATCTGCATTAGATATACTGCCGGCATGGGTTAAAACTTTCTTATCCTGAAAATCGAGAATTTTATCTATGTTGTCTCTCCAAAATTGAATTGTGAGATCTTGTCGATTTTTAGCCCTTAGTTCAGCACTTTCAAGAAAAACTACTACTAACCGATTGAGAGTATCAATCTCATCATGATTAAGGTAGTTTTTAGCAGTGTAAATGTCCTGTTTTCTTACAATTTGCCCTTTCCATGAGGTTAGATTCATATTGGGTTGTGTGTGATCAGCCCGTGAAATAATGATTTCCGCTGCTGTTTTTCCGGTAACTGCATAAAGCAGTTTGTTTTGCGTTTCAGCAAAAAACATCTGAGTTGATTTATCTGTACCATCATAATCGCTACTAAGTGCAAAAAGATCACGAACTTTTTGGTAGAACCTTTTTTCAGAAGCTCGTATATCTCTAATTCGATCCAGTAACTCATCAAAATAATCCGGTCGACCATCAGGGTTCTTTAATCGTTCATCATCCATTAAAAAACCTTTGACCATATATTCTTTAAGGTTTCTGTTTGCCCACTGCCTGAATTGTGTTCCACGTTTACTGCGAACCCTAAATCCAATAGCCAATATCATATCAAGTGAGTAAAAAGACACGTTGTATTCTTTGCCATCGGAAGCAGTTGTAAAGAAATTCTTTACAACTGAATCTTCAGCTAACTCACTATCTGACAATATATTTTTTATGTGTTGCCCAATATTTTGCTTAGAGGTGTCAAAAAGTTCAGCAAGTTGATTTTGATTCATCCATACAGTACCATCCACTGCATACAGTGCTATAGATGCTTTACCATCTACAGTATTATAAATTATTATATCACCTTTGTTTTCAATCATAGTTCTTTTACATTTTTAATTGTATCTAAAACATGCGGGGTGACATGCGGGGTGACATGCGGGGTGACTTGCATGGTGACTTGCATGGTAACTTGCATGGTAACTTGCATGGTGAACTCATATCTCCAATACCTTATGTGCCCTACCAAACGTTCTTTCTTCCAATTCAAGAATATCTGCTTTTATCTCAGAAAGTGATCTCAATGGCTTAAACTCGTAAAAGTACTTGGTGAAATTGATTTCATAACCTGTTTTGGTTTTGGTTTCATCAATCCATGCTTCCGGCAGGTGAGGTTTTACTTCTGCTTCAAAATACTCTTCTATGGTTTGAGGAACAAGTTTGCCGTTAGCATCCTTTTTCAGGAATGGTATATTTTCATAATCCCTGAGTGATGTATCTGGTTTTGGCTTACCCTTAGTTTTGATTACTTTTCCTTTTTCATCCTTCAAAGGCTGTTCAACAGTTACTCGCCAATATCCGAAGTATTCATTTGGCAGGATTTTCACAAACTCATTCTCTTCGAAATTGCCATACAGATCAGTAATAAATCCAATGCCCTTTTCATTGCCGTTTTCGGCTATCTTCTTGCGCTTATTGCCGAGACTCCTGTCCATCTTCTGCCAGAAACGATTAAAGTCAATCTTACCTTCTTTCAATAACTCTTCGTCTTTGGTACCGGTAGCATTAATTAGTTGTACAAATCCTTCACGCTCTTTGCTCTTTTTGTTAGTTACAATCCAAATATAGGTGCTGATACCAGTATTATAGAACAATTGATCGGGTAGGGCAATGATAGCTTCAAGCCAGTCGTTTTCTATAATCCACCTGCGAATATTGCTTTCACCACTTTCAGCTGCACCGGTGAAAAGAGGTGATCCGTTGAATACTATTCCTATTCTGCTACCTCCTTCTTTCATCTTGGAGATCATGTGTTGCAGGAATAGCAATGCTCCATCGTTTATTCTGGGTAGTCCTGCACCAAACCGGCCATCAAAACCTTTGCTGTTTGCTTCAGACTTAATTATTTTTTCAGCCTTTTTCCAGTCAACTCCAAAAGGTGGGTTTGAAAGCATATAATCAAACTCTTCCTCTTTCAGCCCATCTACAGTAAAGGTGTTTCCAAACTTAATATTGCTTGGGTTCTGACCTTTTATAAGCATGTCGGATTTACAGATAGCAAAAGACTCTGAGTTTATTTCCTGTCCAAACACTTTTAGATCTGCATCAGGGTTTAGCTCTTTCACGTACAGTTCACCAACTGAAAGCATTCCTCCTGTACCACATGCCGGATCATATAGAGTTCTTACAATTCCGTCCTGTGTTAAGATGTCTCTGTCTTCGATAAATAGGACATTAACCATCAATCTTATCACCTCTCTTGGGGTAAAGTGCTCTCCTGCTGTCTCATTAGATTGCTCGGAGAATCTTCTTATCAGGTCTTCAAACACGTAACCCATTTCCATTGACTCCATATCAGCAAGATCGATCTCCTGAAATGATTTAACAACTCTGAAGAGAAGATCTGTGTTTGGGTCATCCATTAGGTCTATTTGCACATCGAAGTTGAAATACTCGAGTATTTCACGTGCGCTTGCAGAAAAGCCATTTATATATGCTCTTAAATTTAAAGCTATATTGTTTGGATCGGCTATCAGCTTGTCAAAATTAAAAGGACTTCTATTATGGAAGTTGTAGCCGGCAACTTTGTTTAAGGTCTTTTCTACAATTACCTCATTAAGTGTTTGAACTTTCGGAAGATGATCTAACACCTTCTGTTTCGTTGGCTCAAGCACACAATCCAGTCGCCTGATTACGGTCATGGGAAGTATAACTTTTCCGTAGTCCGACTGCTTATAGTCGCCCCTCAATAAATCAGCCACCCGCCATATCAGATCGGCTTTTTCTTTAAAATTGTTCATTTGCTTTTTATATTCTGGTAGTATCTAAAACGACACCGGTGTCAATTGTTGTTAAATATATACTTTGATGCGAAGTTAATGAAAATGTTTTATTGTTTGCCACAAACTTTAAAAAGTGCAAAAAGGTCAGATTGGAATAATTTGTTCGCTTCCATTCATCTATCAAGTGGGATTCTATCCCATGCGGATCAGGTCTTTGAGAAAGGATCATCCAAAACTGAGGACGACAAGGAAAGAGAGGCTCTCTTCAAGAAAGTTGGACAACTTCAGCTTGAGAATGACTTCACAAAAACAGCCATTCCTGCATTTTCTGCTTTCATTCCGCTTTTCACCTCAAACCCAGTTACCTTCATAAAAGTAAATTTACTCAATATGATGAGCAAAATTACTCAATGTTTTTAGTCCTGCAATTATATTTGTATAATATACAACCTATTCGCAACTATTCCGCAAGTACTGGGCTGGTGCCCCTCCAAGGCCTCTCCAATGTCTCTCCCAAGCCCCTCCAAAAATTATTGGAGTGGCAGAGGCCGAGTCCTTTCTTTTGTATAGCCAATTAGGCGACAATTGTCTTCGAAATCATGGATGCGTATGACACAAGATGTCACACATTGTGCCGGGATTCTATTTGAACCGTTTGGAAAGGTACCGGCGCAGCGGCTCATCGTAGAGTTTCAGCACGAGCCAAGCCAGCAGGATGCTGCGGAAGATATTTCTGACATCGGTTGTTGTTAATTGATTTTTCTGCTCCGATGATGCGGGATGTATCGGAATAATTGCTATTTTTGCACTCCCGAATCGTTAGCTCAGCTGGTTTAGAGCGCTGCCTTGACAGGGCAGAGGTCACTGGTTCGAATCCAGTACGGTTCACACAGCGTAAGAGACTGTCTCTACATAGAGACAGTCTCTTTTTTTTGTGCGTTCAGAGCCCTTCCAGCCAGCGGTCCAGTTCCTGGAAGAACTGCCGCTTGTAGGCGAAGTTGTCACGATTGCCGAAGCCGTGGCCGCCGGTGGGGTAGAGGAGGAAGGTCACCGGCCGGTCGTGGCGTGTCATCGCCTCTGCGTAGCGCAGTCCGTTGGCGGGTGGCACCGCCTTGTCGTCGGCGGCGAAGATGATGAAAGCGGGTGGGGTGTTGCCATCTACGCGCAGCTCGTTTGAGAAGCGGTTGGTGAGCTCTTCCGATGGGTTCACACCCAGCAGGTTCCTACGTGAACCGCTGTGGGTAAGGAGGGGATCCATCGTAATCACCGGGTAGAGCAATATCTGGAAGGCAGGCTTTTCACCTACCGGAGCGTGGGTGGCGAAGGTGGATGCCAGGTGTCCCCCTGCCGAGGAGCCCATGATGCCGATCTGTTCGGGGTTCACCTTCCATTCTGCAGCATGCTCCCTTGCCATGTTGAATGCAGCCTGCACATCGGCATAGGGTATGCTGTGATCCCGCGCCGGCATGCGGTATTTGAGTACACCGAAGGCAATCCCCTTGCTGAGGAAATATTCGGCCCAGTCGTATCCTTCGTGGAACATTGCCAATCCACTGTAGCCACCACCCGGCAGTGCGATCACCATGCGGCCCGTAGCTTTCTCCGCCTCCGGCAGGTAGATGCGCAGCGTGGGTGCCTTCAGCCCCCTCTTCGGATCCTCATCCGTCACAGGTTTTTCTTTCACCGTGTTGAGCGGGTACTCCGTGAACTTCGGTTCCTGTGCCGTCAGCGATGTGAACGCAGCCATCAGGAAGAGCAGTATAAGGTTCCAATGTTTCATATTTCGATATTTTGATGAAGTGTCAATCGACACCCAGACCAATCGAACCCTGTTACAACGTGCGATTGTGACCGATGTGATTGACAAAATTAACTGTTTTTGCATAGAAAGTTGAATAAAATTGAAACAACTATGCAGGAACTACTGCTGATCGCTTACAACTTAACATTCATGCCAACGATTGCCTAACAACGGGGTGTGATTCTAAGCTGATTCTTGTTGCAGAGCAGATATATCCTCTATATTTGCCCGCAGATGCATATAAACTGAATAAACATACATTCCTATGAAAAGATTGATATTGAGCAGCTGCCTGGCATTGGCAAGCATGACAATGCCGGCTGAAGAGATCCCTGTGCAGCAGGAAAGTGCGGCGTTGCCGCAGAGCCAGGCAGCGGAAGAGCTGCATTCACCCGACGGGCAGCTGACCCTGCAGTTCACCCTGCAGGAGGGAGGTGTGCCCGCCTATTGCCTTTATTACAAGGGCCGTGAGGTGATTCGTCCCAGTCGCCTGGGACTGGAGCTCACCGGCAGTGAGAACGCCACGTTCGGCCAGGAGGTGCGCAAGAGCAGCGACCCCCGCACCTCGCTCTACGACGGCTTCCACCTGGCGGCGGCTGAAAGGAACAGCGTGGATGAGACCTGGGAACCGGTGTGGGGCGAGAGCCGCACCATCCGCGACCAACACAACGAGCTGGCGGTACGCCTGGCGCAGGAGGCCACCGGTCGTGAGATGATCGTCCGCTTCCGCCTCTTCAACGACGGCCTCGGCTTCCGCTACGAGTTTCCACAGCAGAAGGAACTGGTCTACTTCGTTGTGCGCGAGGAGCTCACCGAGTTCGCCATGACGGGCGACCATACGGCGTTCTGGATTCCGGGCGACTATGACACGCAGGAGTACGACTATCACACCTCGCGCCTCTCCGAGATCGGCGGTATCAACCGCGCCGGGCGCCAGGGCAACCTGTCGCAGACAGGCTTCTCCGACACGGGTGTGCAGACAGCCCTCCAGCTGAAGAGCGACGACGGACTCTACATCAACCTGCATGAGGCAGCGCTCATCAACTACGGCGCCATGCACCTCGATCTCGATGAGGAGACACTCACCTTCCGCAGCTGGGTGACCCCCGATGCCAACGGCAGCAAGGGACACCTGCAGACCCCCGCCCAGACACCCTGGCGCACGGTCATCGTCAGCGACGACGCCCGCGACATCCTCGCCTCACGCCTCACGCTCAACCTGAATGAACCCTCCAAGATAGTGGATACCTCCTGGATCAAGCCCACAAAGTACGTAGGCGTCTGGTGGGAGATGATCACCGGCAAGAGCGACTGGTCCTATACCGCCGACCTGCCGTCGGTGCAGATAGGCATCACCGACTATACCAAGGTGAAGCCCCACGGTCGCCATGGCGCCACCACTGCCAACGTGAAGCGCTACATCGACTTCGCTGCGGAACATGGCTTCGATGCCGTGCTGGTAGAGGGGTGGAACATCGGTTGGGAAGACTGGTTCGGCAATTCGAAAGATTTCGTCTTCGACTTCCAGACCCCCTATCCCGACTTCGACATCGACGAAGTGCACCGCTATGCGAAGAGCAAGGGAGTGAAGATGATGATGCACCACGAGACCTCCTCCTCCATCCGCAACTACGAAAGGCACCTCGACAAGGCATACGAGCTGATGAACCGCTACGATTACCCCTCGGTGAAGAGCGGCTACGTGGGCGACATCATCCCGCGTGGTGAGAACCACTACAGCCAGTGGATCAACAACCACTACCAGTACGCCATCGAGAAGGCCGCAGAATACAAGATCATGGTCAACGCCCACGAGGCGGTGCGCCCCACCGGCATCAGCCGCACCTGGCCCAACCTCATCGGCAACGAGTCCGCCCGCGGCACCGAGTACCAGGCGTTCGGTGGCAGCAAGCCCAACCATGTCACCATCCTCCCCTTCACGCGACTCATTGGCGGACCGATGGACTACACCCCCGGCATCTTCGAGCAGGATATCTCCAAGCTCAACCCCAACAACGACTCGCACGTCAACGCCACCATCGCCAACCAGCTGGCACTCTACGTCACCATGAGCAGTCCCCTGCAGATGGCGGCCGACCTGCCGGAAAACTACATGCGCTTCCCCGACGCGTTCCAATTCATCAAGGATGTGGCACTCGACTGGGATGAGAGCCATTACCTGGAGGCAGAGCCGGGCGCCTATTTCACCGTGGCCCGCAAGGCGAAGGACAGCGACAACTGGTTCGTGGGCAACACCGCCGGCAACGAGCCCTTCACCTCAAAGATCAGTTTCGATTTCCTGGAGAAGGGGAGGGATTACATCGCCACCATCTATGCCGATGCGCCCGATGCCCATTACAAGAGCAACCCGCAAGCCTACACCATTCGCAAGGTGAAGGTGACCAGCAAGTCGAAGCTGACACAGCGCTCCGCCCCCGGTGGTGGCTATGCGATCTCCATCGTGCCGGTGACCGACAAGTCTCAGACAAAAGGGTTGAAGAAACTATAATAGGGAAGTCAGCTCCCTCTCGCGCCAATGCATGGGGCTACATTTCATCTCCTGGGTGAAAGCCCTGCAGAAGACCGGGGGGGAGCTGAATCCTGTCATCGCAGCAATGGCTGTGATAGACAGGTCCGGTCGTGAGAGCAGCAGCTGCTTGCTCTCTTCAATGCGATAACGCATCACGAAGTGATAAAAGCTCTCGCCATACCCCTCGTTAAAGAGGCGTGAGAGGTAGCTGCGGTTCAGCGGGAGTATCTCCATGGCGTCTGTCAGCTTGAAATCTTTCCGCAGGTAAGGTTTCTCACTCTCCATCCACTGCTCCAGCTTCATCTTATATTCCGGCAGCTTGATGGTGAAGAGAGATGTTTTGACAGGTTCATCCAGAGGAGTCAAAGTCAGCTCCGTCTCCGTCTCCATTTCGTTCTCGCAATCGCCGCTGTGAGATACCTTGTCCTGCCCGATATTCTCCCATATCTCAGCCTTCTCTTCGTTCATGCTTGCCTTGAAATAACCCTCCGGATAGGGGTTCTCCTGAAAATAGACGCGATAGAACCCATAAATGAAGAAGAGGAGAAAAATGATGTTATGCACCAGTACGGTGCGGGGATTGTTGCTGAAGACAATCACCAGGCAGGAAAAGGTGATCATGAAATTGGCGAAGATGTAGTCAACCAGCCATTGCACGTTGATATGCTCCAATGAAGCATAGTTGTTTTCGCTCCATGCCCTGTAGTTTTTCCGATAGCGGAGCATGATGATCAGTCCGAAGAGCGGATAGAAAAGCACGAATAGACGCAGCCATACGGTGATGTTCCAAAACTCCCTTGTCAGATCGTTCCAGTCGTCCATCACGGGGACCGTCACGCCGAAGATTCTTGTAGCCAGCAGGTAGACGCCCAAAATTACAAGTGTGGGCAGAAAAAGCAGGAATGCCCGTTTCAGTGAGAGCCACCCCGGGCGGAACGCTTCGATGGGATAGAGCAGGAAGAAGAAGGCGTAGACGCTGCCGTACACAAGCATCGGGAACGACATGAACGTGAAACCCACCACACCCGCATAACCGGTGGTAAACCCCCTTATCAGTGAGATCATATTGGTGAGTGCAATCATGAACATCAGAAAAGCAAAGAGAGCGTCGGCACGACTCCCTTTTTTGCGGGATATAAGCACCACAGCCCCGATGATACAGATAAGGCAGAGCATCGACATGACCGACTGGCGAATATACCTGAAGGGCTCCAGCGGCATCGGTTACTCGGCATTCGTTGGTGCACGCTATCACTTCAATGACAAGTTCGCAGCTTACGGTGAGATAGGCTATGGCATCTCGGCACTGGAGCTGGGTATCTCATTTAAGCTGTAAGTCATAAGCGATAAGCTAAAAGCTAACAGCTTACAGCTAACAGCTAAAAGGGGTGGGGTAAAGTTTCAACATAAACTTACCCTATTCCCCCTCGCCATTGAATTTTATTTTATCTTTGCTCCTGCAGAACATTCAAAATCATGGCCAAGGATTCTAAAGAGAACAGCGAACGCCGTTGGTTGGCGGCCTACACGCGGATGCATCACGAGAAGAAGGTGCGAGACCGTCTCACGGAGATGGGCATCACCACCTTCCTGCCGGTGCAGCGCGTGGTGCGGCAGTGGAGCGACCGCAAGAAGAAGGTCGACCGCGTACTGATTCCGATGATGATCTTCGTCCACGTGGACCGTGTGGAGCAGCTGGAGGTGTTGCAGCTGCCTGCAGTGATCCGTTACGTGGTGCTACGCGGTGAGCATGCCCCCACCGCGATACCCGATGCGCAGATGGAGGCGTTCCGCTTCATGGTCGACTTCTCCGAGTCGCCGGTCAATTTCGACGGATGCGACCTGCAGCCAGGTGAAAAGGTGCAGGTGGTGCGTGGCCCTCTCAAGGGGCTCACCGGCGAGCTGGTCACTGTCGATGGCAAGTCCTCCATCGTGATTCGCATCGAACGCCTTGGCTGTGCCGCAGTAGAGATGAATGCCTCGATGGTTGAACGAATAGGGGTGTGATTTTCTTTGCATGCTTCAGCCTCAACTATTCTGTTAATTTAAATTAAATAGAGAATAATTTCCTCAATAGATCTGTTTATTTTACACATATTGTCCTATTTTTGCAATTAAATGCAAGTGTGGTTGTGATTGTAGCGCACAATCAAAAGTAAAGGAAGTTAAAAAGTGAATGAATTCCCCAAGGGGAAATTAAATCTATATGGCGGGAACAGAAATTCCCGTCGCAAGTCATTTGTAATATAACAACAGCAATGGTTTCTACATTAAAATGTTATTTTTTCTCACGCAACAGGGAGATTTATCGTTTGGTTGCAAATGAATACAATACCTCTGCGGTACATGTATACCGTCTTGCGCACGGTAAGAAAAGTAAGGGGAACAGGGACTATTACATCCTGAAGCGTCTCAAGGAACATGGGGTGATCGACAGCACGTTGCGTTGAGCCATATCAGAAAGCTGTTTCATTGATCATCAGTCCACTACATCTCATGGAAACTCCTTGAACTCCGGGCAGCACTCACTACACAGGTCGGCAACGTAGGGATAAATGCGTCTCGCATGATCTGTCGCATCACGGCAGGAAGAGAAATGACCCAGGTAGATGGAGTTTGATGAATCCTTGAGATGGGAGCACCCTTCGCGATGCACCCTGCTTTGTTTTTCAGCCCCACTTGTTTCGGGGCATTGTTTGAGATAGTAATAGTCCATACCATATCCTCCAGAATATAAACGCACTGCATTGATAAACGAATGTACCCCTCGGCAACATTCCAATCCGTAAATATAACAGTTAGTCACGAAAAATAGCCAAACAAATTGTCCTTTTTTTTGTGAGTTCTGCAAATAAAATATTTTATTTGCACCCCTCTATTTATGAAAACACAACAATCATCACTCCCGAGATGCGATCTGATTGTAGACTCCCCCTCCATATTTTTATGATCACGCGGGGCAGTATGTTTCTTTTTGTGTTATTTTTGCATCCTCAAAGTTATTTTAAAAGTACTTTATGCTCTTTAACTCGCTTGAGTTTGCAATATTCCTGCCCATTGTTTTTTTTCTCTACTGGTTCGCGACCAACAAGAACCTGAGAAATCAAAACCTGCTAATCGTTGCCGCCAGCTTACTCTTCTACGGCTGGTGGGACTGGCGCTTCCTGCTCCTGATGGTGGTCACCATCACATTGAGTTACCTCAGCGGACTGGCCATCCGTCAGGTGCGTAGCAACCGCGAAGAGCACTCCGCCCGCCGCGGGGCACGCCTCGTCACCGCGCTCAACATCATCCTCAACCTGGCCATCCTGGGTACCTTCAAGTACTACAACTTCTTCGTCGACAGCTTCGTCGATGCCTTCTCACTCTTCGGCAGGGAGCTGTCGCCCCGCACCCTGCAGGTGATCCTGCCCGTGGGCATCAGCTTCTACACCTTCCAGGCGTTGAGCTACACCATCGATGTCTACCGCCGGCAAATAAGTCCCACGCGCAACCTGCTCTCCTTCTTCGCCTTCGTCAGCTTCTTCCCCCAGCTGGTTGCCGGTCCCATCGAGCGGGCCACCAACCTGCTGCCCCAGTTCCAGCGGAAGAGGGTGTTCCGTCGCGACCAGGCGGTCGACGGCTTGCGGCAGATGCTCTGGGGCCTCTTCAAGAAGGTGGTGATTGCCGACAACTGCGCGGTGCATGCCGATATCATCTTCCAGGACCCCTCAGCAATGTCGGGCAGCACGCTGGTGCTGGGAGCCCTCTTCTTCACCTTTCAGATCTATGGCGACTTCTCCGGCTACTCCGACATCGCCATCGGTACCGCCCGCCTCTTCGGCATCAACCTGATGCGCAACTTCGCCTACCCCTACTTCTCGCGCGACATCGCAGAGTTCTGGCGACGGTGGCACATCTCGCTCACCACCTGGTTCCGCGATTACCTCTACATCCCGCTGGGAGGCAGCCGCGGCACCCTCGTGACGAGCATCCGCAACACCTTCGTCATCTTCCTTGTGAGCGGCTTCTGGCATGGAGCCAACTGGACCTTCCTCATCTGGGGAGCGCTCAATGCCCTCTACTTCCTACCGCTGTTGCTCGCACGGCAAAACCGCAAGAACCTCTCCGTCGTCGCCCAGGGACGGATCCTGCCCACAACCCGCGAGACGGTCGCCATGGCGGGCACCTTCGCCCTCACGGTGTTCGCCTGGATCTTCTTCCGTGCCGATAACCTCGACCAGGCCTTCACCTACATCGCGGGCATCTTCACCCCCTCGCTCTTCACCGTTCCCGTTTTCCCGGGAAGCGACGATGCCATCACCACGGCACTGCTCATCCTCCTCTTCCTCACCATCGAATGGTTCGCCAGGGAGCGTGAATACGCCATTCAGGAGCTGGGCCTCCGCTGGAAGCGCCCCCTGCGGCACGCCTTCTATTACGCCCTCATCCTTTCCCTCTTCTGGTTTGGCGTGGGCAATCAGCAATTCATCTACTTTCAATTCTGACGGCACCCATGAAAAGATTCCTGCGCGATACCCTCCTCTTCCTGCTGCTGCCCATCGTGGTGGTGCTGTTGTTCGATCTCTACCTGCGCAACATGGAGACGCTCTACAGAGCCAAGTACGACGGGCTCATGAAGATGAAACACCGGGTAGAGGTGCTGTTCGTCGGCAACTCACACGCCCATTACGGCATCAACCCCCTCCACATGACCGGCTTCAAGGCCTACAACCTGGCGATGGTGAGTCAGCAGCTCTACTTCGACAAGCGGCTCACCATGAAGGCGATCGGCGAGGGGGTGACGAACCTGCGCTACCTCTTCATCAGCGTCGACTACCACTCGCTGCACACCTCCAGTCAGGATGAGCGCAACGCCTGGTCGTTCTACGCCAACGGCATCCGCTACAAGGATCAGGACTACACCAAGGCAATCCTCTCTCTCCCCCTTCATCTGGGGATACACTCCCCGCGTCTCCTACACCATGGCGCGCAGGGCCCTCAAACGGCGAGTGAAGTACGGCGGCAAGGCAGTACCCTTTCATGTGGAGCGGGGAGTGAACGTGACTGACAGCCTCTTCCAGGGCTTCCTCGGTCTGGAGGGCACGAAGGTGTCCACTTTCAAACCATCGGAGTACAGGAAGATCGCCTCGAAGTTCCGCGAGGATACCACCTCCGGCGAGCGTGCCGCGGTGCTGTCCGACCTGCACCAGTTCATCCGTTTCCTCAAGGAGCGCAACATTCGGCCCATCCTCTTCTCCTCACCCACCTACCGGGAGTACAACCGCCACCTCGAAAGCGCCCAGACAGCGCGCAACCTGCATGACATCGGAACGATATGTCGTGAGCATGACATCCCCTACTGGCGGTACGACAACGATGAACGGTTCACGCGCGATGATTTCTTCAACCCCGATCACCTCAGCAAGCAAGGTGCAGCCAAGTTCAGCCGGATCCTCGACGAGCGGCTGGGGGAGTGGTCAGAGGTCAGTGATCAGCAGTCACGGCGGTGACATCCAGCACCCCGTCGCCGTCGGCATCCCTGTCGCTCAGGGAGAAACGCAACCCCTTGTCGAGGCCCACGGGCACGATCAGTCTGCTTTTGCGATGCGGTTTCCCGTTCGTCATCCCCTGTTTGTCCGATTCCCGCAGGCTGTTGGAGACGAATGCTACGAAAGCGTTCAGCACGTTCCCCGCGTCCGCCTTGGTCAGCTTCGCCCCGTTGGCCACCGCCTCCAGCAGCTCGGCATCCATCACCTTCACCTCCTGCGAAGCAGCACTTCTCAAGGTGATCCTGCCCACCTTCATCTTGCCTGGCCTGCTGCGCAACGCATCGGTCGCCCCGTTCAGGGTGGTATCGTTCGAGCGGACCGCCTCGGGAATGTTTCCCGGATCAATGGTTTGGCCCCCTTCCCTGATGGGTAACTTTCGTTGATTCTGCGCCTGGGCATGCATGCACACCAGCAGGAACATAAGAAAAATCGTCTTTTTCATCTGTGTCATTTTAAAATGTTGAACTAAGGTATTCATTTAGTGAACACATCGGGGAGTGAAAATGTTGAGTTGTCAATTCTCAGTGATCACATCTCAGCCGTTCAATTGGAACCGTGATGCAAAAACAACTCAATATGCGTTGCATGTAGATGATTGTCAGATGAAGGAATATAACATAGAAATAGAAGAAAGATGACAAGATACGCAATCAACCACATAGGATATCTCACAGATGATATCGCCGCCACCGGTAAGCAGTTTGAGATCTTCGGCTATTGTGCAGACGAAGTCATTCATGATGATACTCAACGCACCAGGATTTGCTTTCTCCGAAAGGAAGGAGAGTTGGTGATCGAGTTGGTTGAGCCCTATGCCGATAACAAGACAATGCAGAGGATGCTTGCCAAACTTCCCCGCAAACTGCAAGTAAACTTACAAATAACAGGCGAACAAATCCGGTTGGCTAGACTCCGGCGCGACCTCTCGATATCTCAGGTGGCAGAGCGTGCAACCGTATCTGATTTGTCGGTATCACGCGTCGAAAAAGGGTTACCCACTGTCTCCATGGGTATCTATCTCAGGGTGCTCTATGCGCTTCAATTGGAAGAGGATATCCTCCTCCTGGCCAAAGATGACGCTATGGGAAAAGCCTTGCAAGACCTTCGTCTCAAACCCCGCCAACGTGCATCAAAAAAAGAGTAAAGCATGCAGAGATTACTGGTCTATGCTGATTTCGATTGGCTCAAAGAAATTGAACTCATTGGTACACTGAGCTACGAAAAACTTCGTGGATCCGACAGTTATGGATTTGAGTATCACTCCGAGTGGTTAAGAAACCATACTTCAATTCAAATTAGCGCAGATATAAACAACTACCCCGGACCACAATATACACAACCCGGTAAAGAGATCTTCGGATGCTTTTCAGATGCATTGCCAGACCGATGGGATCGTACATTGATCAACAAGCGGAAAAGGTTATCCTGATATCGTTGACTTTATTGTCCGAGGATGCACCGATGTGCATTCCAATTTGGAGGAACTCTACAGGCGTGTCTTATTCTACATCTTTGTGGGTAATTCAGATGACCACTTCCGAAATCATGGATTCCTGTTAACTCCAAAAGGTTGCAAATACCAGAACAAGAATTGTCCATCTTTCGTTACCGGTTTAATAAGCATATGTGAGGCATTCAGCCGTTCGATCTTCAGTCGATACGGCAAAAGCATGGTTGTTGCTTCTAGAGGCAATGAATAGAGCAGTTGCGAGCAGTGGCAACAGTGTCGGGACGATTTACCTCAAAAACACGTAACGGTTTACCTCAAAAACACGTAACGATTTGCCTCAAAAACACGTAACGATTTACCTCAAAAACACGTAATATTTATTGTTTTCATGAATAAATAATCTAACTTTGCATCCGAGCAAAAAATTAAACATCATGAAATATCTAAAGCGGATCGCTGATAAACAGTTAAAAATAAGACTTGAAGCATTTGGTGCTGTTCAGATAATGGGCCCCAAGTGGTGTGGCAAAACAACAACTGCGGAAAGACATGCCAACAGCGTTATAAAGATGCAAAATCCGGATACCAGGGAAAGTTTTTTGGCGACTGCACACACCAAACCGTCACTTTTGCTTAAAGGAGAGACCCCAAGATTGATTGATGAATGGCAAGTGGCACCTGTTCTATGGGATGCGGTTCGTCATGCCGTTGATGAAAGACAATTAAAAGGACAATTTATACTTACAGGTTCAACTATTATTGATAGCGATCAAATCATGCATACCGGCACCGGAAGAATATCTAGAATGTCGATGTACCCCATGAGCCTTTATGAGTCCAAAGAATCCAGCGGAGAGGTTTCATTGCGAGAGCTTTTTGACAATGATGCATATGATATTGATGGGATCGTTTCAAGCTTGTCAATTGAAGATCTAATATTTGCCGCATGCAGGGGCGGTTGGCCTGCATCGTTAAATATCGCAAGTAAAACAGCGCAGCTATTCATTGCAAAAGACTATGTTGATGTAATCTGTAATGAAGATATTTCAAAAGTCGATAAAGTTCAGCGCAACCCCGCATTGGCAAAACTTATCATGCGTTCTTATGCCCGCAATTTGTGTACACTGGCCAAAAAAACAAGCATGCTTGCCGATCTGTCTGCCGAAATGGAAGGCACATCCATCTCCACATTCGACAGCTACAAAGAAGCATTGGAAAAACTCTTCGTAATTGAAGACATAGAAGCCTGGTCTCCGGCCATTCGCTCGGCAACAGTAATCCGAACGGGCAAGAAACGTTGTTTTGTAGATCCTTCCATCGCTGTCGCAGCATTGGGAACATCCCCGCAGAACCTGGAACATGATCTCAAGACATTTGGATTTATTTTTGAATCCATGTGTATACGCGACTTGAAAATCTACTCCCAGTCCCTAGGAGGCAGGTTGTCATACTATCACGACAGATATGGGCTGGAAGCAGATGCCGTGCTACATCTGGATGATGGAAGATATGCACTCATTGAATGCAAACTCGGCAGCCGTGATATAGAAGAGGGTGCTAAACATTTGATTTCACTAAGAAATCTGGTGGAAGCAAGGATTCGGAAAGAGAAACAGACCTCCCTAAGGCTCCCCGACCTTTTGATCATCCTGACAGGGGGCGAATTCTCCTATACACGAGCCGATGGTGTCAAAGTAATTCCGTTGGGATGTTTGAAAGATTGAATTCAGGGATCGGTTGGCAGTGGAAGGTCGACCTATTGTCCGTCGGTGACCAATACCCGAAATATGTAGTCACGATGGACGAATTCTGGAAAGATGCGATAGAGGGAGTTGTTCATTTGCACATCACTGATTTTTTATTGAAAGAAGCATTGTAAATCTAATAGCGGTCTTGATAGTTTTCAGGAAACACTAATCATTTTATTTGCACAATCGCCCGATTATTTATGTATATTTGCATTCGTAATGCAAATATGTATAAAATGATACCCCGTCAAATCATATCCGTTTTAGAACTACCTTCACGCGATTCCTGGGGCTGTGTGCAGGAACAATAAGACAGGTGCTCTACCTCTAAATGTATTGGATATAAAGGGTGGAGCAACCCTCAACAATGCTGATTTAACTCAATTCCACTTTCTCGAAGAATTCACGACCAACTGAGTAGTGTATAAACTTGTCATGTTGTAGTCTACCGATGATGATTGCCGGATGAGTGCAGAACTTTTTCGCAAATTCCATTACATCAGATGAAGAAATATGACCTTTTGCAATAATCTCCTGTTCTTGTTCTTTGGTCAGTGTCCATTTTATGGCAAATTCATTCGCTTCTCTTTCTTTCGCATCACTTTTATCCGGGTACTCCATGTTCTCCAGGAAAATTTCCTTTTTCCCGTGCAGCAGAATATGTCCGGCTTCATGAAAAAAGGTAAACCAAAAAAGATCGTTACGGTTGTATCTACCGCTAAGTTGAATAAAAGGTGTGTTGTTTAACCATCGGGTAGCACCGTGTATGGGGGCATGTGGCAGACAAGGAGTGTGTACAACTTTCACCCCGGCATCCAGGCATAGCAACTGTAATCGATTGAAGAAATCAGCCGGATGATCGGCCATCAACCCCTTCACATGAGTAAGAATCTCTTAGAATTTTTTCTCCGAATATGCGTTTGTCGAAGTCAGCTCCTCTGCCTGCAATTCCCCCTTTCTCAACCATGCAGAGATTGCATAAGGATCACCCGTATGTGCCAGCGAGATGCTGAAGCCCACCTTTAACTCTTTATGAAAATAATAATCGTGCCATGCTTTTGGACTGCTCATCCCGAAAAATGACAACAAACCTGCTGTTTTCTCTTTGATATCAGCTGTTCCCTGCAACCATCCTTTTTTGATCATATCAGCAAGAGGGAAATTTCGGGCCCATTCAATCGATTCTGCAATCAATGTCTGCTGACGTTCCCTGGCCAGGTACTCGTCATAGCTACGTTGTCTGTTCATCCAGAAATGGGCCGGTATCTTTGTTACACTCTCGAACAGTACCGCCATATCAGGAGTAATGGAACTCTCACCTTTCAATACAGCGATGATCGTCTTTTCCGGCTTACCGGTACGAATGGCAAATTCTTTCGGTCCCATATTCATCTCTTCCAGTTTTTCAGAGAGTGTTTCACCCGGATGAAATACAATTTGGGGCATATATTTGTTTTCTTTAGTAATCATACTGTTTGCATTCTATACGTTGTGATAATCAATGATCTCAATTATTTTTGTTCTGAATGTCAATTTCATTGTAAAGATAGGTAGAAATAGATAACAGCAAGTGTAAGCTATAAAATATAGAAATATTTAACTATTCCATTACAGATTATGAATAAGAATCAATTAGTCGCATTTGTTACACCATTTATTTGATGATAACCGCCACAAAGTTATTAATTTTGCAGACAATCGTACAAATTCTATTCATTATGTATTACAGCAGAGCCTGAACCACTCTCTGAGTGATAGCCAGAGACGATACCGTACTCGACATTGGAACCGTCTTTCAAACGCCCTCCGGAAACCGGTGAAAAGAGGATAATTGTCATCACTGATTTTTTAGTGAAAGAAGCATTGTAAATTTAATAGCGGTCTTGATAGTTTGCAGATTTATTTTTTAATCGTAAATTTGCAAGAAAAATGGTTGATCGGGATATTTCGAAAAAATTGGTTGCAATGGGAAATAAATACCCCATTGTAACCCTGACAGGCCCAAGGCAATCGGGAAAATCCACGCTTCTCAAATCGGTATTGAAAGATTATCAATATGTTTCCATGGAAGATCCGGATAACAGGATCTTTGCCTTAGAGGACCCCCGGGGGTTTATCCGTACCTATCCCGATAAAACCATCATTGACGAAGTGCAGCGCGTACCGGAGTTATTCTCCTATCTACAAACGCATGTTGATGAACAAAACAGGGAAGGGATGTATTATCTAGCCGGATCACAGAACTTCCTTCTGATGCAGTCGATCAGTCAATCGTTGGCAGGGAGGACCGCTCTCTTGAAATTATTGCCATTTTCACACAAGGAGCTTCATCAGGCTCAAATTGTTCCATCGACAACTGAAGAAGAGATTTTTTTTGGGGGCTATCCGCGTATTTATGACAAACATATTCATCCTGCAGACTTTTATCCCAACTATATTCAGACATATATCGAGAAAGACCTAAGATTGTTGAAAAATATTGACAACCTGAGCAAGTTCATCCGTTTTATCAAGCTCTGTGCAGGACGTGTTGGTCAGTTACTCCATTTATCATCCTTGGCCAATGAAACAGGAGTGGCGGTGTCTACAGTTCAATCCTGGTTATCCGTACTGGAAGCCAGTTATATTGTCTATCTGTTAAAACCGGATCATCGCAACTATACCAAACGGCTGATAAAGTCTCCCAAGCTCTATTTTTACGATACGGGATTGGCCTCATCCTTGCTGGAGATTGATGATGCGTCTCAACTCTCCACCCATTTTTTACGAGGGGGATTGTTTGAGAATCTGGTGATCAATGAATTTTTAAAAAGATCCCTACACTGCGGGCAAGAGCCTCAATTGACCTTCTGGCGTGACAGTACGGGCAATGAAGTTGATCTATTGATTTCTGTAAAGGGGCAGCAAAAAGCCTATGAGATTAAATCGGGTGCCACCTATTCATCCGACAACTTCAAAGGTATTAAAGTGTGGGCTAAGCTATCGGGCGCAAAAGCTGAGCATTGCCATGTAGTTTACAATGGAGACAAGCATTTTTCCACCTCGCATGGAGAGGTCATCTCCTGGAAAGCGGGAATTGAATAGTTGTCAGTGGATTGTCTTCAAATTACGATCAGAAGCATTGAAAACGGCAGGGGGGTAGAGGTTTTGAAAATCAATTTGCCAAAAACGGAAGTGAAAGAGCGCCAAAAAACGGAAGTGAGGAAATTGCATGAATGATTGATACAATTCTGGGGAAATTTGACCGGAAGGTTACGAATTGTAAGCAAAAAAAAGCGACCGAAAAAAGCCCGTTCGATGTGTTAAAGAAAACTAAATAATGCAAAAAGGGGCACTTTTGATCAATTTGCTCCAAAAAATGAAAAATTTGCCGAAAAAAAATTTGAAAAATCGATCGGCAGAAAATTCAAAAAAAAATCTCATGTGTTAAAATAATTAAACATGGAGAAGGGTTAATTTTCAGGAACCCGAAAAAAACTCTTTTGGACAGAAAAATAAAATAATCGGACAGAAAAACCCAACTGCGGAAGCGGGAAAGTTTCTCTTTTGAGGCAAAAAATCATCTGCGGAGTCTAAAAATTAGATCTTCCGGTCCGAAAAACGCATCCATTTAACTAAAAGCGCATCTTCTTAACATAATCGCCTCTAAGGGCTGAAATGGTTATCTCCGGGACCGAAATTACATCCAAGGGCCTGAAACAGTTATCTTCGGAGCCGAAAAACATATCTTCCGGTCCGAGGGGCGCATCTTCTTCGCCAAACATTTATCTCCGTGACCGAAGGCGGAGGATGATCAGGAATCCGACGAAGCAACCCACGCAGAAGGCAGCGAGAACGCCCGTAAGGAGCGATTTCACATTGAAGCGGGTGGGGGAGACCGTTTGCTCCTTCAGTTCCCTGTTCACGCGTGTCAGCTCCTCCACCGAGCGCTGCAGGCTGCTGTTGGCGCGCAGCAAGCTCTCCCGCTCCCGCGACCACTCCTGTTGCCGCCACTCCTCCAACTGCACCGAATTCTCCTGCCCGGAGCGAAGCAGCGAGAACCACTCGCTCAACACCGGCGGCTTCCCCGTCGCTGAGTCAATTGGAGCCCCTCTGTCGTATTTTATCACGTGGTTCAGCCCTTCGGTCCACAGCGAGGTGTTCTCGCCTCTCAGCCGCCTTAAATCGCTTCTCAGGGCAATCGTCTCGGCAGTCTGCAGCGCCAGGCTGTCCCGCTGCACCCATACCGCCGTACAGTCGTGCACCATGTTCAGTCGCTCCGTCGCCAGTCGCCCCGGCCTGCATCCCGCCAGCAGCAAAGCTGTCAGGGCAATCATCATCACACTTTTCGTTTTCATTTCGCAATATCTTTTTGTCGTTTCCTAAATTTAGTTGGTTCAAGCTGTTGTAATATTGACAGTTCCATCCTTGTCTGATCCTGTTTTGCGACCCATGTTTGAGCTCGGTCACTAAAAGAGCAGAACTCGCTTCGCTCAAACAGCTGCTCTTTTTACGTTCCCCGATCTCAATGGGTCCCCGCAAAACAGCATAGGCCTCGGCTGCAACTGTCAAATAATCAGCATGAACCAGCAATGAGTCAGTTGCGCGAAGCAAAGCCTAACGGGAAGCATGTCGCAAGGCAGCCAGGAACAGGAAATGATAGCCCGCGATGCGCGCCGCGCGATCCATGCCGTTCACGATTCTGCGCGCCTGCAGCGGATCGTCGCGCCGGTCGTTGAAGAAAACCTCCAGCGAGAGCCCCGTGAAGTCGCCCCGCCCCGAGATTCCCCGCGTCATCCCCTCCACCATGATGCGCGCCGACAGCTCCGGCACCAGCGCCAGCTCCGGCCGCTCCAGCAAGGGCAGCTGCAAGATCCGCCCCATCCGCTCGTAGTTCTCGTACCATGTCAGCTGCAGATCACCACGACCAAAATAAATCCTGTCGGGCAAATCGTAAACCGACCCATCAAGCTTACGCTTCTCGCCGTAAGGCCTTCCGCGTCCGCGTCCCCGTTCCTCGCAAGGCTGCATGCTTCCCGCCGTCTCGTGGTAAGCGGTTGCCAGCATATAAGCCCGCCATCTGTCATCAGCAATACCATACCGTTCAAAAGCATTCAGTTTCACCTCCACACCGCAGCGCTGTTCAGCCGTCAGACTGCCTTTGCAGAGCCGCCGTTCAATCTCCCCAAAGAATATTTTTCTGTCCAGCATACCCATTCATGTTTTTGTTGATTAAATTTCAGACGATTGAAGTCGGCGAAGGGTTCTGCGGATCTCTTGCAGGACTCCTTTCAACCGGATGATTGCAGCCTGCGATGCGTGCTGCAGGTCTTTCGTGGATTCCCTTACAATCAGATGTTTGCAACTAAAGCCGAGACCTATGATGTTTTGTGGGGACCCATCCGATGAAACAGGCGCAATCTGATAAGCTGTTTGAGCGCAGCGAGTTCTTATCAGATAGCCTGTGAATCGGCAATGGGTCACAAAACATCGTCAGTCGAGGATGTAGTTGCAAACAAAACATCGTCAGCTGAGGATTTAGTTGCAAACAAAACATCATCAGCTGAGGATTTAGTTGCAAACAATTCATCGTTTCAAAGAACCCAGCGGCGGCATGCGCCGTTCGCACTCCGCGCGGGCGCAGTAGTGCCGGTCGCTCTCCTTGCGCCAGTTCAGCTCCCGCGTCACCGTCTTCTCGAGACCCCTGATGCGTCGGTGATCCTCCGTGCGCTGCATCTGCAGCAGCTCCAGGTCCCTCTTCAGGCGGTCGTTCAGCTGATCCCGCTCGCGCACCATCAGCAGGAGGCTCTCCGCGTTCGACTCGTTGTAGGCGTTCATCCGCTCCATGTGCGCCACCGTGCGCTCCAGCAGCCCCATCATCTCCGTCGCCGCCGAGGCATCCTCGCGCCGTGCCGCCGCCTCGCTCTGCACCGCCTCGCTCCGCTTGATGCGCCTGTTCTCCTTGCGGTTCACCACCGCCGAGATCCATCCCCCCAGTGCGCCCCCGCCCAGGAAAGAGCTCAACGTCACCAGCCATTCGCAGTTCACCGGCAGCAGGTCCGCCAATATCCGGAGCACCGTCATCATTGTCCATTCCATCGTTGCAATCCGTTAAAACGGAGCCGCCCCCGTCGAGGCGGTTCCGCAGTCAGGTCAAACCATCGTCGCCTCCATCCGGCCCGTGTAGAGCGAGTCGGACACCATCTTGCGATCCTCCGAGGTGAGCGCCAGGTAAGTATCAATCTGAGCGCCATCCCAGGTGGGCGGCAAGGTGAGCGATGCGCTGCCGTCCGCTCTGGCCGCCGCCTCCATGTTGAAGACCGACTCGTTCAGCGACGGGTTGAACGCCGCCAGGATCACCTTGTCGGTGGCCGCCGCGTTGTTCAGCAGGTCCGAGTCCCACACGTAGTTGAGGCTCCCCGCCGCACATGTTGCCGAGGCGCTGCCGGTACCGTAGAGCTTCCCGGTGGTAATCTTCACCGACTCGAAGTCGATCTCGAAGTCGGGGAAGAGCCCGATCACCGCGTTGGTCACGTTGTACTTCATCGCCTCGCTGAAGGCACTTTTGCCCTTGCCCACTTTGCCGGCGTAACCCAGCCGGATGATCGGGATCAGGGTCTTCATCATCTTACCGATGAGCGCGAACCGTGTGCGCTGCGTCACCTGCGCTTCGGTACGCGGGTTGCGCACGCTGGCAGGCATGCTCCTGATGTATTCGATGCCCCGCCAGGAGGCGCCGACCACGTTCCCCACCTTACCGGAGAAGCCGCCCAGGATTCCTTTCTTAATTGTTCCCATAATTGAAAAATTTTAAACGTTATACATACGGATTTGGCCTTATCCGCAAGCAAAGATGGGGCAAGCTTTTCGTGGATCAAGCGATGTGGTCTCAAAGTCGTTCTTTGTCCGCCAAACGGTATGGGAAGTGTATGGAGAGTGTATGGGAAGTTCCTCAAAGTGCGCGAAATGGTATGGGAAATGTATGGGAACTGTATGGAAAGTGTATGGCACCCCCTACAGCATCTCCTCCAGGATATAGTCCGCCAGGTCGTATCCCGCGGCGCGTTGGTGCTGGGAGGCATGCCGTTCAATCAGTTCCGATATCTCCACACGGCAGGAGAGCTGCTCCCGCAGGCGACACATCTTCGCCGACCACTTGTCGTAGCAGCCCGCATCGGGGTAGAGCAGCAGGTGGCGGTCGCGCAGCACCTCCGACTTCTCAGGTGTCAGCCCATTCAGGTTGCCCGCCGCCAGCCAGATGAAATCGCGGTAAATCATGCTACCGATCACCGCCGTCTTCTCCCCCTCCACCAGCGCCACCGGCCGCTCCGGGTAGCGGCGCAGCAGGTGCTCGCCGAAGTAGCACTGGCGCAGGTTAAAGTCCGCCGGCAGCCTGTGGCGCCGTTTCAGGCAGCTGTGCACCCAGTCAATCGCGCCGTGGCGGTCGCGCAGGCGCTTGCCCGTCTGCGGGTCGTACTGCATCATCTTTCCCGTGCGCACATGGCCGTTCACATCCATCTGCCAGAAAATCACCTTGCGGTCGCGCGTGGCCCCCAGGGCGTAGTTGTCCATCGCCTCCTCAATCCGCTCGCGGGGGAAGTAGTCGCAGAGGAAGCGTACGAAGTTGGAGTTGAAGGAGGTAGAGTCAATCAGGTACTGCAGGGGGATCAGATCCAGTCGCTCGGGCGACTTGCGGGCCGGGGCAGGGTAGAGGCCCGCTTTCGGGAGATGCAGCGGCGCCGAAATATGAAGGGGTTCCGGTTTGGAGGAAGACTCCGGATGAAGCTTTGTGGATGATTGTCTGGAGGAAGACTCCGGATGAAGGTTTGAGGATGAAAGTTTGGATGCAGTTTTGGAGGACGACTGCGGATGCCCGTTTGTGGATGATTGTTTGGAGGAAGACTGCGGATGCCCGATTGCCGATGCAGTTTTGGAGGATGACTGCGGATGCCGGTTTGGGGATGCCGATGAAAGTTCCGGGTGGTCGGCGAAGTATTGGCGGGGCGGGTAGTGGTAACCGCAGTGGATCTCATGGTTGCAGCGCCCCACGGTAGGG
>Ga0116163_1000587_pt1 | contig 25170 bp, 24 predicted proteins | sample AD_UKC107_MetaG_FD_89889 | JGI IMG/M metagenome (GOLD analysis project Ga0116163, IMG submission 89889) | Active sludge microbial communities of municipal wastewater-treating anaerobic digesters from Hong Kong - AD_UKC107_MetaG | ecosystem: Engineered > Bioreactor > Anaerobic > Digestate...
AGAATTGGGCTATTGTTTTGAATCAGTTTATTACTATTTTTGAAGGCAGGGTGCTGTTGTAATTATGAAAACTCAATTATCATTTACACAAAATTTTGGACAGTGCCTAACTTAGTGTAGCTGTCGCTCTGCTTCAGGCACAAGTTCCCTGCGGTCCTACACAAACGGGTGTCCTAATACGAGATATTATAACGTATCGTGCTGAGACTGTATGTAGTGTTCAGAGATTTTTTAAAAAACAACTCAACTCTTAAATGAAAAAGATACTCATCACATTATTTATCCTCACTTGCTCTCTACCGCTTTTTGCACAGAAACGGATAGAATTAAAGGAACTTGCCCCCAAGCCGGTAGAGATAATCCCGGTCAAGGTTGAGTTGATTAACAACCAGGAAGTCCTCACGGTGTCTAATTATAATCACTCCATCCAGATTCCGTTGACAGCAGAATCAAAGGCTGAGATTGATACCATCTTGGATGCGCCGATGGGCACCTCTAAAAGAGTTCCGGATATAAACGGGGCCGAAGTCACTATTTTAAAAGTATCTGCAAACCTAAAGCCGGCACTCTTCTTCCGGGTTCAGACAAAGGAATCAATTAACATCGGAGTCGAAGAGCTAAAGCAAAGCCTCCAGAATTAAAAGAGACAACTTCTGACCTCTCAGGTGGTTGCGTAGTGATGCAGTAGATACTGCTGGTCGGAACGATGATAAATAATTAAGGAATTATAAGTTTTTCATGGGTAGCATATACTCTTTTGAGGGATATATTGAAATTAATAAAAATACATAGAGAATGAAAGCATTAATTCTTAACAGCGGATTAGGTTCACGCATGGGGGTTATCACAAACGAACATCCCAAGTGCATGACAGAAATATCATTCAAGAACACCATTTTGAGCAGGCAATTACGTATGCTTGCTTCCTTTGGAGTAGAAGAGGTGGTAATGACTACCGGCTACTACGACAAAGTGCTGGTGGACTACTGCAACGCACTTCACCTCCCGTTGAAGTACACCTTCGTGAACAACCCTCTCTACGACAAAACCAATTACATCTACAGCATTTATTGTGCAAAGGATGCACTGAAGGATGACGACATCATCCTGATGCATGGCGACTTGGTGTTCGAGAGCCGTGTAATGGAGGCTGTGATTGACAATGAGAACAGCTGTATGGCTGTGAGCAGCACGCTTCCTCTACCGGAGAAAGACTTCAAGGCAGTAATCAAAGATGGCCGCATCGAGAAGGTGGGCATTGAGTTCTTTGATAACGCAATGGCTGCTCAGCCCCTCTACAAGATTAAGAAAAAGGACTGGCTGGTATGGCTCCAGAACATTGAGAAGTTCTGCGAGAACGACAACCGCAAGGTGTATGCAGAGAACGCATTCAATGAGGTCTCTGACAAGTGCAAGATCTATCCTTGCGATGTGCAGGATATGCTTTGTGCAGAAATTGACACACCTGAAGACCTGAAGGTTGTGAGCCAAAAGGTAGCAGAAGTGAACGAGCGCACCGTTTATATGTGCTTCTCTACTGAGTACATCCACAGCGGCCATGTGGCTATCATCAACAAGGCTCGTCGTTTGGGCCGTCTGATTATTGGTGTGCTAAGTGATGAGGCAATCTCCAGCTTCAAGCGTTACCCGCTGATCCCTTTTGCAGAGCGTAAGGCTTTGTTTGAGAACATGGCAGGTGTAGAGCGTGTGGTAGAGCAGAAGACGCTCTCTTATAAAGAGAATCTATTAGCTTTGAAGCCCGATTACGTCGTTCATGGTAATGACTGGTGTGAAGGTTTCCAGAAGCCTATCCGCCAAGAAGTGTGTGAAGTACTTGCAACTTATGGTGGTAAGCTGGTAGAATATCCCTATAGCAACAACCCCATGTATAAGGAGTTGGATGCAGCACATCGTGCAGAGGCATCTATGCCTGATGTCCGCCGTGGTCGCTTGCGCAAGCTCATCAATATGAAAGGCTTGGTAACTGCTATGGAGGCTCATAGCGGTATCACAGGTCTGATTGTGGAGAATACCAAGGTGCTGCAGGATGGCAAGACCTATCAGTTTGATGCTATGTGGGTAAGTTCGCTTTGCGACTCTACCGCAAAGGGTAAACCTGACATTGAGCTGGTGGATATGACCAGCCGTTTCCGTACTATTGATGATATTATGGAAGTGACCACCAAACCTATCATCTTTGATGGTGATACCGGTGGTTTGACTGAACACTTTGTTTATACCGTCCGTTCCTTGGAGCGTATGGGTGTAAGTATGGTCATCATTGAAGACAAGACAGGCTTGAAGAAGAATAGTCTGTTTGGAACTGAGGTGAAACAGACCCAGGCTGCTATCCCTGATTTCTGCGAGAAGATTCGTGCTGGTAAGAAAGCTCAGAAGACCAAAGAGTTTATGATTTGCGCTCGTATTGAGTCTCTGATTCTGGAGCAGGGAATGGAAGATGCATTGGAGCGTGCCTTCGCTTTCAGTGAAGCAGGTGCTGATGCCATCATGATTCACAGCCGCAAGAAAGATCCTGCTGAAATCTTTGAGTTTGTGGCCAAGTTCCGTGAGAAGAACACCACCACTCCTATTGTGGTTGTGCCTACATCTTTCAATACGGTTACAGAGCAAGAGTTCAAGGATAGAGGCGTGAATGTGGTTATCTATGCTAACCAGTTGACTCGTACCGGCTTCCCTGCCATGCAGGATGCTGCACGTACCATTCTGGAGAACCACCGTGCCAAGGAGTGCGATGACAAGTGCATGAGTATTAAAGAAATCATTACCCTCATCCCTGAAGAATAAGAAAGGAGCGAAACCATGATTAGACCTGAATTCTTTATAGAGAAACTGAGAGAGAACGGCATTGACTGCTTTGCAGGTGTGCCAGACAGTCTGCTGAAGAACATCTGTGCTTATATCACAGACCATTGTGATGCAGAGCATAACATCATTGCCGCCAACGAAGGTGCAGCCGTAGGCCTTGCTGCCGGTCACTATCTGGCAACCGGCCAGCCCGCCTGTGTGTATATGCAGAACAGTGGTGAGGGTAATATCATTAACCCTCTGGCTTCTCTGACTGATCCTGAAGTTTACAACATCCCTGTACTCCTCCTGATTGGTTGGCGTGGTCGCCCCGGTGTTCACGATGAACCCCAGCACGTCAAGCAAGGCAAGGTGACAACCGGCCTGCTGAATACGATGGGTATCAACTTTGATGTTCTCTCAAAGGAGGAAGACAAAGCTGAAAAGCAGATTGCCAAAGCTATTGACGCCCTGAAGAAAAAGGATGTCTATGCTTTGGTCATTGAGAAGGACACCTTTGAGGACTACATACTTCAGAATGTAGAGAAGAACGACCTCACGATGTCTCGTGAAGAGGCCATCCAGACCGTTGCTGCTGCTCTTGGTGAAAAGGATTGCATTGTCTCTACAACCGGTATGATTAGCCGCGAGCTCTTTGAGTATCGTGCAGCCATGAATCAGGGTCATGAACGCGACTTCCTGACTGTTGGTTCTATGGGTCATGCCTCACAGATTGCCCTGGGTATTGCAATGGCAAAGCCCGACCGCAAGGTTTGGTGCTTTGATGGAGATGGTGCAGCTATTATGCACATGGGCTCTATGGCTATTGTAGCCAACAAGGCTCCTAAGAACTATGTACACGTAGTGTTCAACAATGGTGCGCACGATTCCGTTGGCGGCCAGCCTACCGTTGGTTTGAAGATTGATTTGCCTGCGGTGGCAAAAGCTGTCGGGTACAAGAATACTATTAGTGTAGATAATAAGGATTCTCTTGTTGCTGCACTGAAAGGCATTGCAGAAGGTCCTATCCTTATTGAAGTAAAAGTCAAGAAGGGTAACCGCAAAGATCTTGGTCGCCCGACGACAACGCCTATTCAAAATAAAGAAGCTCTGATGAACTTCCTTAAGAAGTAATTTTATGCAGAAGATAATAAACGGAATAGCACAACTTCCTGCCATATTGAAGGAAGTTGGTTGCGAGAAATTATTTATGGTAGTGGATTCCTCTTATCCGTTCTTGAACATCAAGGAAACGATTGAGGCTCTGCCGGTGAAAGAGAGGGTGATGTTTTCCGACTTTACCCCAAACCCTCTGTATGAACAGGTCTGCAATGGTATTGAACTGCTGAAATCCTCCAACTGTGATACGATTCTTGCAGTTGGAGGCGGTAGTGCCATTGATGTGGCCAAGTGTATTAAACTGGCGGTGTTGGCTAAAGAGGGGAATGCGGCCATTATTCCTCCGTTGGTAAGCACCCGTGTGGCTTGCGATGGTGCTAAGCTTCCGTTTATTGCTATTCCTACTACGGCAGGTACGGGATCTGAATCCACCCATAATGCTGTGATGTATTATGAGGGCGCAAAGCAAACTGTTACCAATGATGGTGTTCTGCCTGATTATGCAGTTCTGGAGCCTTCTGTTTTGAAGACATTGCCGCTCTATCAGAAGAAATGCACCATGATGGATGCCCTTTGCCAGGGTATTGAATCTTGGTGGAGTGTGAACTCTACGGAAGAAAGCTATGAGTACAGCCGCAAAACCATAGAACTTATCATGGCCAACTGGCGGAAGTACATTTTTGAGAATGATGATGAGGCTGCAAAGCAGATTATGCTGGCGGCCAATTATGGTGGTCGTGCTATAAATATTACACAGACCACTGCAGCACATGCTTTCAGTTACAAGATTACCTCCTTGTATAAATTGCCTCATGGCCATGCAGTAGCCGTTTGTCTTCCTGAGATTTGGGAGTATATGATTGAGCACATTGATAAGTGCATTGATTCTAGAGGCCAAGAGTATTTGGCGGATATCTTTGCGAAGATTTCAAAGTCTATGGGGTGTGAGAATCCTAAACATGCGATTGATACATTCCGACAGATGATGGTCGAGATGGAATTGAAGAATCCTGTGGCAAATAAAAGGGATGAGGAGATAGATGTCCTTTCTTGTTCAGTGAATCCAGTAAGATTAAAGAATAATCCAGTTGGATTGGATAGAGACGCAATAGTCGGTCTTTATAGTATTATCTTGGTTTAAGCTATATGAATATTAGGCACCTGATTAAACAAATAATGCCTATATCTTTGGCTCAAAGATATAGGGCAAGGAATAGCTTTGCGACAAAGTTCAAACAATCAGGATACGATGAGAATTGTGAGTTTCCTAACGAAGAATCAAAGTTCAAAACCATTGTATCTGTTCAAGGTTTTGGCTATTCTGGCTCAGGAGCATTGATAGATTTCTTTCGAGAGTATCCTAAGTTTGCAGTTTTGGGTTATGTGGATGTGAAAGGAGAAGGAGGTGGATACACTCCCAAAAGTTTGCAACTGTCTGAAATAGATTTTATACGTCTTTCTGGGGGGCTGTTCGAAATAGAGAAGTTTTTGGGATCGAGAAACAATTTCTTCAATGATGCACTACTTAATAGAACAGTTCAATTATTTGGCAGTTCTTCCTTATATAGTAATTCCAAAATACGAGACTTAATGTTTCGTTTCTTTGCCAAGATTGCATACTTAAGATTAGAGAATCTTAGTCAGCCATATTATAACTCATATACAGTCGGTTTGAATGAGACTCCTGATTTATATTTTCTAAAGCAGTTACCTCGCGAAGAGTATGTTCAATTGTGCCGTAGGTTTTTGAATTCTGTATTTAACGAATTCTATTCTCAAGATAAAGAGTTTATGGTGGCTGACCAGCTGTTATCTGATGGAGATTTTGATATTCGTAGAAATAAAGAATATATACCGAATCTGAAAATGATTATGGTAACACGCGATCCTCGTGATACTTACGCGTGGGCTATAAAAAGGAATATTGAATGGATGGGACATCAGTCCGTTGAAACTTTTATTGAATGGTATAAAAACGTCTATTCGACAGTTGATCCAAGTAATAATACTCTCGACTACCTGGTTATAAGGTATGAAGATTTGTTATTTGATTATGACAACCAAGAGCAAATAATCAATAATTATCTTGGTATTGCTCCAAAGGAACATGAATTACGACAAAAGTATTTCCGCCCCGACTACTCCAAGAGATATGCTGGTATTTATAAAGAAATGCCAGAGCGTGATAATGAATTCGCATTGATAAGAAAAGCATTACCAGATTTTTGTAATTCATTAATAGATTAACAACAATGATTGAGCCCAAAATCATTCAGCTTCCAAAGATTTCAGATCCTAGAGGCAATCTTTCGGTTATCGAGGAATTGAAGGATATCCCGTTCAAGATAGAGCGGACGTATTGGATTTATGATGTTCCGGGAGGTGAAAGCCGTGGTGGACATGCATATAAAGAGAACCAGGAGTTCATTGTTGCTCTTAGTGGTAGTTTTGACGTCGTGTTGGATAATGGAAGAGAAAAGAAGTCGTTTTCTCTAAACCGCTCTTATAATGGGTTATATGTACCTAAAGGGTATTGGCGTGAAATGGAAAACTTTTCAACCAATTCGCTCGCTTTAGTACTGTCATCTACAAAATACGATACAAATGATTATATCCGTGATTACGGAGAGTTTTTAAAATCAGCAGAAATATGAACAACAAGCGACCAACCGTTTACGACTGTTCTTTCATAGAGCTGCCCAAGAGTCATTTCCCCGAAGGAAATTTAACCTATATATATAATAATGTACATTTGCCTTTTGAGGTGAGGCGGGTGTTTTATAGTTATGATATTCCTGGTGGCGAAAGCCGGGGAGCTCATGCCCATAAACAGTGTCACCAGTTCCTTGTAGCAGCAAGTGGAGCATTCGAAGTTTTGCTTGACGATGGTGTAAATAAGCGCACAGTCCTGCTAAACAGGCCATTTTATGGACTTCACGTTCCTCCTGGTATATGGGCTTCAGAACAAGGTTTTTCATCTGGTAGCATTTGTCTTGTGCTTGCTTCCCATGGCTATGAGAAAGAAGATTATATTCGTGATTACGACGATTATTTGAAATACAAAAATGAGTAATATGGCTAACATTCATCCATTATCAGATTGTAAATCAGCATATATTGGTGAGAATACCAATATTTGGCAGTTCTGTGTCATTTTTAAGAATGCTAAAATTGGCAAGAATTGTAATATTTGTGCCAATGTCCTTGTTGAAGATGATGTGATTATTGGCGATAATGTCACAGTGAAGTCAGGTGTCCAATTATGGAATGGAGCCAGGATTGAGGACGATGTTTTTATTGGTCCTAATGTGACGTTTACCAATGAGCATTTTTCTCGTTCAAAACAGTATCCTGACCACTTTGAACAAACCATCATAAAGAAAGGGGCCTCTCTTGGTGCAAACTGTACTGTTATTGCCGGTAACACAGTAGGAGAGTATTCTTTAATAGGTGCAGGCAGTGTGGTTACGAAGAATATACCCGCAAATAGTGTATGGTATGGTAATCCTATCCGGCAGCGGGGGTATATTACTCGTAGCGGAATAATCTTGGATATGGAGTATAAAGATAAGAATGGTATTGTTCATAATATCGAAGATTAATGACATTTGTTTGAGTAGTTTTAATAATAGGTGTATTTAATATGTATAGTTTAAAAAGCATTATGATGGGGGGGGGTACTTCTTATACTCTTCTTGACAGCATGTGTTTCGAACAAGAGTTTCGACGAAACAATTAATGACATTAAGGAGCAAGAAGCAACACGAATTGCTTCTATTAACGAACAGATTTCTTCAATAAACAGTTCCTTATCTTCATTATCCAGTACTGATGCAAACTTAAAAGCACTTATTGAAGAACTTGAGCGAGCAAAAGAGGCGTTAAGTGTAGCCATCAAAGATAATGATACCAAGATAGACTCAGTAAAGAAGGGACTAGAGCAGGAGGCTTCTGCGACAAAGCAAGATCTGTTAGACCAGCTGAATGTATTAAAAGCGGAATTACAAAGTAAACTTGATGCAATCAATCTTGTTCTGGATAATCTCAAAGAAAAAGATGCAGAACTTGAAGAGCAAATCAAGACTTTGAGTAATTATGTCAATACAGAACTCAAGAATACAAAGGATTGGGCCCAGGCAACATTCTCTACCTTAGAGCAGTACAATGCAATGGTAGAGGAAATAGCCGGTATCAAAGCGGACATAGACGCTGTAAATAAATCTATAAAGGAACTTGAGACACGCATTGACGAAAAGATTGCCGCAGATATTGCAGAAGCAGTAAGTGCTCTTGAGGGCAAAATTCAAAAGCTTTTAGATGATGTCTACGCCAAGATAGCAGAATCTGTAGAAGACTTAAAAAAGTGGGTAAATACGCAGTTGACATCCTACTATACCATTGCCGAGATTGATGAAAAAGTGAAGGTTCTTGAGAAAGCAATTAAAGAAGGAGATGATGCGTCTGCAGCAGAAATCAAGAAGCTTAAGGAAGAATTAGAGGATCAAAAAACAACAATTACCGAGGCGTATAAGGCCGCCATTGCAGAAGCTATATCTACCAACAATGGTGTCATAGATGGCAAGATTCAGGAGGCTGTTGATGGTGTGAATGGTAGAATTGATACCGAGGTGGCCGCTATTACCGAACAGTTAACTACAGTGTTTAGTCGTTTGGATGGTATTGATGCATCTTTAGTTGAGATATACGGGCTGCTTAAGAAGGTTTATCCAACAAGTATTGTCATCATTTCAGAATCAAATGTAAAAATGGGATTTGGAAAAACACGTACGATAGACTTCCGCGTGAATCCTTCTGAGGCAAGTTTCAATTATGATGTGACTTCTGAAGAGTGCGAGATAGAGTTAGATTATTTGGGCGAGAATGTGAACACACGGGCAGGCTATGTTACCACCCCGAACCATATAACTCTAACTAAGGTGGAGCAAATGTACGATGCTAACCTGAATAAGTTGAAAGGACAATATCGGGCATATATTACAGACCAGCGAGTGGAAAGAAAATATAATGACCGTTTAGGACTCGTATTGACAGTCCCTGGGAATAATGGGAATGATTTTCAGATATCTTCTTCTGCCATAAATGTAGCCCTTAATGTGGGTGAGATTACGTCTTTTTCTTTTAAAGTTGCTGACAATCCCCGCGTTCTACAGAAGAATCTGGTTTGTAGTATTGCGGAGAGTGATATCCATGGATGGATACCTCATTTAGTGGAAAGAAAAGAATTGATTCCTACAATTGTTTATGAAGGAGAGGGTAAGTTAATACTACATAATGCACCCAACCAAGAGATAAATTCAACAACTGACTTTTCTAGACCAGTTGTATATGATATTATTGATGAAGACACAAAAGAGATTATTGGTTCTTATGAAGTGAATATTTCTGCATTTACTGGATTACCAGTAATGAATATCTATACAGAAAATGATGCGGAAATTGATTCTAAAGACCACTATTTCAATGCAACTATTGAAATAAATGATTATGTAAATGGAACAAATAGTTTGACACGAACTAATGTCCAGATAAAAGGGCGAGGTAACTCAACATGGGACAAACCCAAAAAACCTTATAAATTGAAATTTGACAATAAAGTTAGGTTATTTAATGAGTCAAATAGTAAACAGTGGGTCTTGTTAGCAAATTATAATGATAAAACTTTTATCCGTAATGGCACTGCTTTCTATATGGGCGAAATAAGTAATTTGAATTGGACTCCTTGTACGCATTATGTAGAACTATTTATTAATTACAAATACCAAGGGACTTATCAGCTTTCTGAGCAAATAAAAATAGCAAAAGATAGAGTAAATGTTTCAGACGATGGCTTTCTGCTAGAAGTTGATCAACCATCTCGCTTGGATCCTGATGATGTTTCCTTTAATACAGATCGTTTAACATTCTGCATTAAAGAGCCTGAAGTTGAACCAGGAACAGAAAAATATAATTGGATTAAGAATTATGTAAATAAAGCAGAAAACGCGCTATATGGTGCTCAGCTATTAGACCCGACAAATGGTTATAAGGCATTTATTGATATAGAGAGTTTTGCTGATTGGTATCTTATAAATGAAATTACAAAGAATAATGATGCTTCAATGTATTCGAGTTGTTATATGAATATTGCACCGGACGGAAAACTCAAAATGGGTCCCATATGGGATTTTGACATTGCTCTAGGAAACATCAACTATAATACTAATCAAGACCCCACGGGATTTTGGATAATGGGGGCTCCATGGATTACTTGTATGTTTAACGATCGTGAATTCATTTCATTAGTAAGAGAAAGGTTTAATTATTATAAGAGCAGGTTGAACGATATTTATTCATACATTAATAATGATGCAGATATTCTAAAATACTCTGTGATAGAGAATAATAATCGTTGGGGCACATTTTACACACAAGCAGGTCCTAACTATGCTATTTGGGGCAGTTATCGTAATGAAGTAGAGTATTTAAAGGAGTGGCTTACAAAACGAATGGACTGGCTAGATCGTAACCTCCCTCAGTAAGAGTTGTATCCTTTTCTTGCTTTCGGTTTATTTACAACAGCAGACTAAAAAATATGGAATAGATTATAATTAATGAAATCAGTAGCCTTTTTTTTCCCCTATCATGTTGTCAGTGGTTGCCCTGTTCTTTTCCTGAACGTGGCTAGAAAGATAGCACGCCTGTACCCGGACGAGTATAAACTATATGTGGTGGACTACGAAGACGGATATATGGCACAGAACCTCAAAAAAGAGGATAACATCTGTGTCATTCCGTTTCAGGATGGTAAGGTATGCGAAATAAAAACTGATTATGTCATTATGCAGGCTTATTTGCCTGAAGCAATTCGTCCCGAGTTTAAACCCGGCAAAGAAACCAAGGTACTGATGTGGGTTTTGTATCCTTGGAACTTTTACCCTATCGTTTTCCCATTCAATTTTTGTCGGGAATTCATTGAAGGACACGAAGACCTGTACAGCAAGGTTCTTCGCACACTATACAAGGGAGAGATTAAAAAGAGTCGTGCTTTCCTGGACCATCTTATGCAGACGGGTAGCGTGGCCTTTATGGATTATCCTACTTTGGAAACAACGAAAAGAGCTCTCTCTTTGGAGAAAATAGAGAGTCCTTTGATGATCCCCATCGCTTCCAGTGATCCAACAGGAGAACGGTATGCCAAGACTCATAATAATGACTGCATTCATCTTGGGTGGGTGGGAAGATTGTGCGATTTTAAGATTCATATCCTTAATTGCGCCATGAAGCAAGCTCATAAATATGCTGATGCAAACCTGCAGAAAGTAATCTTCCATGTGGTGGGTAACGGTGAGCTGGAGAACCTGCTCTATAAAGACGAGAGCGAGTTCTTCAAGGTAGACTGGGTTGGGAGCGTGAAGAAAGAAGAGCTAGATCGGTATATGATGGAGAATTTTGACATTAACTTCGCTATGGGTACTTCAGTGATTGAGAGCGCCAAATTAGGGATCCCCACTGTGAAGTGTGACTTCTCCTATGTTCCTGTTAGTGATGATTATATATTTCGGTGGTTCCACGAAACCAAAAATTATGATGTGGGGCACCGTATTACGAAAGAAGATCTAGATGAAGGTAATGATAGTTTTTCAAGCATCATTAATGAATACAAAGTGCGCAGGGAAGAGTTAGGCAATCAAGACTTTGCATTCTACGAGGCCAACTTCTCTCTTTCCGTTGTGAGTAAGAAGCTTCACGGACAGTTGCAATCTATTACCTCATCGTGGGGGGAAATGCCGGAACAGTTGATAAAACGCGGATTCATCCGACGTGTGTATTATAAACGGAAATATGGAATAAACTAAAATTGATACGATATGATTAAATTTCTGGATTTGAAAGGAGTAACGGATTTGTACTCCGAAGAACTTCATGAAGCTGTGAACCGTGTGGTTGATAGCGGTTGGTATCTGCAAGGCAATGAGAACAAGACATTCGAGACAAACTATGCCAACTATATTGGCTCCCCTTATTGTGTAGGTGTGGGTAATGGACTGGATGCGCTTATCTGGATTTACAGGGCATATATTGAACTGGGCATTATGAAGCCTGGAGATGAGGTGATTGTTCCGGCCAATACGTACATCGCATCCATTCTCGCCATTACTGAGAATGATTTGGTCCCGGTATTGGTAGAGCCTAAAATGGAGACCCTTGAAATTGATGATGATGCAATTGAAAAAGCAATAACGGATCGCACAAAGTCCATTCTGATTGTTCACTTGTATGGCCGTTGCGCCTATACCAAGAAGATTGGTGAACTATGCAAAAAGTACAATCTGAAACTGGTCGAAGATAATGCCCAGGCTCATGGTTGCAAATTTGAGGGCATCCGTACAGGAGCTATTGGTGATGCAGCTGGACATAGTTTCTATCCTGGGAAGAACTTGGGCGCCTTTGGTGATGCCGGTGCAGTTACAACAAAAGACAAGGAGCTGGCAGATTGCATTCGTGCCTTGGCTAACTATGGCTCACAGAAAAAGTATGTTTTCAAGTATAAGGGAAAGAACAGCCGCCTTGATGAGATGCATGCGGCAGTGCTGGATGTAAAGCTTCGCCATTTAGATGAAGATAATAAACATCGCCAGGAGATAGCTAAGTATTATTATGAGCACATCAACAATCCAAAGATTCAGTTGCCTGTTCGTTTGAACGATGAAAATAATGTTTATCATTTATTCCCGGTGCTTTGTGAACAGCGTGATGCATTGCAGCTGCATTTGACTGAGAATGGCGTACAGACACTCATTCATTATCCTATCCCTCCGCATAAGCAGGAATGCTATAAGGAGTGGAATGATAAATCGCTTCCCATAACGGAGACTATCCACAACCAAGAGCTTAGTTTACCTATCAGTCAGGTTATGAGTATGGAAGAGGCTTCTGAGGTAGTGAAAGTGATTAACGCATTCTAAAATAAAGATTGCCTATGGGAATGGTTGGCAAAATAAAGGAATTACTGAAGGCGGGGATCTTGTATTCTATCGGGAATGCATTGAACTCGCTGATAGGTTTTCTTTTGCTGCCCATTTGTACCAGTCAGTTTCCTGTAGATGGCTATGCGGTCATTAACTTGGCTATTTTGGTTGGAACGTTGTCATCTACTCTTACTTATCTGGGTGCTTCCTCGTCAATGCTGCGTTTCTATTACGACTATCCGTCAAAAGACACCCAGCAGAAGATGGTGAACAGCGCATTCCTAATAGTTGTTTTAGGAGGATTGTTCCAACTGTTGGTTGGCTTTGCTTTTCGAGGAACGTTCTCCGACTGGGTGTTTTCTACCCCAGAATATGGCTATCTGCTTGTTCTGAGTCTTGCCCTGGCATCAGTTCAGACTATTAATACGTCATTTTTCATACTTCTACGTTGTGATGATAAGAATGTGAAGTATGTTACGCTGAATGCCGTTACGCTACTGTTATCCATTGGCATCATGATTATATGGCTGCGGTTCGAGGTTGAGTTGTATGTGCCTATTGCGTCTCAGTTGATTGGAAATGTGGTGGTGATGCTGATTATGGCATTCAACTATAAGATTAAGCTGTTTGATGTCAAACGTGAGGAAATAAAGAAGATTCTAGATTTCGGAATACCTGTGGCCCTGTCAAGCTTGCTGTTCTATCTGCTGAACACTTCTGATCAATTGATTATGAAACGATTGGGTTCGCTGTATGATGTTGGCATCTACGGTTTTGGATCTAAAATCTCGATGATTATCCAAAGCCTCTTGATTGTGCCTTTCTCAATGATATGGGCACAGTTGAGAATGAAGTATAAGAATTCTGATGGGTTTGACAGTTTTATGACATTAGTGGGTGCATACTATATTCTGATGGCATCCACGGCTGCATTGCTGTTCATTTATTTAGGGAAGGAATTGGTAAACATAGCTTCGCTTGGGAACGAGGAATATATAGCGTCTCTGAGGTATATCCCGTTTTTGATTTTCGCCCAGATAATATACAGTAGCCATATGGTTTTTGACTTTGGGATTCAGATCAAGAATAAGACCAAGATCTATGCATACGTGTGTACGATTACTCTTGTCATTAACCTTTTAGCTAATTATTGGGGAATCAAGTATATAGGCCCTTCTGCGGCGCCGGTTGTCAAGTTAGTAACCTATTCATTGTATTTCATCGCAATCTTTACCATCTCACAGCGGTTGTATAAGGTCCGATTCGAGAAGCGTTCTCTTATGGCGGTAACACTGTCAGCCATTATGGTTGTAGTCTATCTGGCTTTCGCTATTACCGCACCATTTTCAGTTCGTTTGGTGATGATATTGGCTTATACAGTAATGCTGTTGCTTTTGTTTATAAAAAAGGATGAGAAGCAGAAGTTGCTTGCCTTCCTTTCAAAATAATGTTTATATGAGTGAAACAACCGATATGAAACAAATGCCCCTGGTCAGTTTCGTGATGAACTGCTATAATGGGGAACAGTATCTTCATCGTAGTTTGAAAACCATTTTGAGTCAAACATATAAAAATTGGGAACTGATTTTTTGGGACAATGCTTCCACTGATCATTCTAAAGAGATATTGGAGTCATATAATGAGCCTAGATTCAAGTATTTTAGGAGCCAGAAGAATGTTTCTTTAGGTCAGGCTCGAGCCTGGGCGGTGGATGTATGTCAGGGAGAATATATCGCCTTTCTTGATGTGGATGATGAGTGGCTCCCGGAGAAGACTGAGATTCAAGTTCGTGAGATGTTGAAAGACGATTATGTCCTTTCATACAGTGGCGTAACAGAGGTGGACGAGTCTAATACAAATAGAAGAAGAGATTATATCCCAACGTATGAATCTGGATTTTTGTTTAAGGATCTTCTGGTTCAATTTGACATAAACCTTCCCGCTGCGATGATTAGTAGACGATCGCTTAAAGAAAAGGGACTTAATTTTGACCCCTTTGTTAAAGCATCTGAAGAGTACTGTCTTTTTATGCAACTGATCTATGGTGAAAAGGTGTGTGTGGTAAATAGGCCTCTTGCAAATTATTACATACGACGAGATTCGTTGACCAATAAATGTATCGACCGTTGGTATATTGAACGTTTCTATACTCTGGACAGAATTGAGGAAAGTCATCCAGAGGCTGGTGAGAAGTATAGTCGTGAATTTGAGGTGGCATATGCTAGAGGGACATATTATAAGGCAAGGTTGCTAATGTCCCAAGGTAAACGTAAAGAAGTACGGGCAGAATTAAAATCTATTTGTAATGTTGACAAGCGTTACAAATACCTGTTGTTTCTGTCATACCTACCTTCTTTCTGTTGGGAATATGCACACCGATTGAAGAATATGAGGTAATTTTCTATGGAAAAAACAACCATTAAGTACATCTCGCCATTCTTGCTGATGGTATATATATGGGGGATAGAGTTGTTATTGTATAATATGCATATCATATCATTCTACCACCCTTTAAACCTGTCAGCATTGATTCTTTTTATAGGTGTCATTCTGGCAATCGGAATTGCTGGTATTGTTCAGAAGCCTTTAAAGAGGAAAAATGCTAATAGGCGTTTTTCTATGCAAGATGTCTTATCCATAGAACAAATAGAGAAAAAGACACAAGTTTTAACAAAGTTCTTCATTATTGGTACCCTCATAAATATTGCATTCAGTAGGGGTGTGCCATTGTTGTGGCTTTTGACCGGAGACGGAAGAACATATACCGACTTTGGTGTCCCCAGTTTCTCGGGATTCCTTAATTCAGTGTATTACACTACAATTGTTGCCAACTTTTATTTATATCTCAAAACAAAACAAAAGCGTTATTTGAAAATACTTGCAATATACTTAATCTATCCGATTCTTCTTGTTCAAAGAGCGTTGATTTTTACTCTTGGTTTTGAGCTCTTAGGTATGTATTTACTAATGAGAAGAGTCAAGCTCAAGAGTATAGCTGTTGCCGCAGTAATCAGTGTTATGGTAATAGTTTTGTTCGGTGTAATGGGAAACAATAGGACGGGTGGAGATGCAAGTGAAGGGACTGAGCAGTTTATTAGAGGATATGTAGACGATAAATATGTGGACCAAATGGAAAAATTGCCTTCTGGTTTTACGTGGGTTTACATATATTTTACATGTTCTATAAACAACGTAGTATATAATATTGACAAAATCCAACCATTGTATTATCCATACTATACATCAAGGCATCTTTTACCTAGTGTTTTGTCAAGAATGTTGTTCGAACAAAAAGATTACGAGGAGAAATATGCCTTTGATATGGATAATTCAGTGTTCAATACTTTCACCATATATTCAAATTATGTGAAGGACTTTGGCGTGTTTCTCACCGTAGTCATATTCTTTTTTGCAGGTTTGTTTTTCTATCGTATATACTATAATGCCCGGGAGGAGAATATACATTATTTTTTCATGTATCCAGCTGTGGTTATGATTATCTTCCTCTCCGTCTTCGATGATTTCTTTCTCTCCTTACCTACGGTTTTCCAGTTTATCATAACGTATTATACATTTAAACCCCAAAAACAGAGGCAAAACACAATCAATAGCAGCAATGAGATTATAAGTACAAATAGTAATTAATATGGCATTTAACAACATCTTTAAGGACAAGAAAGTCCTGATTACCGGAAATACCGGTTTCAAAGGTTCGTGGCTCTCCACGTGGTTAAATATGATGGGAGCGGATGTGTATGGTTACTCAATCAGTATCCCGACCAATCCATCCATGTACGAAACCCTCAAATTAGGCGAGAAGATTCACCAGCACTTTGGTGACATTCGCAACAAGGAAGAGTTTAATGCATATGCGCAGGAGGTAAAGCCTGACTTTATCTTCCATCTGGCTGCACAGGCGCTGGTTCTGACTTCCTATCGTGAGCCGTTTGATACCATCACTACCAATGTGATTGGTACCGCAGCCGTTTGTGAATCCATCATGAAAATTGATTGGCCTTGTACCTGCGTGCTTATCACCTCTGATAAGGCTTACGATAATGTAGAGTGGATCTGGGGTTATCGTGAGACTGACGGACTTGGCGGCAAGGATATCTATTCAGGCTCCAAGGGTGCAGCTGAACTGGTTATCAAGAGTTATTGGCACTCTTTCATCAAGAAGATGGACAACATCAAGTTCGGAGTAACCCGTGCAGGCAATGTGATTGGTGGTGGCGACTGGGCTAAAGACCGTATCATTGTTGACTGTGTGAAGGCGTTCTCTGAGGGTAAGACCGTGGAGATCCGCAGTCCCAAGGCAACCCGTCCTTGGCAGCATGTATTGGAGCCCCTGAGCGGTTATCTGACACTGGCCATGAACTTGGCAGAAGGGAAGTGCACCAATGGTGAGGCCTACAACTTTGGCCCTCGTGCAGAGCAGACCAAGACTGTGTTCGAGTTGACTCAGGACTTGGCAAAACTTTGGGGGCTTGATCCAGATAAGGCTGCTAAACTGACTGGAGATGTTCCGTTTGAGGAGGCAACCCTTTTGAAGCTGAATTGCGACAAGGCTCTTGCTTATTTACACTGGCATTCCACGTTGCATTATGAAGAGTGCGTGAAGTTCATTGCAGACTGGTATCGTGCTTTCTATGTGGAGAAGAACAAGGACATGTTTGCTCTCACTGAGAAGCAGATAAAGGAATTTGAAAATGCTGCCAAGGCTCAGAATCTTGAGTGGGCAAAGTAAATAAAGACTTATGGATACGATTGATGGAGTGAAGATAATTCCGCTGAAACAGATTGTGGATAACCGTGGTGCTGTCTATCATGCTTTCCGGAATGAGAATCACAATGTAAATGTTGAAGAGGTTTACATCTCCAGAGTTAACGCAGGAGTAACAAAAGGTTGGAAACAGCACCTTCAGACTTGGCAACGGTTTGTGGTACCCTATGGAACGATGGAGATTGTGCTGCATGACGAACGCGATGATTCTCCAACCAAAGGAGCCTTCCAAAAGGTTGTCTTGGGGCCGGAAGACAATTATGTCCGGCTGGAATTGCCCCCTAAGATTTGGTACGCATTCAAATCACTTTCGAATGATTATACATTGATGATAAACATCTCGGAAATGATTCATGTGGATGGTGAATCAAACAATATCCCCTTGGAGAATGATTTGTTTCATTACGATTGGAAATAATTAAATCACATAATTAAGAAATAATGAAGACAGTTCTTTTAGCAGGTGGCTTTGGCTCCCGCATCAGCGAGGAGAGTCAGTTCAAACCGAAGCCTATGATTGAAATAGGTGGTATGCCCATCCTTTGGCATATCATGAAAGAATACGCCTACTACGGCCATAATGAGTTCATCATTTGTGCCGGTTATAAGCAGGAGTATATCAAGGAGTGGTTCGCCAACTACTTCATACACAATAGCGATATCTCCTTTGATTTCCGCAATGGCAAGAATGAGATGACCGTTCATCACAGCAATCTGGAGCCTTGGAAGGTGACGGTAGTTGATACCGGCTACAATACCTTGACTGGTGGTCGCGTGAAACGTATCCAGGAGTATGTAAAGGGTGAGACCTTTATGCTGACTTATGGAGATGGCGTTTGCGATGTGGACATCAATAAGATTATTGAGTTCCACAAGAGCCACGGAAAGATTGCCACACTGACCGCTGTTATTCAGGCTCAGGAAAAGGGCGTGCTGAATATTGATGAGAACAATTCCGTGCGTTCCTTCCGTGAGAAGAATATCAGTGATGGTGCTCCCATCAATGCTGGTTACATGGTGCTAGAACCTAAGATCTTTGATTACATTGAAGGTGATCAGACCATCTTTGAGAAGGGTCCGCTTACGCAACTTGCCGCAGAAGGTCAGTTGATGTCATATACCCACCGTGGATTCTGGCAGTGTATGGATAACATTCGTGAAAAGAACCTGCTTGAGCAGCTTTTGATTGACGGTGTTGCCCCTTGGAAGAAGTGGGAGAGAGAAGTTCCGATTGTGAAATAATTGAGATTTAAAAGATTAGGAGATATTATTTATGGCAATGAGATTATCTAAATCCGTTGTAGGAAAGAAAGAAGCTGATGCCGTATCCGACATCATTATCAATTGCGGGTACCTAGGTATGGGCGAGTATGTGGGTCTCTTTGAGAAAGAGATTGAAGCATACATTGGCAATCCTGCCTACCGTGCAGTTTGTGTAAATAGTGGAACTGCTGCTTTGCACCTTGCTATTGCTGCCGTTACCAAACCTGGTGATGAGGTACTTGTGCCAACCTTTACGTTTGTGGCCACCTATCAGGCCATCCTTGCTGCTCACTGTGTGCCGGTGAGTTGCGATATTGATCCTGACACTCTTTTGATTGACTTAAAGGATGCGGAGAAGCGTATCACGCCCAAGACTAAAGTAGTTCTCCCTGTATTCTATGCCAGCAACACCTGCAATCGTGCTGAAGTTTATGCCTTTGCCAAGAAACATAACCTGCGTGTCGTAGAGGATGCTGCTCACGCTTTTGGCTGTGTACAGGACGGCTCTAAGATTGGTGCAGATGGAGATATGATTTGTTTTAGCTTTGACGGAATCAAGAATATCACTTCCGGAGAAGGTGGTTGCATTATGACTTCTGACCCCGAGGCCTTACAGTATGTGCAGGATGCCCGCCTGTTGGGTGTGATGAAGGATTCAGAGAAGCGTTATGCCGGTCTTCGTAGCTGGGACTTTGATGTTGTGAATCAGGGCTACCGCTACCACATGAGCAATATTTTTGCTGGTATTGGCCGTGAGCAGTTGAAACGTTTGGAGCCTGAGTTCGCTCCTAAGCGTAAGGCTCTTGCATACCGTTATTATGAAAATCTAAAGGATGTAAAGGGTGTCAAGTTGATTAAGGGCATTGATTTCAAAAACACCATCTCCTTCATATATCCCGTGATGATTGAGGGCGGCAAGCGTGATATGATTAAAGATAAGCTGAATGAGGCAGGTGTTCCTACTGGCGTTCATTACAAGCCGAATCATCTGTTGAGTCTCTTCAAGACTGACTATGAACTGCCCGCAGCAATGAAGGTGTATGAGGAGATTATTACTCTGCCGTTGCATCCAGAACTAAGCATGGAAGAGATTGACATGATTTGTGGCGTAACCAAAGAAAACCTGAGATAGTATATAGGCATCGTGGACAAGGCGAATTCGTTGTTCTTGGAATTGGTGCAGGTAGCGTTAGGCAGTCGTGATAAACTTTCACGGCTGCCTACTGAGCTGGAGTGGAACGAATTATTTGTAATTTCTCAAAAACAGGCTGTTGCAGCTCTACTCTTGCCCGCCATAGATAAGATGACGGGGAAGGGCTACAAATTGCCCAAACAATTGATTTATTCTTGGATTGGTATTGGGCAGCAGACCGTAACACAGAATAAAATCGTTAATCAACGATGTGTAGAGCTTACAAAGTTGTTTGCTGATTTTGGGTACCGCTGTTGCATCTTGAAGGGTCAAGGCAATGCTACTTTTTATGATTACCCTTTGTCACGAGCCCCTGGTGATATAGATATATGGATTGATGCTGATAAGGAAATAATAAAACAATTTGTAGTTGAGCGATATCCTGATGCGGAGGATAGTATTTTACATATAGAGTTTCCTATATTTGAGGATGTTCCAGTAGAAGTTCATTACCGTCCGACCATAGCAAGGTCGCATAAGTACAATAAAAGGCTTCAAGATTACTATGATTCTTTATCAGATAATTGCTTTCGGAATGTAGTGAAGTTTAATGAAGGATCAATCAATGTGCCTGTTCCGGAACTCAATCTTGTGATGCAGATGTCACATGTGATGGGCCATTTTTTTGAAGAAGGAATAGGTCTGCGCCAGATTATTGATTTGTATTATCTCTTGAAGAAAACTCGCTTTGATCTTCCAAAGATGGAGTACACACTCAGGTATCTAGGGATGGGCCGATTCACCATGGCGGTGATGTGGGTGTTGTATCAAGAACTTGGATTGGATGAAGATTGTCTTATAGCGAAGCCTGATAAAAGAAGAGGAAGACTGTTACTAGAAGACATATTAGCAGGAGGAAACTTTGGGCGGTTCTACGAAAACCAAGATCATAGACTGTATTCTAATAGCCCACTATGGTATAAGATTAAGCGTAATATGAGATTCTTTTGGCTATTCCCGTATGAATCGTTCCTTTCTCCAGCCTTTGCGAAATTCTTTAAATAATTTTTTTATAGATGCGATTACTCATCTTTACGAATCATTTCTATCCCGAGTCATTTCGGGTCAATGACATCGCCTTTGATCGTGTACAAAGAGGTGATCATGTGACTGTATTGACGGGTATCCCAGATTATCCAGAAGGCCATTTTCATAAAGGTTACTCTCTGTTTAGAAAGCGAGTTGAGCATGTGAATGGGGTAAAGGTGGTCCACGTGCCGCTAATACCCAGAGGAAATGGGGGAAAGATTAGGATGGCATTGAACTATGCTTCTTCGGTTTTCTTCTTTTTCTTCTATGGTTGGTATCAAGCATTGTTCCATAGATATGATGCCGTGTTTGTTCATGACACTTCTCCAGCGTTTATTAGCCTTCCTGCCAAAACTGTTAGCAAAGTTCAGAAGATTCCGCTTTATCATTGGATACTTGATATGTGGCCTGAGAGCTTAACTGCCGGAGGTATCAATGGCGGTAAGTTCTATACGTTCATTCATAAAATGATGAAGGGTATTTACAAGAGGGATACTGAGATCCTTATTACTTCTAAAGGCTCGCGCAAACTCTTGAACGAACGTGGAGTATCTGATGAGAAGATTACCTATTTGCCAAACTGGAATGATGATGCCATTTCTTCAGTAGATGATAGTGTATTACCGCCACTTCCAAATGGCTTTATCGTTATGTTCGCTGGTAATTTGGGCTTTGCCCAGAACATGGAGAATCTGTTAGCGGCAGCTAACGAGTTGAAAGAAGAGAAAGATATCCATTGGGTCTTTGTCGGCGATGGTAGAAAGAAGCCATGGATGGATGAGTATGTGAAAGAGCACAAACTGGAAGATACAGTTCATCTGCTTGGGCGTTATCCTATAGAAACCATGGGTGCGTTTTTCAAGAAAGCTGACGTAATGTTGGTAGCACTGAATGACGTGCTGATATTTAACTTGGTTCTTCCTGCCAAAGTGCAGGCATACATGGCAGCCAGTAAACCAATTTTGGCTAGTCTCTGTGGTGAAGGGGCAGACATTATTAGAGATGCCAATTGTGGTTGGTCGGTTCCTTCCAATGAGTATCAAGAATTGGCGGCTACAGTGTTCAGAATAGCAAAAATGGATAAGAAAGAGCTGGCTGATCTGGGTAAGAATGCCCGTAACTATTACGAGGCCAACTTTACCCGTGGGAGGTGTATGACAATATTGGATGAAAACTTTAAAAAGCACCTTTCTTAAGGAATAGGGTAGAAATACTTTGAAGAAACAAAATAACAATCTGCATGCCTTTCTTGCTTTGTTAAAAGCATGGAGAACGGGGGGACGGGTACCTGTTTCACGAATAATAGGAGTCAGCAATAATCAATAGTTGAGTAATGCCACGGCAGGCGAGAGAACATTTTGGGTTCATGGTTAATGGCAACTTATGGTTCAAGATTCATGGTTAATGTTTTAGGATTATGACGCAAGACGAACGATGGTTAGCAAGATACAATGAGGTGAAGGGGTTCATTGAACGTGAGCACCGGAATCCGTCGAAACATCGAATAGAGGAGCACGATATACTGAACTGGCTAAAAGCTTCCCGAAAGAAGATGAATGCTGGGGAGTTGAAAGAAGAGAGACTTGTCAAGTTCAGAGAGCTGCTGGCTTTAGTTGCGGAGAATAAACGGAAGAATCAATACGCCTGACCACGCGGGCAAAGGACTAATACAGGCAAGGGAATCATCACTATTATCAATCAGACATGCTTATCGACACCACCCTCTTAGACCAATTAACCGCGCAGGCAAAGGCCTCGCCCCGGTTACGCCAGCACTTTGACCTCAGGGATTCCTCAGAAGATGAATCCCAGCGGATGCTGAATGCCATTGAGCCCGGAACGGTCATCCCCATCCATCGACACACGCAAACCAGCGAGGACGTTGTAATTCTCCGTGGCCGCGCAGAGGAAGTCTTCTACGATAACACCGGAAAGGAAACCGGTCGTTACCTCCTTGTCCCGGGCAGCGACTCCCCGGCCATCCATGTGCCCATGGGCCAGTTCCACACCTGCCAGTCCTTAGAGTCCGGCACGGTAATCATCGAGTTCAAAAACACCAAATACGATCCCGAAACCACAGAGGACATCCTGTAGAATCAACACATCATTGATAACCTATGAGCTTAACCGATTTAAAAGCTATCACAATTGTAGCCGCAGCCATCGCTGCCTTCATAGCCGTACACTGGATCTATTTTAAGATTCTCTGCATTGCAAAGGACAAGAACCTGGTGGATAACCCCGATGCCAGAAAACTCCAGAAAACACCCATCCCCGTGATGGGCGGCATAGCCGTTTTCTTTGGCGTAGCCTTTGGCATCATGGCCGGATATACCGCAGGCGGCATGCTGGGGGTAGAGTATGACATCATCCTTCTCCCGGTCCTGGCAGCCATGGTGGTCATGCTCTATGTGGGAGCATTGGATGACATCCGGGGGCTTTCTCCTTCGTCCCGCCTGCTCATAGAATCCCTCACCATGGTGGGGCTCATCTATGCTGGCGGAGGATGCATAGACACCTTTCACGGACTGTGGGGAATAGGAAGCTTTTCGTGGTGGATTGCAGTGCCCCTGACCATATTCGTGGGTGTGGGAATCATCAATGCCGTGAATATGATAGATGGCGTGAATGGGCTGTCCAGCACGCTATGTCTTCTGAGCAGTGGCCTTTACGGAATTGTGTTCTTAAAGAGCGGAGATGTGGCAAATGCTACCTTAGCATTCTCAATGGCTGCCGCACTGGTGCCCTTCATGATTCACAATATCTTTGGACTGCGTTCCAGAATGTTCATAGGAGATGCCGGCACTATGGTAATGGGACTGCTACTGACATGGTTTACCATCAGCCTTCTGAAGAGCGACAGCCCCATTACATTCTATGAAGATGCCAATAATGTAAACCTGATTGCCTTTGCCTTAGCGGTACTCTGTGTGCCCGTCTTTGATACCCTGCGCGTAATGACCATGCGTATGGTAAGGAAGAAGAGCCCATTCCATCCGGACAAGACACACCTGCATCATATCTTCATTAATGTGGGCGTGTCCCATTTCATTACGACTGTGTCGGAGGTGCTTATTATGGTGGTAGTGGTGTTTACCTGGTTCCTGTCCGTTCTGCTGGGAGTAAGCATTGATGGTCAGTTATACATTGTTGTGGCAGCAGCCGTTGTTTTTGTATGGGGAACCTATGTAGTGCTGCGTTACCATGCCTCGCATCATACCAAGTTCCTGCATTGGCTGGTGAATTTCAGTGTGAAAACACACCTTGGGCGTACAGACTGGTGGAAACGCATCACGGCTTGGCTGGATGCCCCGGAAGACAAGATCCGGAGCATGGAAGAGGTAAATGAGAAAGGAGTTGCTGATGCAAACAAGGTGGATCCTTTTGATCTGATGGAAGAGGACCGCAAGAAGGTCCTTGACTTCATGAAAGGACGTGCAGAAGTGATGGTGTATGATATCTTTGAGAATAGTGGTGCGGATGGTAAGTATGTGTCTGCTGTTCTTGAGAGTGAAGAGCGGCAGGGAACCATTCGGGTAATACAGAGAGACTCGAAAGGAATACCCACCATTGTGACGCTTTCGTAGAAAAGTATTAAATTTGTTTAATCAATATATTGTTTATAGAGTATGTACAGTAACAAAGACTTGATTACCCTGAACGAAGTTCAGAACGACGGGAAAACGATTCATCTTTATTTCAATACGGAAGTGGGGCTCTACGTAGCCTATGGTTTCAGCGCTTTCTTTGCTTCGCACATTGTGGATGTAATCACCGCGTTTAGCGAAGACATGCAGATGCCTGTAGCTTTGATGAGAAAGCATGAAGTGAGTGAGCTCAAGCTAAGCTGCATCAAGCACCAGCATGACCACCATGAGTATTACAAGCTGGAGCTGAAGAACGAAATACCATTGGATGACTATTACCGTTGGGCCAACAGCACCAAGTGGGAAAAATAGAAAGGGGGGGGGGGAAAGATATGAAAAAGGGGGGGTAAGCTATAGGGGAGG
>Ga0116163_1000594_pt1 | contig 24999 bp, 20 predicted proteins | sample AD_UKC107_MetaG_FD_89889 | JGI IMG/M metagenome (GOLD analysis project Ga0116163, IMG submission 89889) | Active sludge microbial communities of municipal wastewater-treating anaerobic digesters from Hong Kong - AD_UKC107_MetaG | ecosystem: Engineered > Bioreactor > Anaerobic > Digestate...
AGGAAAGAAGAAGTTTATCGGAGGTGGAGAAGAGAGTTATGGCTTTCTTCCCGGTGATTATGTAAGGGACAAAGATGCTGTTGCTTCGTGTGCTCTCATTGCAGAAATTGCAGCATGGGCCCGGAGTAAGGGAAAGACTCTGTATACTCTTCTGATCGATATCTATCTTGAGTTTGGTTTGTATAAAGAAAGACTGATTAATATTGTAAAGGAAGGAGCTGAAGGAGCAAAGGAGATAAAGGATATGATGAAGCAATACAGGAAAAGCCCACCTAAAATAATCAACAAAAGCAAAGTGGTCAGGATAGATGATTATAACAATCTTACTTCAACCAATTATCTGACAGGAGAAAAAAGCAGTATCGACCTGATAAGATCCGATGTTCTTCAATTCTTTCTGGAAGACGGTTCCAAGATATCTGTCAGGCCGTCAGGGACAGAGCCCAAGATAAAGTTTTATTTCAGTGTAAAAAGCGATCTGGAATCGGCCGATAAATATGAAGAATCAATGGCTTATCTTGATTCACGGATTGAAGACATTATAGAAGACATGAAACTGACATAAGACATTATTTTTTATCGAGGGTTTTACTCTCCTATAATTTTTACAAGTACTCTTTTTTTTCTTTTCCCGTCGAATTCTCCATAGAATATTTGTTCCCATGGTCCAAAATCAAGATGACCGTTGGTAACAGCACACACTACCTCCCGGCCCATTACCTGACGTTTCATGTGTGCATCGGCGTTATCTTCAAATCCATTATGACGGTATTGAGAATGTGGTTTCTCCGGAGCAAGCTTTTCCAGCCATACCTCATAATCATGATGAAGACCTGATTCATCGTCATTTATAAAAACCGAGGCGGTAATGTGCATGGCATTACAGAGTAACAATCCTTCTTTTATGCCCGATTCGAGAAGACACTTTTCCACTTCTGAAGTGATATTGATAAATTCTCTTCTCCTGGATGTTTCAAACCAAAGTTCTTTTCTGTATGACTTCATAGGTAAATGATTTAAATATTTACTGTAAATAAGAAAATAAATTTTTATCCGGCAAAGAATTCATCCCGGAAATTGACCAGATACACTTTGTCTGTTGACCGGGTGAGTGCAGTATAAAACCAGCGGAGATAATCCATAGTCACGTCATTTCTGTTAAATATACCCTGATCGATAAAGACTCTCTCCCACTGGCCTCCCTGGGCTTTGTGACAAGTTACTGCGTATGCAAATTTTATCTGGAGAGCATTGAACCAGGGATCATTACGCACAGCCTCATATTGTTTTCGTCTGGTTTTGATATGCAGGTAATCGGCAAGGATATTATGAAAAAGTTCGCTATTTCTATCCGGAGGAAGGGATGGAGTATCAAGATGGAGTACATCGATCAACACTTTTGATTCTATTTCAAAATCATAATCCGGGAACCACAGTGTCATATCAGCGAAACGAAAGCCGTAACGTTCTTCGTATTTCCTTATTCTTTTAATCTCTGCAATATCTCCGTTAGCTATAAACCCTGGACCTTCTTCTTCATCTTCTTCAAGCAGGAAATAATTATTTTTCACTATCATGACCATATCACCCGGACTGATCTCTTCTTCTCTGAAAAAGATACTGTTTCTTATGCCCTGGTTATATCTGTTGGCCTGTTTGTTGGAATTAACTACTATTATTGTTCCTTCCAGTCCGCAGCTACCGTAGGACAGAGACAGTTCTTCAATCAATTCTTCTCCGTTTAATCTTATAACATCTTCATAATTAAGGCAGTCAACTGATGGATGAACAAGATTATTTTCGGATATCTGCAATCGTACTCTTGTGGCATTCATCAGTACTCCGGATGATTCATTCTGCCGGACAACCTGTTTCAGCTCACATGTATCCAAGCCGAAGCCGTATCCTTTGAGTAATTCCGTATCAAGAGCCGGACTTAAAGGAGATCCGACAGGGGGCAGCTGGGCAGGATCTCCGACAATAATCAGTTTACAGTCGGTACCGGAATATACATATTCGATCAGATCATCGAGCAGTTTACCGGTTCCGAATAATGAATTATCATAAGCTGTATTGGATATCATTGATGCCTCATCTACAATAAAATAGGTATTTCTATGAAGGTTCCTGTCAAGAACAAAATTGCCCATACCATCTTGTGAGGATTTTTGCCGATAGATTTTTTTATGTATGGTATATGCATGTCCCTGGGCATAAGAGCCCAACACTTTTGCTGCTCTTCCTGTGGGTGCAAGAAGAAGTGAGCGCATCCTCAGCAATCTGAGAGTTTTGACAATTGAACTGATAACACTTGTCTTGCCTGTTCCTGCATAACCGGTCATGACGAATATTACATCATTGGTATCATTGCATATATAAGTGGCAATTTTACGCAATGCTGCAGCCTGGTCGGGTGTTGGATCATTCCCGAGATTATTGCAGAGGTTATTGTAGATAAGTGAATCACGCATGACAAATCAGTAAGGATAAGCAGAGGCTGTTATATTTTTTTTAAATTTGTCGTAAACTTAATCATTCCGGGTTAAATATGCACTTTACAGTATAACTTCACAAGTTTATCAGGTTAAACAAGGAGTGCAAGAGAAAAGATAAAAATAAAAAACAACTGAATGTCATTTCTGGAACTCTTTGATGAGACACTGGATATTAACTCCACTCATAATTACGGACTCTCTGTTCAGATCAGTCGTGAGGGCCTTGCTTTTACCATCATTGATGACATAAGAAATAAATATATTCTTCTCAGATCATTTGAAGCAGACAACAACAGATTTTTCAATGAAGATGAAATAAAGGAAATAATTGAAAAAGATGATTTCCTGAAAAAATCTTACAAAAAAGTAAATATAGTAACACCCACATCTAAATTTACTATCATCCCTGCGCCGTTATATGACCCTGCCAGAAAAGAAGATTATTTCACTCTCAATCACATAAAGGGAGAAAACGAAACAATTGCAGTAAACAAAATACCTGAACCGGATGCCTTTATCGTATTCTCAGTTATGAATACTCTGTTAGAATTGTCGGAAAAAAATTTTCCTGCAACATATCCCTGTCATCATATTAAACCACTACTTAATCAGTCAGGTTATTATAGTAAAAATGAACAGGGTTTATATGTTCATCTTCATCTTGAAAAAGATTATTTCAACATAATTATTATTGAGAAGAAACTTTTGAAATTCATCAATACTTTTAACTACCGTAATATTTCGGACATTCTCTATTATGTGCTGAATATTTTCAAAAATATGGAAATAAGTCACGATACTCCTGTACATTTCAGTGGACACACAGAAAAATATGATGATCTGTATTCCGGTTTTGCCCTGTACATTGAGAATATCAGGTTTACTGAACCTTCAGGAAATTTTTCTTTCAGTAACATATTCAATGATATTGCTCTTCATAAGTATATTAATCTCTTCAGTATAATAAATTGCGAATAACCGGGGGTAAATACGGAAGCAGGATCATCAATCCACCGGCAGGACTTAAAGCGCGGCCAACCACTGATTTTGCAAGGGTTGGTTTGTTTAATATACTTAACAACCGCATTATTTATGAAGAATTAAATGTTCTGGATCTTTTCTCGGGCACAGGGAGCATAAGTTTTGAATTTGCTTCACGGGAAGTCGCATCTGTCCATCTTATAGAAAAAGACAGTAGGAATATATCAGGCATAAGGAGAATGATACGGGAATTGGGATTTGAAAACATTAAAGCCATTCATATTGATGTGAAGTCATATCTGAAGATTTGTAAGATGAAATATGACATTGTTTTTGCAGATCCTCCTTATGATCTGCCCTGGCTGGAAAATTTACCGGATCTTGTTATTGATTCAGGAATAATTAAAAAAGATGGATTTTTTATTCTTGAGCATCCCAGAAAAATTAAATTCAGCAGTCATAAGTTATTTTTTGAACACCGTAACTACGGAAGTGTCAATTTCAGTTTTTTCAGACAGGGATAAGGGGGAAATTTGTTAGTGCAAAACTAATTTTATATATTTATGTATAATTTTATATGGTAATCAGGTATTTGATTGGTCGTAGAAACCATATGAATAAGGATTTTTTTCATATTTAAATTCACTGCTTAGGAAGGGTTAAGATTATTTTTCTGTTGACTGGGTATTTTTAATTTCAAATGATGAAAAAAAAAATTATTGCCACTTATTATTTTATCTGTTTTTCTAACTCTTCCGGCCGGTAGTCAGACTGTAGGAGTAAGAGGTGGATTAACTCTGGCAAAGGGTTCATATAAATATTCCATGGTAAAACAGCAGACTCATTTTATGCCGGGGTTTTGTACCGGTCTGGCCGTTGAATTTCCTTTATCGGAACCCCTTTATCTGAATTCAGGATTTTTATTCATAAAAAAGGGTACCAAAAGACACATATCTGATGTAGACGAGAAGATACCTGTGAGGTATCTGGAAATACCTGTTAACATTGTATACAAATTTGATTTCATTACCTGGCAATTATACGGGAATGCCGGTTTATACACCGGTATTGGCTTATCGGCAAAATCCAAAAGAGGAGATGACGTTGAAAAAATTGAATTTGGCACCGATCTCGGACAGTTCAGGAGGATGGATTACGGCATCAATCTGGGTGCCGGTATAGAGATTGATAATAATGTTCAGTTCATTGTCAATTACGGATATGGATTCAGAGACATATCCAGAAAATATGATGAAAGGATAAAGAACAGAGTATTGAGTTTCACCGTTGTTTATCCCCTTGAAGAACTTGTATATTTTATCCGGTCGTTATATTAGAAATACCAGTAATAATCTTTCCCTGACACAATTCCACAGAGAATCTTACCTCCATTTCAGGGGGCATATCCTTTTTTATATGAGAAATGCATTGAATTTTTCTGCTTATAGATAAGCTATTATTATTCAGCAAATTCAAGTAATCCGAAATGGCAAGGCTGGTGAACATCCTGTCTAAGATCAAAAACAGGGAATAGCAGGGATGTTGAGCGGAAGCGATCTGAAACCAGGTTCCTGTCCTGTCTGACTGCCTGGAATGCCCACCTGACACCTGGTTTTGCAGGAGCGAACCGATAGAATTCATTAAAGCAGGTAAAAGGGATCTGCATTTCCATCTGCCATCCTTTATCCTTATCGGTATCGTCATTAATTGTCCCGTCATAAGTAACTCCGACTGAATATTCCGGATTATATCCTGAGATAAAAATAGTATTGTCATTGTAATATTTCCACAGGACAATAAAGTCGAAAGCTGCCTTGTATAAATTAACTTCAAATCCGTAATGGAAATAAATACTATCTGCAACGGGGACACAAAAAAATTCGACACAATCGTCAATATGAGGTATTCCGTCTCTTTTCGTTTCCCTGGCAGTAAGTGAAGTATCCTCACACTGATAGAATAAATAAAGGTTTTTATCATCCCACAGCATACGAAATTTTGTTTTTTGTTTTTCGAGGTTGCCTCTTAATCTGAAAAAATAGTCGAAAGAACATATTTCAGCATTGTTCCAGGAACTTTCATTCATCCTGCCGTCTATAATGACTGGTTCTGTTGTTTTCGAGACCATATACACAGGAGTTTGTCCCATAACGATACGTTCTTCTGTCTGAGCTGAGACAAACAGATCTGACATTATGAAGAAACATAAAAACGCGGCAATAATTTTAATATTGATTTTCATAGATGACTGGTATTACATTTATTCTATAATTATTCAAATATAAACAAAATCCCTTTGGTTACGTATAAAAGAGAAAATTTGACAAAAAGTGACGGGGAAGTGGTGAATGGCGGGAAATTGTATATTAAATGGCTGAAATGTATTAACGGATCTGTTGGCATGAGTAAAGGATCGGGATACGACAGTCGGGGAAGCGGGAAAGTCAATGTATAAAATAGTGTTTCATTATCTGTTAATGGTTTTGAAATAATGAATTATTAAAAACCGGAGACACATGAAAAGATGGTTTTTGAATATTCTTCTAAGCTTTCTTTCAGTAGGTATATACGGGCAGAATTGCACTATTCTGTCAAAGGCCAATAATATTACTCCTGACAGATTGTGTTCTCCGGTTACTGCTACATGGGAAGTTACTTACACAGGGGTAAATGATGCGGGCACTCCTGTCAGTATCAGGTACGACTGGGATAATGGGATAACGGAGACGATACCGGCCATAGAGACCAGTCCGGGCCTTTTCACTGCTGTTTCAAGCATCACATATACTTCATCGGGTAATAAATGCAACTATCATCCGCAGGCTACATTAATGGTTAACGGGGTTCTTTGTACTTCAACATCTCAGGAACAGATAGTAACAGTATGGGATAATGATGATCATAATGGTGGCATCATGAGTATCAGTCCTGATATATATCCTATTTGTTATGGTAACAGTGCGTATGTACGTTTTCAGGATGTAACAAGGTTTAATTGTGTACCTCCTCAGGAGATAGATAATCCCAATGTTAACACCCGGTGGGTACAATGGATTTATGGGACTGACATTACTATGACGGGTGCTCCGGTAACTGTTGGAGGTAAGCCGAGAATTTTTGAATATTACGGTGATATAGTCGAATTAACAGGGCCGGTGACAGGTTCGGGTATCTGGTCTGATGTAATCTATGTAGCTGATGACAAAGATGTCGGACAATACTTTGAGGTAACTCTCAGGAACTGGAATTACTGCAATCCCTATGATGACCCAAATATACCGGGCAAGCCAGTAGACAAGCATAATGGCGACCATCCCCCCGTTGAAACCACAGCCATCATTCTTATTGTTGATTATCCTGATGCTACAATAACGCCTGTAGCTCCCATGTGTGCCAATGCTCCGTCTGTTGTTCTTACTGCTGCAACTTCAGGTGGCACGTGGTCGGGCAACGGGGTTTCCGGTAATATTTTTGATCCTTTTATTGCAGGTCCCGGAAATCACCAGATACGGTATGACATTACTAATGCTTATGGTTGCAGTGACAGTGATGTAACAACAATTGTAGTTCATCCTCTGCCTAATGCCACTATACTTACAGAAGGTTTGTATTGCAATACTGATCCTCCGTTTGCTCTTCAGGCCGTTGATCCCGGTGGTATATGGTCGGGACCCGGAGTTACAGGAGATATTTTTGACCCTGCTGCAGCAGGAGCAGGTAATCATATCATTACCTATACGATTATTGATGCAAATGGCTGCACCGATACTGACGAAACGCTTATTACAGTAGCCACTCCTGATGCCACTATAACTCCTGTTGATACTCTGTGTGCCGATTCACCTCCGGTAACCCTGACAGCTGTTGATATGGGAGGAGTATGGTCGGGTCCGGGGGTTGTGGGTAATACTTTCAATCCGGCACTTGCCGGTGTGGGATCACATATTATCAGTTATGAGATACAGAATCCGAGTTGCAGTGATCAGGATACTGTTGTTATCACTGTCATGCCTCTTCCTGTTATATATATTGATCCTGTAGGTACGGTATTTCTGAATGGCCCTCCCATCACTTTGAATGCCACACCTCCGGGCGGCATATGGTCGGGACCCGGAGTAACAGGGAATGTTTTTGACCCTAATGTTGCAGGTATAGGTACTCATGTCATACAATATGAGACTATTCCTGACAGATGGGGTTGTATGTCTGTCAGCACTGTTATTATCAGTGTTATAATGCCTCCCATGCCAGTGGCTCTTTTTGAACCAGAAGCTACAGGTTGCGCCCCTCTCACTGTGCAATTCATAAATAACAGTCTGTACGGAGAAGCATATATCTGGGATTTTGGCGATAAACAGTATTCAAATGAAGAAAACCCTGTTCACACGTATTACGTACCCGGGGATTACATTGTCAGGCTAACGGTAATTAATCTTGCCGGTGAATCAGTTCATAACGGAATAATAACCGTATACCAGAATCCTACAGCTATTTTCGATGTCTATCCCAGAGAGGTTGTGAATAATGAACAAGTAGTAATTTTCTATAATTACAGTCATCATGAATTTCAGTCTTTATGGGATTTTGGTGACGGGCATAGCTCGACAGACAAGAATCCGTACCATAAATATGAGAACCCAGGTAGTTATTCTGTTTCACTTACTGTTACAACGAGTGATGGTTGTATTGATTCAGCGCGACTGGAGACCCCTATAATAGTTGACTGGAAGACTGGAGACATAAAATTTCCGAACGTTTTTAAATGGAATGGGACAGGGTCGACCGGAGGGGAATGGCATGAAGGTGTTTATCCAGAGATGGACTATGTTTTCAGGCCGTTTTTTGAGAATGTTCTTGAATATAAGCTTCAGATTTTTAACCGCTGGGGTGTTCTGATTTATGAGAGTGATGATCTGCATAAAGGTTGGGACGGATATGACGGGAACAGAAATCTTGCTGTTCAGGGTGTTTACGTTTGGAAAGTAACGGGAAGATATGCCGACGGTGATTATTTCAATAAAGTAGGTGATGTAACTTTTCTACACTGAGGTTTTTAACAGACAATTTCATTTCTTACATCTATCAAAAAGCCACCCTGAAATATGGGCTATTTAGCGTTTTTTAAAAAATAAGCTTAACTTTGACACCGGCAGAGCCTGATTCATATATCTGGCTTTTGATGTTAATACATTAAATTACAGGGCTTATGAGATCACTAATTAAATTTGTATTACCTGGCATTATTCTGACAACCTTACTGATGTTGTTTTCCTGCGAAAAAGACAATAATGAAGGAACTGTTACTGATTTTGAAGGTAATGTTTACCGTACAGTTCAGATAGGAGATCAGTGGTGGATGGCTGACAACCTTAAAGCTACTAAGTTCAATGACGGGCAGAGCATCCTTAATGTCACTGACGACAGTGAATGGAATAATCTCACCACTTCGGCATACTGCTGGTATAACAACGATGAAGCGGGATATAAAAACACCTACGGAGCATTATACAACTGGCATGCCGTCAGCACAGGCAGGTTATGTCCTGACGGATGGCATGTACCGAGTAATTCTGAATGGGCTACTCTTACGAGCCGTCTTGGTGGAGAGAATGTTGCAGGCGGAAAATTGAAAGAGACAGGTACTGCTCACTGGCAGACACCTAATTCAGGAGCTACCGATCTGTTTAGCTTCACTGCTCTTCCGGGGGGGTACCGTGGTAGTCTTGGAGCTTTTATCGATATCCTGCACAGAGGATACTGGTGGAGTTCAACAGAGTATAATGCCACCCATGCTCACCTGAAAAATATAACCTACGATTCAGGTAATTTTACCAGTCTGAACGATGCAAAAAAATTCGGTTTCTCTGTACGTTGCATCAAAGACTAACAAAACTATTGTTTTTTAAGCGGTCTACAAACTCTCTTATTGAATTACGGTCAATACCTTTTTCTTTTAATAATCTAATAAAGGCGCTTCCAATTATTACTCCGTTGGCATAATTACATGCCAGATGAAAAGTGTCAGCATCTGATATGCCGAATCCAATCAGGGCAGGATTAGTCAGTTTCAGATCCCTTATCTTTTTAAAATATAAGATCTGATCTTCTGAAAATATACCTTTTACACCAGTGGTAGAGGATGATGACACCACATATACAAAACCACGGCTTATACTGTCAATCATTCGAATCCTTTGAATATCAGTCTGCGGGGATATAAGCAAAATGTTATACAGATCATGTCTGTTAAAAATATCTGCGTATTGACTCAGATATATTTCCGGAGGCAGATCAGGAAGAATAAGTCCGTCGACTCCCACCTCATTACATTTTCTGCAAAAGTCATCCAGTCCGAATCGGATGACCGGATTGATATAACTCATCATCACAAGAGGGATATTAACAGTTGACCGGATATATTTTAATTGTTCAAATAGCAAAGCTATTTTCATTCCATTCTTCAAAGCACCGGCACTGCTGTCCTGTATAACCGGTCCGTCAGCCAGAGGGTCAGAAAAAGGAATTCCTATTTCAATCATATCGGTTCCTGCATCAACCAGTTCTCTTATGATTTCGGCTGTCGAACCAAGATTAGGATAACCTGCTGTAATATAAATAGATAATATATTATTGCCTTTTGTTTTAAAGAGTTTGTCTATTCTGTTCATACTATTATGTATTGGAAGTTATATTTTCTTATTATTCATCTTTTCCATGTATGTCATGTAAGCTGCCATATCCTTATCTCCCCGTCCGGATATTATCACTACGACTACGTCATTTGGTCTGAAGCTCATTTTATCCAGTAATGCAACAGCATGAGCTGATTCAAGGGCAGGGATTATCCCTTCCATTGTGGTCAGTTTAAAGGCGGCATCCAGGGCCTGATCATCTGTTGCATGGTGAAAAATGACACGTTTTGTTTTGTTCAGATAGGCGAACATAGGGCCTATACCTGGATAATCCAGGCCGGCAGAAACGGAATAAGGTTCTGTAATCTGTCCGTCTTCATCCTGCATCAGGATTGTTCTGCTTCCATGTATTATTCCGGGTATTCCTCTTGCTATTGTTGCTGCTGTTTCGTCGGTATCGGTACCCTTACCTGCTGCTTCAACAGCTATCAGATTAACATGTTCATTATCCAGGTAATGATAGAAAGAACCTGCAGCATTACTCCCTCCTCCAACGCAGGCAATAATATAGTCTGGATCAGAACTACCGGTATGACTGAGCAACTGATTTTTCATCTCCATGCTGATAACTGACTGTAATCTTGCCACAAGGTCGGGATAAGGATGTGGTCCCACTACTGATCCGATAATATAATGAGTATCAACAGGATTATTGATCCAGTCACGTATGGCTTCATTGGTAGCATCTTTCAAAGTCATGTTACCGCTTGTGACAGGTATCACCTCTGCTCCCAGCATTTTCATTCTTAATACATTCGGGGCCTGTCGTTGAATATCAAGTTTTCCCATATAAACGATACACTTAAGCCCCATCAGCGCGCACACAGTGGCTGTGGCCACTCCATGCTGCCCTGCTCCTGTCTCTGCAATAATTCTTGTCTTCCCCAGCTTTTTGGCTATAAGTATCTGTCCGATTGTATTATTTATCTTATGGGCTCCTGTATGGTTTAAATCTTCCCGCTTTAAAAAAATACGGGTATTGTAAAGCTCCGATAAACGTCTGGCATGGAATAAAGGAGACGGCCGTCCGGCATAATCGCGAAGGAGTTCATAAAACTCGTTCTTAAAATCCTGGCTGTCCATTATATCGAGATATCTTTCCCGGAGTTCCTGAATGTTTGGAACCATCATTTCAGGGATATAAGCTCCTCCGTATTCTCCATAAAATCCATTCTCATTAACATAGTTATTCATAATACATTATCTTCTTAGTTCTTCAATAAACTCTTTTACTTTATCAATGTCTTTTAATCCCGGACTGATTTCAAACCGGCTGTTTATATCAACTGCAAACAAATATTCATGTCTCATGTTTTTTATTATACTAATATCTTCCGGCCCTATTCCTCCGCTTAAGAAAAATTGTTTTTCATTCTTATATTCATAAATTTTTCGCCAATCGAATTTTTTACCACTGCCTCCGTGAGCTGTTGTACCGGTATCAAACAAAAAATAATCACATACGTCCGAATAATCCCGGAGGACTGAAAAATCAAAGTTATTGTCAATCCCAAAAGCTTTGGATAAGGCCACATTATTGTTCTTAAGACGCTCACATTCACTGACGGGTTCATTTCCATGCAATTGTGCCATATCCAGCTTATATCTCTTCATGGTATCAATTATCTCAGAAGGCTGAGTATTAACAAACACTCCTGTTTTAATGATCCCGGGGGGTATATCATTCCAGAGAGATTCAGGAGGACTATTTCCGACATAACGCTTTGAATGAGAATAAAAGATAAAACCCATAAAATCTGGCATAAGAGCTGCAATCTGTTGTATATTACCGGGGTCTGTCATTCCGCATACTTTAATTTTTAACATTGTTTCAGATATTTAATTTATTTACAAAGTCTGAAAATGATGCGACAGGATTTTTATCCTTCATAAAGACTTCACCCATTAAGAATCCGTCAAATCCGCTTTTTCTCAGAAGTTTTATTATATCGGTTGAATGAATACCACTTTCGGATATTTTCAGAAAACCTTCCGGTATCAAAGGAACCAGGTTCAGGGATACTATTGTATCAACATTGAATGTTTTAAGGTCACGATTATTTATTCCGATTATATCAATATCTTTTGAGATATGATTGAATTCTTCCTGTGAATGTATTTCAAGGATAGTCTCTAAACCGAGAGAATGTGCCAAAGCAGCAAGTTTCTGACTCTGTGATTTTTCCATTGCTGCCGCAAGGATTAATACGACATCTGCTCCAATAGCTTTTGATTCCACGACCTGATATTCTTCAAGGATGAAGTCTTTTCTCAGAACAGGTATATCATTAATGCTACGGACAAGCATCAGATCGTCATTAGTTCCACCAAAAAAATCTGTATCCGTAAGGACGGATAATCCTGAAGCTCCGTGGTTGGCATATCCCTTTGTGACCACTTCGGGATCAGCATTTTCATTGATCCATCCTCTGGAAGGCGACTTTCTTTTAAATTCGGCTATAATACCAGTTTTGGATGGATCTTTCAGGTATTGTCTGAGAGAAAAAGTGTTCCTGGAAAAAGCTTCCATTTTCTCCAGCTTACCAACAGGGATACACTTTTTCAATACCGAAAGTTCCTTTTTCTTATTGGCAATAATTGTATTGAGGAAAGTCATGGTTGCATTTTAATAAGTGATCTGAAAGATTTGAGAGCTTTTCCTCCAAAAAGAGATTCTTCAGCCATTGATTTACATTCATCGAATGATTTTTCAGGGTGAAAACATTTTATAGCCATCATAGCATTTGCATTGACAACATTATTCTGTGCTTTTGTCCCTTTTCCTTCCAACACTGAATTGAATATTCCAGCTGCTTCTGCTATTGTTTGCCCTCCTCTCAGGTCAGAGGGCGAAAGCCGTTCATAATGAACAGACTCAGGGTTGATAAGTTGTTCTGCACCGTTAAGGATATATTTAAAGCTACCTGTAAGAGACAGCTCATCATATCCATCCAGACTATGTATTATAGTATACTGAATATCTGTGAGTTGATAAAGATAATTATATAAGCGTGCCAAAGACAGGCTATAAACACCTATCATTTGTTTTTTTGGAAAAGAAGGATTAACCATAGGTCCGAGCATATTAAAGAAAGTTTTTACTTTTAATGCTCTTCGTATGGGTACAACACTTTTCATTGCAGGATTGAACATAGGGGCATGAAGAAAGCAGACTCCTACCCTGTCGATTTCTTTTTTCAGTTTATCATTGTCGGTTGAGAACTTATAACCGTAATACTCCAGGATATTTGATGATCCGCAGGCTGATGTAACGGCATAATTACCATGTTTGGCCACTTTCAGACCTGCTCCTGCAAGGATAAAAGTGGTAATTGTGGATATATTGAAAGTATCTTTGCCATCTCCTCCTGTACCACATACATCTATTGTATCAAAATCAGACAAGTCTATTTTTACACAAAGGTTCAGCAAGGCATCGCGGAAACCCGACAATTCTTCAACAGTTATACTTCTCATCAGGTAAACAGTTATAAAAGCTGCGATTTCCGATTCGGAATATTTATTTCCTGCTATATTGGTCAGGACTTCTTCTGCTTCGTGGCGATCAAGTGTTCTGTGATTGAAAAGATCGTTCAGTATTTTTCGCATAATAAGTTTTTTTTATTTAGCAACTACTTTTTTTGCTCATTTAAGACAGTGACTAACATCTCCTTACAACTCCAGCCAGTTTTTAATTATCTGAGATCCATATTCAGTAAGAACAGATTCCGGATGGAACTGCAGGCCTCTTACATCATAATCTTTATGGGTGATCCCCATTATTATTCCATTGTCATCCTCACATGTAACAATGAAACAAGCAGGAAGATGTTTTTTTGAGACCACCCATGAATGATAACGGCCAGCCATAATAACCGGGGGGATATTTTCAAATAGAAGTTCATCAGATGTTTTTATTTTAACGGGAGAAGAGACACCATGATAGACAGAGCTAAGGTTAAGTATTTTCCCTCCGAAAGCTTCACATACAGCCTGATGACCCAGACAGATACCCAGAATACTTTTATTTCCGGCATATTTTTTTATCAGCTCAAGGCAGATACCTGATTCAGAAGGAATACCCGGTCCGGGTGAAATAAGAATTTTATCATAATCATTTATTTCATCCAGTGATATTTCGTCATTTCTTCTGACTTCAGGGTACTGGCCTGTCAGGTTTTCTATACAGTGAACCAGGTTATAGGTAAATGAATCATAATTATCTATTACAATAGTTTTTTTCATTTTATACCTCCTGCTAATTGAATAGCTTTCTTAAGTGCACCAAGTTTATTATTAACTTCCTGTAATTCATTGTTTTCATTTGAACCTGCCACAATACCGGCACCAGCCTGGTAAAATAGTTTATTTCCCTTACTAAGGAATGTTCTTATCATTATGGCATGGTTAACTGTTCCTTTCAGGTCAATAAATCCTATTGCTCCTCCATAATAACCCCTGCGCTGGTTTTCGTATTTGTCAATTAACTGCATAGCCTTATGTTTCGGAGCTCCTGTAAGTGTTCCTGCGGGGAAAGTTGCAGTCAACATATCTGCAACAGATGATTCTTCACGAAGCTCACCTGACACTGAGGACACCAGATGGATTACATGGGAATAGAACTGTATTTCTCTCAGGCTCTCGACAGTGACATTTCTCGCATGTCTGCTGAGGTCATTACGTGCCAGATCAACCAGCATTATATGTTCGGCATTTTCCTTGAGGTCGTAAGACAGTCTCTCTGCTATTAACTTATCATTCTCCTCATCGCCTGATCGTTTAAAAGTACCGGCAATAGGATTTATATATGCTTTACCATTCTGTATCTTTAAATGGGCTTCCGGTGATGAGCCAAAGATCTTATAACTGCCATAATCGAAATAAAAAAGATAAGGAGATGGATTGATAGAACGTAATGCTCTGTAAACATTGAATTCATCTCCAATGAAATTCCGGGAAAACTTACGTGAGAACACTACCTGAAATACATCTCCTCTGAAACAATGGTCTCTTCCTTTGCTTACAATATCTTTAAACTGTTCATCGCTTATATTCGTTTCTTCTTCCCCAACTGTCTCGAAAGAATAAATTGCGAAGTTCATACTTTGAATAAGAGATCCGATTTCATCTGAATCAGTATCATCATTATCAAACCTGTTTTCAATTATGTGTAATACATTCTGAAAATGATTGATTGCAATAATATATTTAAATAGATCATACCGGACATCGGGTATTTTGGTTGCCTCATCAATACTATTTTTCAGTTCTATTTTTTCAAAATATTCCACGGCATCATAGGACATATATCCGAAGAATCCGTTGACCGGGACCTCTTCGTCCGTTTTGTTTTGAGTAAATGCATTCAGGAAGTCACGTAATTTTTCAGAGAAAGAAGATTTATCAATCAATTGAGATACTATCTCTGATTCATCGGGATATTTTTCTTTGACATAACCATTTTCAGCTTCAAAAAAAGCCAGAGAATGCAGACAGATATAGGAATAGCTGTTTTCATTTCCCCTGTAATCAGAGCTTTCCAACAAAAGTGAATTTGGGAAGACATCACGTATTTTCAGATATATACTGACCGGAGTAATTGTATCTGCCAGTAATTTCCGGGTTTTTGTTATCAGTTTAAATTTTTTCATGTGTTTTTAAATCATTTTTTCAATCACTATAGATACATATAAATGTAAAACGGCCTGTCGTGAGTACGACAGGCCGTTTTACTAATATCGTTTAAACAAATAAAATGCTGGCAGACTCACAGTTTTAAGTGAAACTTATTGAACCACCACCACCAATTTGTACAGATTGCTTTCATTTTTCAATTATTACAGTGACAAAAATATGATTATGTTTTTTAAAATACAAATATTTTTTAACCCGTTAAGGCTGGATAGTCCTTTTGAGTTAATCACAAAGTGAATCAGATATTATAAGATACTGATTTAAGGTATTATTAATAAAACAGAGGCCGACTTTGGAAGTACGGCCTCTGTGATAATAATTCACATTTATCCGGTTATATGAAAATTTCCGGATTGTTGTTTAAATTCTATTCAAAGAAAGGGACTCCTTGTGCAGCATATTTTTTACAGGCTTCCATGTTAAGGTCAACGCCTATACCTGGTTTGTTTGACACGGTAATGAAGCTATCTTTCACCCAGTCACCTTCATCGAAAGTAACTATTTCTCTATACATAGGAGTTGTATGGAAGTATGACTGCCATTCCATTATAAGGAAGTTAGGCACTGACGCACATACATGAGCACAAGCCATTGCACCGAGGAATGAAGCGACCATATGGGGAGCGAAAGGCACATAATGAAGATTAGCCAGGTTAGCAATACGTTGTCCTTCTCCGAGGCCTCCGCATTTCTGCAGATCGGGCATAACAGCTTCTACTCCTCCTATTGCGAGCAGTTGTCTGAAGCCGTAAGCGAGATAGATATTTTCTCCTGCAGCTATGGGAGTGCTTGTTTCCTGGGAGATAAATCTGTAAGCTTCTACATTATCAGCTGGTATTGGTTCTTCCAGCCACAGGAGGTTAAGGCCTTCAACTCTTTTTGAAATAGCAAGGGCAGTATTGAGGTCATAGCGGCCGTGCATATCAACAGCTATGTCGATTTTCGGACCGACAGCTTCTCTTACTGCAGCCAGCTGATCGTACATTCTCTGTAGTTCACCCTGACTGGCAGTCCAGTTATATCTGTCATATTTATCAGGATCACTTGCATAATCCAGGTCAAATTTTACAGCATTGAATCCCATTTTAACGGCTTCAAGTGCAGACTCGGCAAAATTTTCCGGGGTTGGGAAGCGAACCCTGTAAAGAGCTGTATCGCTATATACTCTGATTTTATCGCGGAATTTTCCGCCAAGCAACTGGTATACCGGAACTTCCAGTGCTTTACCAGTGAGGTCCCAGAGAGCTGTTTCAATAGCAGAGAGGACAGCTACATACATACCACTCTGTGCACCACCGAAGAAACCGCCTCTGCGAAGTTCTTCAAAGATACGGTGGACATTCATAGGATTTTGTCCTACAAGTCTTCTTCCCAGACTTTGAACCAGATGATAAGTACCATTGACTGCATCAACACCCTCGCCAAGACCGTATATATCCTGATTACTGAATATTTTAACAAAAAGTTTTCCTCCCACAAATGCGCACTTCACGTCAGTGATCTTCAGTTCAGAGGGAGTGGAGGATTTTCTTGTTCTCTGTACGGCTTCTTCAAGACCTTTTCCAAAACCAGTCAGAGGGGTAACGCTTGCAGCAGCAGTCATGGCAGCCGCTTTGCCTAAAAATGCTCTTCTAGAGTTCGTGTTTTTCATAGTAATAATTAATTAGGTTATACCATTTGAAATGAGGTTATTATACTTGTGGATACAAAAATAACATATCCGTTTTTCACAATTTTTATTTATACTGTAATTGATAAATAAAAAATTCAGTACTCATAGTAAAGACAATGTAATTTTTCATCTTCAATATGTGGGCAATATAATAAAAAAAAGTGTTTGGTTTCATTCTATGGGGGTATTTATATTTTATTAAATATTGTTAAATGGGTAAAACTGACTATTTTCTTTCATCATGTTCATATTTCAGAATTTCTTCTTCTTTTTAATAATAGTTGTCAAGATCTTAAGTTCGCAAAATAAGTGCTGGCGCACCAGAAAAGGCACGAACATTAATACAAAAATTCAGGGGTGTCTTTTTTGAGACACCCCTGAATAGAAGCATATTGAGCTGTTTTTATAAGAAAAGGATCTGGCAGGATTATCTTCTTCCTGCTCCTTTTCCGGGAGCTACAGCCGGACGGTTCACATTATTTTTATTTGCCCGTGCAGCATTATTGCTTTTTATCCGGGCTTTCTGGCTTTCACCTTTCATTCTTGCCTGGGTACTGACAGCCTGGCCTTGTCCCTGACCTGACTGAGTTCCTCTTGCTGTTTCACTAACAACGGCACCCTGATTTTGCCTTTTGGCACGTGACCGTGTCATTATGGGATCACCGCTTTGCTCCATAGCCTGTATTCTCTGCTCTGCTCTGGCCTGCTGTCGTGCTTCAATTCTCTGTTGTCTTTTGGTTTTCACCTGAGTTCCGGTAACTTCCTGGGCCGATACGCCTGCACTTATTAAAAGAGCTATAGCGCTTATAAGAATTCCTTTTTTCATCTCTTTAAAATTTCTGTTAATAATTTATTGTCATTTCAAATATATTACGTGAAAGATGAAGATATTATGAAAAAACAAAAAAAATGTATTTTCGTGTTATACTGACAATTCCGCTATAATGTTACATATCTGGCTGTAGTGTTTCAAGCAGAACATGAACTTATTACAGTTTTTGTGATAAATTATAATAATTCTTCGGCCTTTCTTAGCTGTATAAACTTTTGTATTGTTACAACTAAAAAAAAGGATTTGCTTATATTAAAATGAAAAATGACTTATATATTTGTTGTATATTGGCCTGAGCCCTGATAATTATTGCGGTTTTTTGATTGTAAAAAAGGATAATGATAAGGGGTAGATGTAGAGAATAATCTTGAGTATATTGATATTTCAAACATATTGTACCATAAATGCAATAAGGAAATGACTGATCTGAGTAGAAATACTAAAAAACCGGTAGTCGGATTACATCTTGGAATTGATATCGGATCAATATCATTGAATACTGTTCTGATTGATAGTGACAAAAGAATCATAGAAAACCGTTACGATTACTGTCATGGTAAACCATTTCACCGGTTAAGGGAAGTTCTCGGGCAAATACTCGGGGAATATAAGGATAATACAATTGAAAGTCTCTCGCTTACGGGAAGTGGAGGCAAGCTTGCTTCAGAGTTGATCGGGGGGCATTATGTAAATGAGATTATTGCCCAGTCGACATCTGTATCAGAATATTTTCCTAGGGTTAAAACAATTATTGAGATGGGGGGTGAAGATTCCAAATTAATTTTCATGGACACCTCTGATGGTGTTATCTCCAAACTCATGGATTTTCAATTGAATAATTTATGTGCTGCGGGCACAGGATCTTTTCTTGATCAGCAGGCAAAAAGGATAGGTGTTTCGATTGAAAAAGAATTTGGTGAACTGGCTTTAAAGTCGGAAAATCCTCCTCGTATAGCAGGAAGATGCAGTGTTTTTGCCAAGAGTGATATGATTCATTTGCAGCAGATAGCCACTCCGGTTCATGATATTGTTGCAGGGCTTTGTTTTGCTGTTGCCCGTAATTTCATAAGTTCGATGGCCAAAGGAAAAAAGCTTGAATTTCCAGTTATATTCCAGGGTGGTGTAGCTGCCAATGCTGGTGTTGAAAGAGCTTTCCGGGAAATTCTGAATGCAGGACCGGAAGATCTGATAATACCTGACTATTATGCTTCAATGGGTGCCATCGGTGCAGTATTACATACATTTTACACTGATGCCAAAGCAAAAGCTGTATTTAAAGGGCTGGATGGTCTTGATCATTATTTAAGCAGCGGTGATACTGAGGGAAAATATATGGATTCTCTTATAGATCCCAAAACTCTTATAAATAAAAATGTCAGGACATTAGTTGTAGGGTCAGATAAAACAGATGTTTACCTGGGCCTGGATGTAGGTTCATTAAGTACAAACGTTGTTTTGATTGATGACGACAATAAGGTTGTTGCCCGGCGTTATTTGCCCACCGCCAGCAAGCCGCTGGAAGCTATCAGGCGAGGGATGCTGGAAATATTCGGGGAAGTTGGGGACAGAGTTGTTGTTAAGGCTGCCGGGTCAACAGGTTCGGGACGTTATCTCACCGGCGATTTTATTGGAGCTGATGTGATACGTAATGAGATCACTGCACAGGCTACCGCAGCAATTGCTTACGACAAAGAAGTGGATACTGTATTTGAGATTGGTGGACAGGACTCAAAGTATATCAGTATTGACCACGGTGTTGTAGTTGATTTTGAGATGAATAAGGTATGTGCTGCGGGGACGGGATCATTTCTGGAAGAACAGGCAGAAAAACTCGGGATTAACATTATTGAAGAGTTTGGTAACCTGGCACTTCAATCAAAAAAACCCACTGCCCTGGGCGACCGTTGTACTGTTTTTATGGAATCGGATCTTAATTCACATCAGCAAAAGGGTGCAAAAACAGAAGATCTGGTAGCAGGTCTGGCCTACTCTATTGTTTTGAATTATCTGCATATGGTGGTAGGGAAAAAGAAGGTCGGTAATCATATTCTCTTTCAGGGTGGAGTAACCAATAATAAAGCTGTTGTAGCAGCATTTCAGCAGGTTACAGGGAAGAAAATTCATGTACCTCCTCATTTTGATGTAACGGGTGCTATTGGTGCTGCAATGCTGGCAAGAGATCATGTAAAAGAAAACAATATAAAGACACGGTTTAAAGGCTGGGATATAAGTAAAATTCCATATACAGTAGATAAGTTCATATGTAAAAAATGTCCTAATTACTGTGAAATAAGAAGAGTCAGGATTGAAGGTGAGAAAAAACCATTGTTTTACGGTGCACGTTGTGAATTATTTGAAGTTGAGGAACGCAAAAACAAAGGTCAGGGCATACCCAATTATTTCAATGAACGGTTAAGTATGCTGATGGGTGATTACCAAGAAGAAGAAAAAGATGACCGGATTTCTATAGGTATTCCCAGAGCACTGATGTTGTTCTATCAGCAATTTCCTTTTTGGAGAACTTTTTTTAAAGAGCTTGGGTTTCGTGTAGTGATTTCATCCGAAACCGACAGTAAGCTGATGAAGAAGTCACTTGATGTAATAGTGGCTGAAACCTGTTTACCGGTCGAAGTTATGCACGGGCATATATATGATCTGCTGGAAAAAAAGGTTGATTATGTCTTTGTACCATTTATTATTACTGAAAAAGCTGACAAAGATGATCCAACATATAACTATAACTGTACTTATGTACAGACTTATCCTTTTATGGTAAAGACCGCTCTTTCTGCGGAAGAAAGGGCGAAATTGCTTATTCCTGCACTTAATTTCAAATATTTCGGCAGGGTTTTGAATAAGGACTTGTCAGATTTCATGTGGGAAAAATTTAAAACACCCCGGAAAAAAGTCATCGATGCCATAATGAAAGCTGACCGGTTGCAGACTGAATATGAGCGTAGCCTTGAAATACGGGGGAAGGAAGTACTGAATAATCTTCCTGATGACAAAGAAAGTGTTGTAGTCCTTGGCAGGCCCTATAACACCGGTGATCCCGCCTTAAATATGAACCTGGTTGAGAAACTTATAAATCTTGATGTAATTCCTGTTCCAACAGAATTTCTGCCAATATCAGGTGAGCATATTACAGATGATTACCGGCAGATGTACTGGCCCAACGGTAAAAGTATCCTTGCTGCTGCACGCATCATTGGAAGGCACAAAAAACTGCATGCTGTTTACATGAGCAATTACAGGTGTGGCCCTGATTCTTTCCTGTCGCATTTTGTCAGTGAAGAAATGGCAGGCAAGCCATATCTCGAACTTGAAATTGATGAACACAGTGCTGATGCTGGTTTGATAACCAGATGTGAAGCATTTCTTGACAGCATGAGGGGTTCAAAGCTTATAAACAAAGTAAGGAATACAGTTTATACACCAAAAGGTTTTTCTTCTTCACCGACGAAAGAACGCACTCTTTATTTCCCGTATATGTGTGATGCCGGAGAGGCTATTGCTGCTGCATCACGAACTTGCGGAATTGATGCACACGTGCTTCCCAGGCAGGATGAGAAGGACCTTGAATTGGGCAGGAAATACACATCAGGAAAGGAATGTTTCCCTATGATCTGTACCACTGGAAGCTTCCTGAAAAAATTAATGGAACCAGGAACCGATTCAAAGAAAATAAGTTTCTTTATGCCCGACCATAATGGTCCATGCCGGTTTGGACAATACAATAAGTTTCAGAGTGTCTTATTCCACAGACTTGGGTATAATGACGTCAGGATTATCTCTCCCAGCAATGATACTTCCTACACAGAGATTTCTGCAGGGCAGGGAACAAAGTTCCGTTATCTGGCATGGAAGGGTATCGTAGCAGTCGATCTGTTACGGAAACTGAAACAGGAACATAAACCCTATGAACTATTACCCGGATCGACGGAACGCATTTACAATGAAGCTCTTTCACAGATTGTTTCCTCGATAGAGCATGGAGCCGGAGATTTAGTTGAGATATTGAGACAGACGGCCCGTATGATGAGTGAAATGCCCATGAAAAATGGTATAAGGAAACCTGTAGTTGCAGTTGTGGGTGAAATATTCATGCGGGATAATCCCTTTTGCAATGGTTTTTTAATAGACAGACTCGAAAAGAACGGAGCTGAAACATGGATTGCACCTTTTGGAGAATGGTTGAGCTATACCACTTACAGATACCGTCGAGACAGTATTTGGAAGGGAGATTATAAGGGATTAATAAAGGCTAATATTCAGGATATTGCGCAAAGAATCGTAGCGAAAAAAATGCAAAGGGCACTTCACGGAATGTATGACAGCCATAGAGATATTGAATTGCATGAGATGCTCAATGCCTGTGGCCCTTATATTCACAGACATTATGATGGCGATCCTGCACTTAATCTTGGTACCTCAGTAATTTTGTCCAAAACAGGTATATCGGGTATTGCAAACATTCTTCCCTTTACCTGCATGCCAGGCACGGTGATAGAATCGGTATCTGACCGATTTAAGCGGGATCATAACAATATTCCTTACGTTAACATAGCTTATGACGGTCAGGACAACACAACCATTGACATGAGGATACAGGCATTTATGCATCAGGCGAGAGAATATGCAGGTATGAAGGGATATGACAAGGACATTAAGAAATTTCATCAATCTGTAATCTCTTTATGATATAGCCGGGCTGACTGTAATCAGAAAAGTTAATACAAGTGTAAAAGCTTCTCCCTTTTTCACACGAATATTTAAGTGTTATTTCAATAGTTGAATGAGACTTACATGTATTAAACAATCATTTCCTTTTGTGTGTTTCTTCTGATGCAAGGTTCATATTATATTTCTTATTTATCCTTAATGTAACCCACTTCCCGGTAATACCTTTCAGCGCCCGGATGCAAGGGTACTCCAAAATTGTGCCATACTGTTTTCGGATCGTAGGTATATACCCTTATGAACCATTTCAATGCCCCGTGATTTTCATCTATTGCCCTTGCAAGATCATAAGCTGCCTGTTCAGGAGTATCATCGCGTGCAAAAACTGATTCTCCTGATCTGCCGAGAGTTTTGATCCTGCGGTTAAGTCCCCTCAGTAATTCCTGTTGCGCTACAACAATCTCAGCATCAACATTTTGTTTTTCTATCTGTTTCAGAAGCTCCTCGGGTAATTCCATGAAATAAAGGTCGAATTTCTGGCTCAGTGTTGTCCATATTGAAGATTCCCTGTTCAGTGCCGGACTGGCCAGGAATCCGGAGATGATATCAAAATCACCTTTTATTGCCTCCTCCTGGGTAGCCCTCATATTTCCTCCCCATGATTCAATATCCTCAGAACTTATTCCATAATATTTAAGTATCGTCATCATATTGGCGTCAGCACCCATTATCCTAACCGGGAGATGTTTTTGTTTTATCTGGTTAAAATCCCTGATTCCCGATTCTTTTCTTACAGCAACGAGAAAATAAAAAGGGTCTTCTATTTTAGCTATAAGACGCAGATTACGGTATCCTTCATTGCCACCCGGAGATCCATTATATGCTGAACTCAACATAGCGCTTGATGTCACCCCGAAATCCACCCTGGCATTTACGCGCACGTTGACGCCATCCTCAAGGTTTACCTCGTCGAGGGGTGGCGGATAGGCATTCTGAGAAACAAGAGGAGGACCGTAGGCCCTGTTGCAGTTACGGCAAAGGATCACAGAATAGCCATAAGGTTTCATTGCGTCCTTCACATAGTCGCCGATCTCTCCCCAGGGACAACCGCTGGCGCAGGCAGAAGCCATGACGGGTCTTTTGACTTTCCATCCCGTTTCTCCGACATCAATGTCTTCCTGCGCCCGGATATTATTCCCTGTCATAATGATAAAAACAGAAATCACAGCAGCAAATAAGCTTCGGTTTTTTACAGATGAGATGTACAACATATTGAATATATTAATTCTTTTACAAGTTACTAAAAGAAATCTTTGATTAAGATACTAACGTTTATCACATAATTTTCTCCGGAAAAAGGCCGAAAGAAGACAATAATTCAATCGACATTCCGGCTTATCAAAAAAGACACGTTTTCCTTTTAACTCAAAGCGTATGTGTGTTTCTTCCATTTTACCTGTTATCCATTCCGGTAAGGTAAACAACTTTTATCGATGTTATCAGTTATCCCAGGGCTCTTTTATTTTAGTTCCTCTTATGACAATGTTCCCCGGTTCAGGCTGTTGCATGTCAGGAGGGCCCATTCTGCGGCCGGGTGGAGCAAGGATTTCCATTTGAAGGTTATCGTCCTCAAAGGTAAACCTTAATGTTTCATCTGACCCGGGATTGAACATTGACAAGTAGTAAGCTGAGAGTTTGTTCTCTCCTGTCCAGGTGCATATCCCTGCTGTTTGGACTGGAGTGACACCCATTGCATTTGGGTAAACGGTACGGGCAATGGATAGTGTACGGTCGGTCATTCCAGTCAGCCAGGTATCAAGTCCGAATGGAATGTTATGAATTGCGCCAGATGTCACAAAAGTAAGATAACAGTTACCTGATGCATCAAAGCGGAAAAAGATATTACGGATACCTGATTGATTCTCCTCCATCTGATACCTTCTGGTGCTTGTA
>Ga0116163_1000600_pt1 | contig 24839 bp, 20 predicted proteins | sample AD_UKC107_MetaG_FD_89889 | JGI IMG/M metagenome (GOLD analysis project Ga0116163, IMG submission 89889) | Active sludge microbial communities of municipal wastewater-treating anaerobic digesters from Hong Kong - AD_UKC107_MetaG | ecosystem: Engineered > Bioreactor > Anaerobic > Digestate...
ACCGAGGTAGGGCAGATAAGCAGGGCCGGCCGGGTCTCTCCCTTTTCCCGTTCTCTCTGGAGATGTGCCAGGGTTTGCACGGTCTTTCCCAGCCCCATGTCGTCCGCCAGGCAGGCTCCGAGGTTCCACCGGCGAAGCGAGGCGAGCCAGGCAAATCCTTCCTCCTGATAGTGCCGCAGAGTTCCCGAAAAATTTCGGGGGAGCTCCTCCGGAAGAGGAGCCTTCTTTTCCTTCAGGTCTTCCAGTATCTTGGCGAACCAGCCTTCAACCTGCACCTTTTCCACGGGAAAATCTTCATTGCCCAGTCCCTCGTCCTTCAGGGCAGGAGCCAGGAGCTCCCGGGCGACAACTTGGCGGGAGCCCTGTTTTTTCAGAAAATCCAGGGCTTTTCGAAGATGATCCGGGCTCGTTTCGATCCATTGCCCTCGAAAGCGTACCAAGGGAGCTTTCATTGTTGCCAGCATGTGCATCTCCTCGGGGGTGAGCTCCTCTCCTCCCAAAGAGAGGACGTACCGAAAGTCCAGAAGCGTCTCCAGGCTCATTCCAGAATCCTCCGAAGGCGGGCTGGAGATCCTGGCGGTAAGGCTCACCTGTTTAAGCCCCTCTCCGCGTACCCACCAGGAGGGAAGTTGCAGCGTAAAGCCCGAGGCCTGGAGAGCCGGAGCTTCTTCCTTGAGAAAATGAAGGGCCTCCGAAGCGTCCAGGAAAAATCCCCAGGGGTTTTTTCGCTCCAGGCTCGCCGCCATGCGGGGAGAGAGCCGAGCTCCCTGGGCCAGGGCGGCCAGAAGAAATTCCCGAAGGACCTTTCCGGAGGAGCATCCCGGAAGAGAGATGCCTTTTTCGTCTTTCCAAAAATGTTCCAGAGGAACGAGCAGGCTGGGATCCTCCTTGGGTTGCAGGAGGTACTGGACTTTCCAGTCCTGGAAGTTTTCCCCGGCGTCCCGGGGTTCTTCCAGGCGCAGGCAGAAGCGAAGAGGCGAATCTCCGTGAAGCCGGGCGGGGCGGCTCCACGAGGCCAGGGTGCGGGCGAACCCCTTGAGATCCTCCTCGTTTTTCCATCGAACCCGGGGAGAGGAGGATTGGAGTGCTTCTATCCAGGCGTCATGAAGGCTTGCGAACTGCGGAGAGCTCCCTTTCCGGGCCTCTTTTTCCCGAAGACGGAAACGGAGGATACCGTCCAGAAGAGCTGCAAGCATCTCTTCCACATGCTGCCGGGGAGAAATTTCCGGAGTTTTTTCTTCCCCGAGGGTCATGCAGCGGAGAACCCCCGGCAGGGATTCCCGGAGACGTTCCGCCTCTCTTTCCGCTTCTTCCGAAAGTACCGGAATCCATAAGGCTTCCCACTGGGATTTCCTGAAACGGAGGGAAGGAAGATAGTTCTCCCGGGCCGCGATATTCTGCGCAAGTCCGAAGAGCCGGGCTCCCCAGAGGAGAGAGTTTCCCAGGATGAGGCGGCTTCCCGGAGGGCTTTGGAGAGTTTCTTTTTCGAAAAGCTCCAGGAGATCCTCGATTTTCAGGGGAAGGGCGGAAATGGAGTGAGGAGCGGCGACGATCTTTCTTCGTCGGTCCGGCTCGTTTCCCAAAAGCGGGGACGAGGGGAGAAAGGCCTTTCCCCGGGAGGGAAGCCAGAAGGTGCCTCGCACGAGCGGGGCCTTTCGAGGCGAGGCGATAAGCCCCGCTTCGTGGAGGTGTTTCGAAAGGGAGGGGAGAGGCGGCGCATTTCCCTGTCGGAATTCTTCCGCCCAGAGATAAAAAATTCCCTCCGTAAAAGAAAGATGGATTCCCCGCATGAATATCATCAACTCCGCAAGATCGAGATGAGCCTGGTTGCGCTCCTGAGCCTTTTCATTCTATCGTTTTCAACGGAAAGATGCCACGGAGGATTTGCGGAATCAGGGCTTGAAGTGTCCCAAACAATGGCTATGCTGGAATGCACGGCGCCGTAAATAAATCTCAGAAGGAGGTTTTGTTTATGGAAAAATTCGAAGTTGTGACTATCGGAAAAATTCGGACGGATTCAGAAGGAGCGAGGATAGAGCTGAAGAAGAAATATCTTTCCGCCTTGAAAGGCCTGGAGGGATTCAGCCATCTCCAGATTCTGTGGTGGTTTTCCGAGAGCGATTCCCCCCGGGAAAGAGGACGCCTCGAAGAGGCATCTCCCTACAGGGAGGGGCCGGAAGTGATGGGAATTTTTGCTACCCGTTCGCCCAACCGCCCCAATCCCGTGGCCCTCTCATGCGTGGAAGTGCTGCATGTGGATTGCCGGAAAGGCGTGATTCATCTCGCCTACATGGATGCTCTGGAGGGCTCTCCGGTTCTGGACATCAAGCCTTATACTCCGAGCCTCGACAGGGTGGAAACTCCTTCGGTTCCCGATTGGTGTTCGGATTGGCCCAAGAGCCTGGAGGAATCCGGAGATTTCGACTGGGAAAAGGTGTTTACCTGCGGAAAATAGCGGCAGGAAAAAACCCCGGAACTGTGGTCACATCACCGTTCCGGGGCACTTCTTCTATTCCACAAAATCCTCCAGCATGCCTCCCTCTTCGGCTCCCAGGGCAAGCTTGGCACAGATGCCCAGAATGCCTCTTTGTACCTTGGGAGGCGGCGGGGTCCAGCCTTGCAGGCGTCGGGCCATCTCCTCCTCGGTTACATCCAGATCCACCCGGCGGTTTTCGATGTCGATCCGGATGGAATCTCCCTCTTCCACGATGGCCAGGGGGCCTCCTGCGGCGGCTTCCGGAGCGATATGCCCTACTGCGGCTCCCTCGGTGAATCCCGAGAAACGGCCGTCCGTGAGCACGTAGACCTCCTGCCCCAGGCCGAGTCCCACCAAAGCGTCGGTGGTCATCATCATCTCTCTCATTCCAGGAGCTCCCCGGGGGCCTTCGTAGCGAATCACCACCACGTCTCCTTTTTTAATCGCTCCCGAGATGACTGCCCGGTGCGCCTCGTCGTCCGAGGAGAAAACCCTGGCGGGGCCCGAAAAAAGCCGGGCTTTCGGAGTTATGGTGGTGGTACGGCAGATGCCTCCCTTGGGCATCAGATTGCCCCGCATTACCGCGATTCCCCCGGAGGGAAAGACCGGTTCCGAAGCGCTGGCGAGGACCTCGTAGTTTCGGGATCTCTCTTTGATGGCTATTTCTCCTATGGTGTTGCCGGAGACGCTCTTCGCCTGGGAGTGCAGATATTCCCGGAGCTCTCCAAGAATCGCGGGAACTCCTCCTGCGTGGTGCAGATCCATGACCGTGGCCTTTCCCGTGGGGATCACCCGGGAGATAACCGGGATCTTGCGGGAAAGCTCGTCGAAATCCTCCAGGGAGAGGGGAATTCCCAGCTCCCGGGCGTAACTCAGAAGATGCAGCACTCCGTTGGTGGAGCCTCCCAGGGCGAGGAGGGTCATCACGCCGTTGAGCAGGCTTTCCCGGCTCAGAAGATCTCTCGGGGTAAGGCCTTGTTTGGTCAGTTCCACCGCCCGGCGTCCCGTCTGGGTGGCATAGCGCAGTTTTTCCGCATATACCCCGGGAACCGTGGCGGATCCCGGCAGGGACATCCCCAGGGCCTCCATAAGGATTTGCATGGTGTTGGCGGTTCCCATGAGAGCGCAGGCTCCCGGCCCGGGGCAGACGTGATTTTCCAGGTATTCCAGACGTTCGGAGACGTCCTCTTTTCCGTACTGGGCTCCGAAGACGAGCTGATCCAGTTCGGACATTACCGCCTGGCGTCCCTCCACGGTACAGGTAAGCTGGGGGCCTCCGGAGAGAAAGATGGCGGGGAGCTCCGAGCGCAGGGCGCCGATAAAGACTCCCGGAATGATGCTGTCGCAGGAAGCCAGTATTACCAGGCCGTCCAGGAGCTGTACCTGGCTCATGATCTCCACGGAGGAGGCGATAACGTCCCGGATCACCAGTTCGTACCGCATATGAGGCGTGCCGATGGGGACGGCACCGCAGGTGGCGATGGTGCGGAACTCGAAGGGGGTTCCTCCGGCCTGCCAGATTCCCGCCTTCACGTGTTCCGTGAGCTTGTCCAGATGTACGTGTCCCAGCCCCGCATCGTTGGCGGGGTTCACCACCCCGATGAGAGGCTTGGAAAGATCCTCGTCGTCGTATCCCGCTCCTTTGTAGATGGCTCTCCGGGAAGCTGCGGCGGCTCCGGAAAAGAGCTTTTCCCGGGCGGAACGATAGTTTTGCATGTTTTCTCCTCCTTTCGATTCTCTTGAAGAGTAAGAGGCCTCGCTGTCGGGAATTTCCGGGAAAAAAGTTATGTTTTCTTCCGGGCTTCCCGAAGATAGGCGTAAACGGTGTATTTCGTGTTTCCCAGGGCCCGGGCCAGAGCTTCTATGGAGCCCTTCATGCGGAAGAACCCCTTTGTCTCAAGTTCCTTCACGAGGGCTATCTTCTCGGGTTTCCCCATCAGATTCAGAGGGCGTCCCGCCTCTTCCCGGGCATCCTCCAGGTATTGAGCGAGAAGCTGTTCCAGATTGGCGGGGAAGCGCTCCAGCCCTCCCCCCGCAGGGCTTTGCCGTACCGTCTTGGTGAGGGCGGAGGCGATTTTCTCCAATACCCGGGCGTTGGTCATGTCGTAGTTGATGCAGAGAAAGCCCAGGAGATGGCGGTTGTCATCCCGGATGAAGAGGCAATTTGCCCGGATTTCCCGGCCGTCCTCGGTGTAAGCCAGATAGTTCGGCAAATAATCCAGATCGCGATATTCCTCGGATTGCAGCATGATCAGACCCAAATCCGTGATGGGGCCTCCGGGAGAGCGGCGGGTAAAGCTGTTGTGGGCCGCCAGAATGGAGTGTTCCGGATCGGAGAGATCGTGCAGAATAATCTCGTAATCCTCTCCCAGGGCCTCCGCAAGGCCTCGGGCCAGGGGGATCATTCCCCGAAGAAGAGGATGCCGGGAGGAGAGAGGTCTGGCATTCATGAAAATTAGCGCAGTTCCTGTCCCAACCCCTTGGCCAGAGCTCCTTCGTAAAGGGCAGCTCCTACCACGAGATCGAAGAGGGCCATTCCCACGGATTTAAAGAGCACCGTGCTTCCCGAAGGATACGGGGGTACCTTCTCCTTCAGGGCGGAGCCGAAGGTGTACAGTTTTTCCCGGGGAAGGATTTTCTTCTCCAGGGGCGTGATAAGATCTCCCGTCTCGTCCAGGGCGTGTTCCGTATCCATGTAGAAGGCCTCTCCCTGGGAAAAGAAGCTGTCCGGATATTCGTGCATCTCCGGAAGATAGGAGCCGATGCCCACGTAGAACTTGCCCCGGAGTTTCTCGGGATTGTCCGGAAGCACGGGTTTCCTGGACGTGGTGGTGGTGATCACGATCTCTGCATGATCCAGCATCTCTTCCGAAGAGGATGCCCGGTACACCTTCAGGGAGGGAAGTTCTTTTGTGAGTTTTTGTGCCATCTCTTCCACCTTGGATTCGTAGAGATCCGCAATCCATACCTCCTCGATATTTCGGGCGGCGCATGCGCAAAGAGCCTGGGAAAGCCCCTGAACTCCCGCTCCCACTACGCCGAGAACCCGGGCCTTTTCGGGAGCGAGCCTGCGGATGGCGGCGCCTCCTACGGCTCCCGTCCGGAGAAATGTGAGAGCCTGGCCGTCCATCACCGCCTGGGGCGCACCGGTGGCCTTGTCGAAAAGGGTAGCCAGCCCTTCGATCATGGGGCGTCCCGCCTCGGGGTTCTTCGGTGTGATGGTGAGAAGCTTGATCCCCCAGGTTTTTGCGGTGCCGCAGGGCATGAGCATGAAGGTGTCCCCTTCCAGTTCGAGGGTGGGGCGGAGAGGCATGACGAACTCCTTGCGTTCATAAAGTTCGTAGGCCTTTTCGATGGCATCCATAAGTTCGTTCCTGGTCAGGGCTTGCTGCATGGAATCCTTGTTCATCCAGAGCATGAGAGAACCTCCTTTAATGTGTGATACACATATGTTCATAACAAAAGGAAAGAATGTCGCCATTGTATTCCGTAAAACACAAAAGTGTCAATGAGCAAAATTTTGTTGTCAATAAAAGGCACCCACTCTTTTCCGAAAACGTGATAACCTTAAGGAGTTTGGTGTACCAGAACAAAAAAGGAGGCTCTTTCGGCTCATGCAGTTCGATAAAGAAGAAGTATGTCGGTGGTTTCACGCCTACGTGGCGTCCTATTACGAAAGATTCGGCAAAATACACCAGCTGGTGCTCAAGGAGGAACATAGTCACCGGGTGGCGGCTTACTGTGCCGCGGTATCCGAGGAACTCCACTGGAGTGAGGAGGAGCAACGGCTTGCCTTCGCGGTGGGATTGCTCCACGATATAGGACGTTTTCCCCAATACGGAGAGTACGGCACCTTTTTCGATTTCCGTTCGGTGGATCACGGCGAGCGGGGGCTTCGGGTGCTCCGGGAGGAGATGCCCGGGAATCTCTTTTTATCCCGGGGAGAGCGTATCCTCGAAGCTTGTGTGTCCTTACACAACAAGAAGGACATTCCGGAGAACCTTTCCGGGGAAATTCTTCCTTATCTCCAGATCGTACGGGATTGCGACAAGGTGGATATCTTCCACGTGGTGCGGGAGCACGTGGATGCGGGAAGATCCGAGGAACTCTATCCGGGACTTCGTCCCGAAGGATCCTATTCCGACCGGGTGGTAGCCGATCTCGTTCGGGAGAACAAGGCCCGGTACGATACCCTCCGGACCCTTTCGGACGTGATGCTCTTTCAACTCTGCTGGATTTTTGATATTACCTATCCTGCGGCGTTGCGCCTGCTGCTCCGGAACGGAGAGATCCAATGGATCCTGGGGCGTCTTCCCGAGGATTCCCGGATCGAACCTCTTCTCCAAAGAGTGCGGGAAAAAATCGTCCCTTTTTCGGAAGAGTGTAAAAGAGAGACATCATCATGCGAAGCAAGCTGATCTGTTGCCTGGGGGTTTTCCTGTTCTTTCTCCTTGGGAACGGAGGTCCTGTCTTCGCTTTCCCCGGAAATCCGGAGGAGGCCCGGAGTTATTTGGATCGTCTCGATACGACGGATTCCCTGGTGGGGATGTACGAGATGCGAAAGGATGATTTCCACGGGATTTTCCTTCTTCTTCCCGCTCCGGAAGAGGAGCCTCTCGACGACTACGTGGCCCGGGTGGTGGAAAGCAGCAACCCCTATGATAAACCCGGGGATCTCAAGTTTTTCATGCGCCGCACCCAGGAGAAAGAAGTCTTTTTCGGAAAGTATTACGATGCGACTTCCCTGGGGCTCTGCGAGGCCCGGAGCGGCTTCGTGGTAACTCCCGGAGAGATCAGCGCCCGGGAGGTTCAGGGGTTCGACCGAAAGCCCCGGGTTTTCGTGAAAATCTATCCCTCCCCGGAAGAAAGCGTCTTTTCCGGGGGCGCCGAGCCTTCTTCGAGCACCTGTTCCTCCTCCGAAGAAAAGGAGAGCACCTCCGGGAGGGGAATGTAATTTCATAATGTCTCTAAACCTTTGTTTTTCCCAAAAAGAGTTTTTATCACGCTGACGTTGATAGAGAGAAGGAAACGTGGGATTGACGGGGAAAAATGAGAGCTTCGCTTTGTACAAAAAAGAGTGATTTCGAAGGAGATAGGGTATACTTGGAGAGGTCTGCAAAAAATTGGATTCGTCAATACAGCTCCGGAAGTTTTTCTGAGCTGACGGTTTTTTTTGAAATGATGCGGCATAAACCACGGCGGCGGAAGGAGCTTTGTGTTTTTCATGACTAAAGAGAAAAGATTTGCCTCCATAGAGCAAAGTCAACAGAATACCTCTCCTTCCGGAGACATGAATGTGCAGGAAACGGCCTCTCAAGAGGGAAAAAAAGAAGGAGCCCCGGAAGTGGCTTCCTCCGCAGCTTCTCAAGCTCCGGAAAATCGCGCTCGGGAACAGGGCGCTCCTCCGGTCTCTTCGGGGCAGTCCAAGGTCCTCGTGGTGGATGATACGTCCATAAGCAGGGTAATTCTCCGGAACTTGCTTACCCGCATGGGTATCCTTGTGGTGGAAGCTTCCAACGGCCAGGAGGCTCTCTGGCAGATCGAAAAATCCGATCCCGATTTGGTGATTACAGATCTTTCCATGCCCGTAATGGATGGTTTTACCATGATGGACAAAGCGCGTAACACCAAAGGAGATCCCATACCGGTCATCGTGGTTTCCGTATATGCGGACAAGGAACGCCTGGTTAGGGCGGTACGTTTGGGAGCGGTGGATTACATCGTTAAACCCTTCGACCAGGAGACGGTAATCAAAAAAGTTACTCAAGCCATAACCGCCATAAAGCAGAAAAAAGAGGAATCGTAACTTTTTCAAAAGACCTTCTTGTGGTACACTTTCTGAAAATAGTCTCCGAGCTGACGAACCTTCCGCATGAATGCGGGTGGTTCGAAGCCCTAGGGTAAAGCTGGAAACGGTTTTGCCTCCCGTGCTTGGAAAGGGGACCTCGAGCGTTTCGGGTATCCCCTTGCCGTGATGGCGAGGGGTTTTTTGGTGTCTCTCCCAGATAATGAGGAGAACGAGTGTATCAAGTGTAGAAAAGGAGATGACAGGATGAGAAAATGGAGATCCAAGGCGTTATGGGCGATCGTGGCGGTTTTTGTGGCTACCGTGGCTTTCGGGAATATGCCCATGCTTCGCATGGCTACCACCACGAGTACGGATAATACGGGACTGCTGGATTATCTCGCTCCGGAGTTCACCAAGGATACGGGTATCGAACTTCAGTGGGTGGCGGTAGGTACCGGCAAGGCTCTGGAACTGGGGAAAAACTGCGATGTGGACGTGCTGCTCGTGCACGCTCCGGCATCGGAGAAACAGTATGTGGCGGATGGTTACGGAGTGAACCGCCGTCAGCTTATGTATAACGATTTCGTTATTATTGGCCCCAAGGACGATCCCGGGGCGGTGCGGGGAATGACCGTGGCGGGAGCTCTCAAAACCTTGGGAGAGAAGGGAATTCCCTTTGCCAGCCGGGGAGACAATTCGGGAACGCACAAGAAGGAGCTCGAACTCTGGCAGCATGCGAACATGGCTCCCGAAAAGGAAGCCTGGTATATCCAGACAGGGCAGGGTATGATCAACACCATCAATATCGCTGCGGAGAGAAATGCCTATACCATGACGGACCGGGGCACCTTCATCAAGTATGCGGATAATCACGAGGGCAATCCTCCCCTGGTGGTTTTGGTGGAGGGAGATGCAACCCTCTTCAACCAGTACAGCGCCCTGGCGGTAAATCCCTCGCGCTGCGACAACGTGAAGTACGATCTGGCTCTCAAGTTCATCGACTGGATGGCCTCTCCCCGGGCCCAGGAGCTTATCGGAGATTTCCGGCTCCTCGATCAGCCTCTCTTCACTCCCAATGCGGGGAAATAAGTTTTCTTAAAAGATCTGTCGGGTACAAACGAAAGATTATGCGGAAACGGGAGCCCCAGGGCTCCCGTTTCCTGCGTTCTGTGGCAATTCTCCGGGGCCTCGGGTATACTGATGCAGACATCAAACGTTACAAAAGGAAACTGGAAAAACCTCGACAAACCGGGGGTATCCCCGTTTTTTATGGAGGCGTTCCCATGACGTATCTGCGGATGCATCACGTAACCAAGCGATTCGGCAAGCTCACGGCGGTGAAGGATGTTTCCCTGGAAATCCTTCCGGGGACCATCCATGCGGTGGTGGGAGAAAACGGGGCGGGCAAATCCACCCTCATGAAATGTCTTTACGGCATGCACCCTCCCGAGAGGGGCTCTTTTTACCTGGGGGACCGGCAGCTGGTCATCCGCTCTCCCCGGGATGCCATGAAGTACGGCATAGGCATGGTGCATCAGCATTTCATGCTCGTGCCTTCCGCCACGGTGGCCCAGAATGTGGTGCTGGGAGACGAGCCCCGCAAAGGAAGCCGTTTCGATGGAAAAAGGGCTTCCCGGGAGGTGCTGAAACTTTCCCGGACCTTTGGGCTGGAGGTGGAGCCGGATATGCCGGTTTACGCCCTTCCCGTAGGGCTGCAGCAGCGGGTGGAGATTCTCAAGCTTCTTTATCGCAAGGCCTCCATTCTCATTTTCGACGAGCCCACGGCGGTGCTTTCTCCGGGGGAGGTGGAATCCCTTTTCGGTATTATCCGGGGTTTCCGCAAGGAGGGGAAAACGGTCATTTTCATCGCCCATAATTTGGAGGAGGTGCTGGCCCTTTCGGATACCATTTCGGTAATGCGCCAGGGAGAGCTCGTGGACACGGTTCCCCGAAACGCGGTTTCCTCCGGAGATCTTGCCCGGATGATGGTGGGCCGGGAGATTGCCCTTCCAGTGCTGGAAGACGTCTCCCGAACAAAGGGCAAGACCCTTCTTTCCCTGAAAAATCTCTGGGTTCGAAACGATCGGGGGGGCTGGGCGGTACGGGATCTCTCCCTGGATCTTTCGGAAGGGGAGATTTTCGGTGTTGCCGGGGTAACCGGAAATGGCCAGAGCGAACTGGAAGAGGCCCTTTGGGGGCTTCGTCCCGTGGAAAAGGGCTCTCTTCTCCTGGAGGAGCAGCCCCTGGATTCTCCGAAACCCCGCGAACGAAGAGAAAAAGGCATGGCCTACATTCCCGAGGACCGTCTTAAAACCGGGCTGGCCCCTCTGGGAGATCTGGAGGACAACCTTCTCATGGGGTATCAGTACCAACCCCGCTTTTGCCGCAAGGGATTTCTAAAAAATGCCTCCAAGAGACGTTTTGCCGGGGAGGTTTTGGAGCGGTATGGAGTGGCTGCGGCTTCGCCCCGTATCCAGGGCGGCACGCTTTCGGGAGGTAATATGCAGCGCCTCGTCATGGGACGGGAGCTGGAGCACGATCCCAAGGTGCTTCTCGTCTCCCAGCCCACCCGGGGGGTGGATATCGGGGGAATCTCGGCGATTCACGATCATCTGCTTCGCTTGCGGAGTCAGGGGCGGAGTATTTTGCTCATCTCCTCGAGCCTGGAAGAAATTCTGGCCCTCAGCGATCGGGTGGCGGTGATGGTGAAGGGACGTTTCGTCTCGGTGCTTTCCCGGGAGGACGTAAGCAAGGAAAAAATCGGGGCCCTCATGCTTCAAGGCGGAGCGGAAGAAGAGATGAAAGAAAAAGGAGGAGAACCCCATGAGCCTCTCCGTTGAAACGCTGCGGCGTCATCGGGATAGCCTGATCGTGCTCGGCTCCTTCGGAGCGAGCCTCCTGGTGGGAGCGGGAATCATCGCCCTCTACGGAGTGAACCCCCTGGAGGCTTACGGGGACATGATTTCCGGAGCCCTGGGAGATTCGGATGCCTTGGTGGCCACCCTCGCCAGGATGGTGCCCATTGCCCTGGCCACTCTTTCCATCGCGGTGGCTTTCAACGGGGGGATGTGGAACATCGGTGCCGAGGGACAGCTTTACGTGGGAGCCTTCGCCGCCGCATGGATAGGCCTTGTTCTGCCCAAACTGCCGGGGATCATGCTCATGCCCTTGGGATTGACCGCGGGAATTGCCGCTGCCGCCTTCTGGGCGTGGATACCGGGAGTTCTCAGTCTTCGGCGGGGGCTCAACATCGTGGTGCTTACCATTATGCTCAACTCCCTGGGAATTTATCTCACCTCCGCCCTGGTTACGGGGCCCTATGCGGGAACCAACGTGGCGGCGGGAGCCACGGACAAGATCCCCGAGGCCATGCGTTTCGTGCACCTCAGCGATTTCAGCACCCTCAATACGGGCATCTTCGTGGCCCTGGGAGCGGTCATTTGCATAAGCCTGGTCATGCTCCGCACCGTGCCGGGATACGATTGGCGCATGTGCCGCATGAACCCTCGGTTTGCCCGGTACGGAGGGGTGGATGTCGCGGGAAGGCAGCTCTGGGTCATGCTCCTCAGCGGAGCCTTTGCGGGGCTTGCGGGATCCCTGCTGGTAATGGGAGATCTCTACCGTTTCCGGACGGGACTCTCTCCGGGCTATACCTGGACGGGAATGATCCTCGCCATGATGGTGGCCTATCATCCCCTGGGAGGGATGGCGGCGGCTTTCGTCTATGCGGTCATGAGTTCCGGAGCCCTCGAGATGGAGCTTATGACGGATGTCCCCGTGGAAGTGGTGGAGATTATTCTCGGCACGGCGGTGCTTTTCGTGACTGCGGGATTTGCCTTGTCCAATCGGCTGGCGAATCGGTTGAGGGAGGATTGATCATGGCTTCCCTGCTGCATGCGGTGGTGCGCATGATGGTGCCCCTTTTGCTTCTCGCCCAGGGAGGAACCTGGACTCTTCAAACGGGAATCCTCAATATCGGCCAGGAGGGAGCTTTGCTTCTCTCGGCGTTTTTTGCGGTGCTGGGGAATCACTTCTTCGGAAGCTGGATTATGGGAATTCTTTTCGCCATAGGTGTGGCGGTACTCTATAACCTTCTCTTCGGCCTTTTCTGCGTAACCCTTCGAGCTAATATCTGGGTGGTGGGGATGACCCTCAACATCATGGCGGACGCCGGGGCCATTCTGCTTATGAAAAGTATTTTCGGCGTCAAGGGCGGTTTCCGGAGCGATCGGATGGTGCCCATTCCGAACGCGGAGTTTTCTTTTCTTCCGGATTGGCTTGTTCCATGGTGCAACGGCTACTCCCTGGTGGTCTGGATAACCCTCCTCTTCTTTTGCCTTTGCTGGTACGTGGATTCCAAGACGGTCTTCGGCATGCGCCTCAAGGCGGCGGGAGAGAACGAAGAGGCCCTGGAAGCGGCGGGCATTCGGGTTTCCCGGCTCCGGTACGCCACTCTTCTGGTGAACAGCTTTGCGGTGGGCCTGGGGGGAGCCTTTCTTTCCACCTCCTATCTTTTCGGTTTTACCCAGGGCATGAGTGCCGGCCGGGGCTGGATGGCGGTGGGGGCGGTGATTTTCGGAGGAGGCTCCATGGGATGGATGTTGGCGGCGGTGCTTATCTTCAGCCTCGCCCAGGCGGGGGGCAACCAGCTCCAGGCCTTGGGAGTGCCGAGTTACTACGCTCTTATGCTTCCCTATATTTTGGTAATTCTCTCCCTGGTGGTGCGGCAGTGGATGAAAAGAAAAGCGTGAAAACCCAGAAGTGCACGGAAGAAAAGCTCGCGGGTTTGCAGTATACTTTGGTGTAAGTTCCTTCTTTGAGGGGCGGAAACATGCCGGCAAAGGCGGAGAGCAGGAATTTCAATCTATCGTTACGGGAGGGAAGTTTCATGAAAAAAATTTTGTTGGGAATGCTGGTTGCGTGCTTTGTTTTCGGAGGAGTTGCCTGGGGAGCGGACGCGCTTTCCGTGGCGGTGGTTATCGAAGGACAGCTGGGAGACGCTTCGTTTTACGATTCTGCCAACCGGGGCCTGGAACGGGCCCGGGAGGAGCTTGGAGTAACCGCCAAGGCTATCGAGTGCGGCTATGACCCCGCAAACTACGTTCCTTATCTTGCGGCGGCGGCGAAGAAATTCGATCTCGTCATCGTGGTGGGTTTCGGCATGTACGATGCCCTGGAGCAGGTGGCTCCCAAGTTCCCCGAAAAGAGCTTCGTTCAAACGGACATGAGCGGAGAGCTTGGAAAGGTAACCTTCGCCAATTTCAAGGAAAACGAGGGCAGCTTTCTGGCGGGAGCCCTGGCGGCGCTCATGACCGCCCGGGAAGGAGATCCCCGGATAGATCCTTCCAATGCGGTTATCGGAGCGGTGCTGGGAGAGGATATCCCGGTGCTCCACAACTTTCTCGTGGGATATGAGCAGGGAGCCAAGTACATCAATCCGGATACGGAGATTCTCGTAGGTTTCGTGGGCCGGTGGGACGATCCCGCAGGGGGCAAGGAGATGGCCCTGAATCAGCATAAAAACGGGGCGGACGTAATTTTCCAGATTGCCGGAGGTACCGGAGAGGGCGTTCTCAATGCCGCTCAGGATGCGGGTTTCTGGGCTATCGGGGTGGACTCTCCCCAGGAACTTCTCGCTCCCGAGGCCACTCTTACCTCCATGCTCAAGCGTATGGATTCCGCGGTCTTCGATCTCGTAAAGGCCAAGATGGCGGGAGAGCTCGTTCCCGGAGCCACCCTGAGCTATGGTCTCAAGGATGACGGCGTAGGACTCTCCTGGACGGATGTGGCAAAGAAGAACGTCCCCGAGGATGTGGCGGCGAAGCTTGGGGAGATCCGGGAAAAGATTATCTCCGGGGAAATCGTGGTGGAAGAGTATATCCAATAAGAAAGGGATTTCCTCCGATCTTTTTCGTCTCTCTTTGAAAATGTTTCGGGCCCTCCGGCGTTTTTAGGAGGGCTCTTCGTAATCTTTCGGGGTATGTGGTATGATGCTGGCGAAAAAAACAACGCTCCCTGAAGGGAGACTTACAAAGGCTACAGGCCCCTGGAGGAGGCTCGGAGAATGAACGATAAGGATATGCTGGAACGGCTCCGGAGAAAAGATGCGGGAGACGATGCGGAGGAGCGGGAGGAGAGCTTCTTTTCCGAATCCCTCGAAAAACCTCGCGATTTCGAGGAGGAACAACGGGTTTGGAGAGAAAACGAATCTTCCCGAAAAACACAGTATTTCTCTTTCGGAGGAGGAAGCTGCCTGGGATGCCTCGTGGTTATTCTCATTCTCGGAGCTCTTCCCTTTCTGCTCATGGGAACCTTTTTATGGGGCGTGGTGCTTTTCGCCATTATCGGTATTTTCGGCCTTTTACGCTGGCTTTTTTAATTTTTTGCTTGTTTTGCCCCCTCTCCGAGGGGGTTTTTTTCTTCTCCCCCTTTTTCCCCTGCCTTTTCGGCTTTGTATCCCTACGGAAACTTTCCCGTAGCATTTCTGTAACCTCCTCTTGCTAGTATTTCCTCGTCAGGAGTTTTCTATTTTAAGGAGGGATACTATGCGTTATTGCTGTAAGAAATGGAGTTTCCGGGGAATTTCCGCAATTTTTCTCGCCCTGGTCCTGGTGAGCGGAGCCTTGGCGGGAGAAGCCAAATACGTCTTTCTTCTTATCGGGGATGGTATGGCCCTGCCCCAGAGAAATGCCGCGGAGATGTATCTCGGAGCGCTTCAGAACAAGGAAGGCGAGCCCTGTATCGTAAAGCTTGCCATGGATGAGCTTCCCGCTCAGGGAATGTGCACCACCTATTCCACCAATTCTCTTATCACGGATTCCGCCGCAGCGGGTACCGCTCTCGCTACGGGAAAAAAGACCAAATCCGGAGTTATCTCCATGAACCCTTCCGCCACGGAATCCCATAAAACCATTGCGGAAATGGCCAGGGACAAGGGGATGCGCGTAGGTATCGTCTCCAGCGTTTCCATCGAACACGCCACTCCCGCCGTTTTTTATGCCCACAACTCTTCCCGCAAGAATTACTATGACCTCGCCTGTCAGCTCGCCAAGAGCGGTTTCGATTATTTCGGGGGCGGTGGTTTTACGCAGCCCCGGGGTAAGAAGGGGGATCAGAAGAGCGTTTTCGACATTCTCCAGGAGGAGGGGTATCGAGTGGCGGATACCCGGGAGGAGTTCCTGGCATTGCAGCCCGGAACCAAGGCGGTGGCCATCAATCCCGTACTGGACGGATCCAAGGCGCTTCCCTACGACATGGATCGGAATGGCAAAGGCATGAACCTTGCGGAGTTTACCGCCAAGGGAATCGAGCTTCTGGACAATCCCAAGGGCTTCTTCATGATGGTGGAGGGGGGCAAGATCGACTGGGCCTGCCACGCCAATGATGCGGTAGCTTCCATTATGGATACCCTCGCTTTCGACGATGCGGTGAAGGTGGTTCTGGATTTCTACCGGCAGCATCCCGAAGATACCCTGGTGGTGGTTACGGGGGATCACGAAACCGGCGGCCTTACTCTCGGTTTTGCGGGAACCAAATACGAGACCTATTTCCTGGAGCTTCAGGGGCAGAAGAGTTCCTACGAAGTTTTCGACGCCACCCTGGATGCATATCGCAAGGCTCACAGCGGCGCGGACGCTCCGGCTCCCGTTTTCGAGGATATGATTCCCCTGGTGAAGGATGTTTTCGGCCTGAGCATTCTCTCGGATTCCGAAAGAACGGAGCTTGAGAAAAAAGCCGCCGAAGGAGACGAAGATGCGGAACATCTCCTTTCGGGAGCCCTGAAATCCTTCGAAGTGCGGGATCTCAAGGAAGCTTTTGAAGCCAGCATGAAGGGAGAGAAGGTAGGGTCCTCCAACGAAGAGGAGTATCTCCTTTACGGTGGTTACGAGCCCTTCAGCGTTACCCTTACGCACATTCTCAATAAGAAAGCGGGCCTCGCCTGGACCTCCTACTCTCACACGGGAGTTCCCGTGCCCGTTTCCGCCATCGGTGCGGGAGCGGATAGTTTCAACGGTTATTACGACAATACCGACATCTTCCTGAAGATGGCTTCTCTCATGAATCTGTAACCTCCTCTTCTTCCGAGTTTCCTCTTTTCCCCTCGACTTTCGGGGGCGGAGATTCCTTCGCCCCCGAATTCCTGCGTTTTCAGGTTTTTGTAAAAAAGGAGTGACCGAAATCATGTCAGGTGGGTTTATGGCGGAGCGGTATAGGGATGCGGTTTTCTCTCTCGTCGTCGTGGTACTCTGTGCGGTGTTGCTGTTTCTTCCCACGGGGTTTGAAGAACGGATCTCTTCGGGAGTTCAGCATGCCCGGGGATTGGTGCTGGAGACGGATAATTCCGGAGTGCGTCAGCACGGCATTGTCCGTACCGGAACTCAGGATATTCGGGTTCGTATCCTGAACGGTTCCTGGAAAGGAACGATGGTGGAGGCGGAGAATCTTCTAACGGGAAAGCTGGAACTGGATTCTTTTTACGCTCCGGGGCAGAAGGTGTTGCTCAACATGGAGAGCCGGGGAGAGGAGCTCACGGCGGTTCGGGCGGTAGGAGTGTATCGCCTGGGAGTGGAGCTGCGACTTTTTCTTCTGTTTGGAGTTGTTTTGGTGCTTTTTGGTGGCATCACGGGACTTAAGGCGCTGCTTTCTTTCGTATTTACGGTGCTTCTTCTCTGGAAAGCCATGATTCCTCTCTTTCTCAAGGGGTATGATCCTATTCTGGTTTCGCTGGGGCTTCTCACGGTTCTTACGGGATGTATCATCTTTCTCGTGGGAGGATGCCGCAAGCGGGGCGTAGTGGCTTTCTGGGGAGCCTTTCTGGGATTGCTTCTTACCTGCGCGCTGGCCTTTCTCTTTTCACGCCCCTTCGGATTGCACGGGGCGGTACGTCCCTTTGCGGAAACCCTTCTGTATTCCGGGTTCGCCCATTTGGATCTTACACGCCTCTTTTTGGCGGGGGTCTTTTTCGCCTCCTCCGGAGCGGTCATGGATCTTGCCATGGATATTGCCTCTTCCATGGACGAAGTGGCTCATCATGGCCGGGATATCTCCCGATGGCAGCTTTTCCGTTCGGGCCTTTCCGTAGGCCGGGCGGTGATAGGTACCATGACTACAACCCTGATATTGGCCTATTCCGGAGGATATCTCACCATGCTCATGCTGTTCATGGGGCAGGGCATTCCGGTGACGAACATTTTGAATCTCAACTATGTGGCGGCGGAGATGCTGCACACCCTGGTGGGGAGCTTCGGCCTGGTTACGGTGGCTCCCTTTACGGCCCTGGTGGGAGCTTTTCTCCTTGCGAAGCCCTTGGAAAAGCCGGTTTGGTCGGAGAAAAAAGAAAAATCTCCCGAGGTGGTTTTATAAAAGAGCACTTTTTGCCGTATAATAAGTCGGGATTATGCGGAAGATGCGTATTTTTCGGGGAAGTACGAGCAAGGAGGGGTTACCTGTGAATGCCCATGGAGCATACGAACACGCTTTTACCGGATCTGAGATGGCTTTTGTGAGCCCTACCTTGGGAGCGGTCTCTCTGAAGGATATGTTGTGCCGCATCGGAAATCTGGCGGAAGAGCGGGGCATCACCCCCCATATCGTTATCGGTGCGGATTCTCAATGTCATGGTGAGGATATCTGTTTCGTCTGTGCCGTAACGGCTCACTATGCTCCTTGGGGGGGCATTTTTTTTTACCGTCGGGAGGTGACGCATCAGGTAATGAGCCTGGCGGAACGGCTTTTCCGGGAAGCTCTTCTCTGTCTCGAAATGGCGGAAACCCTGAAAAAAAACGAGAACGGCACTTTCCGTAAGGCGGGAGCTTCTCCCTGGGAGATTCATCTCGATCTCGGAGAGAGAGGTAAAAGCCGCCAGATGCTGGCTTCCGTGGTGGGCATGATTCGGGGCAGCGGCTATATCTGCCGAACCAAGCCCCAGGCTTGGGGAGCTTCCAAGGTGGCGGATCGATACAGCAAGTGATTTTTTGCGGTACCGTAAGTTCTTTGTGACGAAGGCGCAACCTTTTCCAAGTAGCATCGGGACACTTCTTCTTTCGTGAGGAGAAAATATTTTGAAAAGGAAGTGTCGTGATATGGTGCGAAAAATAGGATTTTTGGTGCTTTTCGGTTTTCTGTTGGGTTTTTGTGCGTCTTTTTCCGCTTCCGCAGAGGAGAGAGAGTGGTTGATCATCGGTCATCGCGGAGCTTGTGGGCATATCCCGGAACATACTCTCGCTTCCTACGCTCTGGCTATCGAGATGGGAGCGGATTTCGTGGAGCCCGACGTCGTCTCCACCAGGGATGGAATCCTTATCTGTCGTCATGATTGCGAACTCGGAAGTACTACTGATGCGGCGGTAAAGTTCCCTGAACGTAAAAAAACCGTGGTCATCGACGGCAAAGAGATGACCGGGTGGTTTGCGGAGGATTTTACGCTGGCGGAAATCAAATCTCTTCGTGCCAAAGAACGTCTTGAATTCAGAGATCATTCCCGGGATGGGCTTTACGAGGTTCCTACGCTTCAGGAAGTCTTTTCTCTGGTAAAGGAAAAAAGCCGGGAAAAGGGCCGGGAAATCGGTATCTACCCGGAAACCAAGCACCCTTCCTATCACGATGCCCTGGGGCTTTCTCTGGAAGAACCCCTGGTGGAGCTTCTCAAGCAGAACGGCTACGCTTCGCCTTCGGACCCCGTAATCATTCAATCCTTCGAGATCGCAAACCTTAAGGAATTGCACGATAAAACCAGACTCCGGCTGGTACAGCTTTTCGATGAATTTCACCTGCAGCCGGGCTGTCTCCTTGCGGCGGGGAAACCGGGAACGTATAAGGATATGGCCACTTCCGAGGGCTTGAACGAGATTGCGAGCTATGCCTATGGTATCGGTCCCTGGAAGGAGACCATCATGCCCCGGGATAAAAATAACCACCTTCAGAAGCCCTCTTCCCTCATCGAAGATGCCCATAAGGCGGGTTTAAAAGTGCATATCTATACCATGAGGAATGAAAAATCCTATCTTGCGGAAGAATATGCAGGGGATCCCAGGGAGGAATACCGTGCCTGGATTCGTATGGGAGTGGACGGATTTTTTACGGATTATCCCGATACGGCAATTCAGGTGAGAGACGAGCTTCGCTAAAGAGCCGTTGTTTTTGTGACGGTTTCATAAGAAACCGCAAGGGGCCTCGTCGTTTCAGCAGAGGCTTCTTGCGGTTTTTTCTTTGGAACGGGGCCTGCTAGAGATGTTCCAAAATTCACGAAATAACTTCTGCTACGCTCCGAAGAACCGCCTTGTTCGGAGGGACATTGGATTTTGCTCCCGAATAGCATGTGATTCCATAGGAGGGCATGGTTTGAGGGAGGTCCAGGTGTATGGGCACCGCAAGAGCAAACATTTCCATGCGTGAAGTCCGTAGGTTACTAGAGATGGATTGAAGACATGGAGGAGCTCCACCTCCGGAGGCTTCAGCGGCGGAAAAGAGAAGTATTCTTTTGCTCCGAAGTTCCCGCCCGGGGTCAGTATAATCCAGTGTTATCGAGAAAACTTTTCATCTCTCCGGACATGTTGCCGAAGTAGGTCGGACTTTCCGGAAGAAAGGTGTTGCCCGAAACACTATGTACGAGAACCGCTGCTTTCACGAAAAACCTTCCTGTCTCTCTTTCGGCGGATTCCAAGGAATTTGTAACTGCGTTATTAAGATAAAAAAGTTGGAAAGGCTTGAGCTTTGAGAAGTTGGCGAAACCGAAGAAGCCCCCGCATCGTTTGGGGGCTTCTTCGGAACAACGTATATGGATGGTGAAAAATCTTCAGAGCTGCAAGTTTTCCGGTTACTGATCCTGGGAAACCGGTTCTACTTCGAGTTCTACGTTTATGACCCCTTCCAGCATATCCAGCATGGGGGATTCGAACTGGCCTTTCCAGAAATCGCCGATGGCTTGCCACCGGGCCTGTATCTCTTCGGAAAGAGTTCCCCAGAAGAGGGAGGCGTGGCCTTCTTCCGTATTCAGGGCTTCCGCGAGAAATCCTTCGGTGGTGCTGGTGACGTGCTGATGAGCGAGCAGAATGCCGTGCCCGACGTCTCCTGCGGAGCCTCCTGCCATCATGGTCCAGAGTTCGTGATTTTCAAGCAGACCGAGGAGGAAGGAATCCACCGCGAAGATGTCCAGGTAGAACCACCCCATGCGTTCGCCCTTGGCCTGGGCGAGCTCCTGCATGCGGGGATTCGCCTGGCTGGGCTCGTTGAGCTTCTGGGGATCCAGAAGGCCGATATAGAGATCCGATCCCCGGGCTCCGAGAACTGCCGTGGCGGGCATGCTCATGCCGTAGAGTACGTCCCAGCCGGGGAGCTCCATTTTCTGAAGAGGCACGCCTCCCATTTCGGTTCCCATGGCGGCGGCGATCTCCACCACGTTCTGGGCGGCATTTTCCTGGCCCTTGACCACGAGATAGGCTCCGGGAAGGGGGATAGGCGCGAACATGGTGGCCGCCTGGCCTCCTACTACGAAATGGAAGGAACCCGTGAGCAGGTCGGTGATGGTCTTCTCGGTGAGTCCCATGCCGGAAAGCATGGCGATTACTTCGTCGTAGAGAGGGGTGACTTCTTCCTGTCCCACCAGCTGGAAGAGAGCCTTTTTGAGAGCGATGAAGTCCGTATTTGCCGCCAGGGCGAGGATGGTTTCGCCTCCCCCGATGAGGGGCGTTTCGTTGGTGAGAGGAGTGAGGGCGGAGAGCAGTTTCTCCCCGAGCCAGGCCTTGGCTGCGGTGGAAAAGCCCTTGAGCTCCCACTTGGCGTCGCCGTTTCCGAAGGCGACTTCGCCCTCGATGTTGTCGTGAAGGAAGATGGGCATTTCGTTTCCGAGAATGCCTATCTGGGTAAGCCCGGCATCGTTGAAGAGGATGTAGTTGGGCAGCTCCGCAAAGCGCCGTTCCGGCTGGAGTCGGACGCTCTCGTCCTCCAGGGCTTTGAAGGCGATCCGAAGGTTGTCCTCGGTATATCCGAAGACGAGGAGGTTATCTTTGGCGGTGAGGAAAAGTCGGGCCATGGGGTCGTAAGGATCGAAAACCAAGGTATAGACCATGCCGACTTCTTCGATCTCCTCGGGGCCTTTGACAAGAACGTCCTCTTCGTTCCAGAGGGCCAGGTCTTCTTCGTTCAAAGCTCCCTGGGCGATGCGTCCGAGCCATTCCGAGGCTTCCGGAGCGTAGCCGATAATCCCCTGAACCTGGAGAACTCCTCCGTTGAACCCCGCCGCAAAGGCCATGTCGCGAACCTGGTAGGGGTGGAACCACGCTGCCAGGGGGCTTCCCTCCTCCATGGCGGAGGGTGAAAATTTTTTGGTGGCTTCTACGAGAGAGCCTAAGTTGGGGAAGGAGCCTATAATATGAGGGGAGCCGGGTTCCCAGGTATTCAACGCCTGGGCAGCCTGAAATTCCCGGGCCGAGATGGGAAGAGCGAAGAAAAGGACAAAGATGGAAAGAATGAGTGCGGAGAGACCGAAACGTGAGACTTTTCGCATGATAGCAATTCCTCCTTATTTTTGGTGTACAATCAAGGCGCAGCACCATCATGCTTTTTCACAGATGGTGGAATGCGCGAAATCATAATAGCACAGCCCCGGAAAAGAGGGGGGATGCTTCGGAATCTTTAGCGGCGAAAAATATGAAAAATAGTGTCTTTTTTTGCCTTCCTTCTCGGGGTGTGGGATAATTTTTATGCTCTGTAAAGCAAAAAAACCTTCATTGGAGCGTGATGTCATGCAGATAGGTGTAGATTTTGACGCGGTGCTTCGCCGCCGAGGTACGGGGTCGCTGAAGTGGGATACCGGGGAGGAGAATCTTTTTCCCATGTGGGTGGCGGATATGGATTTCCCGGCTCCTCCGGAGGTGCGCAAGGCCTTGGAAGATCGTGGAGCTCACGGGATTTTCGGTTACGGAGCCCCGGGAAAGGATTTTTTTGCCGCTCCTGCGGCGTGGCAGGAAAGACGCCATGGTTGGAAGTGCTCCGAAGAATGGTTTCTCTACGCTCCAGGAGTGGTAACCGCCCTGGCCTTTATTTTGCAGGCTCTTACCGAGGAGGGGGCGGGAATCATCATCCAGCCTCCGGTCTACTATCCTTTTTTCGGCGTTATTCGGGATAATCGCCGGGAGATCGTGCTGAATCCTCTTCGCTTGGAAGGCAACCGCTACGTCATGGATTTCGAGGATCTCGAACAAAAGGCTTCCCGAAAGGATGTCACCGCCCTTGTCCTCTGCAGTCCTCACAATCCCGTGGGGCGGGTCTGGACGGAAGAAGAGCTTCGCCGAGCCGGAGAAATCTGTGCCCGCCACGGCGTTCTGGTGATTACCGACGAAATTCACGAGGATCTGGTGCTCCCCGGGTACCGGCACCGCCCCTTCGGCTCCCTGGGAGAGGACTTTGCCGCCAATTCCGTTACCTGCGTGGCTCCCAGCAAAACCTTCAATCTCGCGGGGCTTCAGTGTTCCTTCATCATCGTTCCCGACGAAAAGAAACGCTCCCTCCTCAAGGGAGTTCTGGATGCGGCTCATTTGAGCAGGCCCAACGTCTTCGCCCTTGCGGCGGCTCCCGTGGCGTTTCGGGAGTGTGCCTACTGGGTGGATGAGCTTATGGCGTACGTGGCGGAAAACGTGGCGTTCCTCCGGGATTTTCTCGACCGGAGGCTTCCCCGGGCCCGGCTGCTCGAACCCGAAGGGACCTACCTGGCCTGGGTGGATTTCCGGGATTACGGTTTTTCCAGGGAGGAACTGGAGCGGCGCATGCTGGAAAAAGGAAAGATCTGGCTCGATGAAGGATATATTTTCGGCGATTCCGGAAGCGGTTTCGAGCGCATCGTGCTGGCCTGTCCTCGGGCTCTTCTCGAGGAGGGGCTGGAGCGCATCGAAAGGGCGGTGAAAGATTGAAAAAAGAAAATTCTTTTTTGGGGAGAGCTTTCGTAAAAATCGGCGTTCTTTTTCTGGGAGCGTTGTTGTTGCTTGGAGGAACAGGAGGCTCCCTTTTTGCCGAAGAGGTTCTTCGGGATCTTCGGCGTATTCCCCAGCATCCGGTGCATTATCTTCCCCGGGAGTGCGACGTTCCCCTGGTCTCTCCGGAGGAACAGGCCCGGAACTACGAAAATTTCCGAAAGCGCTATTTCGCTCCCTGGGATAAAGATTGCGGCGTAACGGAAGAGGATTTGCTCTGGCCCTTCGAATGGTTGGAAAAACGTACTCTTTTCGGTGAGAATTTGCGTCCCCGGGAGAGCTCCTGGTTGGAAAAACAACGGAGAAATGCCCGGCTTTCCGGGGCGGGGGAACTTGCCCTTCCGGGTATTACCGTGCAGGAAACGGATCTCCGGCTCTTTCCCACCCGGGAACCCGCTTTTTACGATCCCGCTTTGGCGGGGGAGGGATATCCCTTCGACTATCTTCAGAACTCCACCCTCAAGCCTCTGGAGCCGATTCTCCTTTCCCATGCTTCGGAGGATGGAGCCTGGATCTACGTCAAAGGGTCCTTCGCCTCGGGGTGGGTGGATATCCGTCATGTGGCCCGGGTGGCTCCCGAGATGTGCGCTCTCTGGAAATCCATGCCCCAGGTGGTGGTGGTACGGGAAAAAACTTCCTTGAAAAGCGCGGAGGGAAATTTCGTTGCCCTGGCCAAGACGGGGACGCTCCTTCCTCTGGTTCGCAAGCCTCTTCCGGGGCAGGATTTTACGGTTTTGGGAGCGCGCCGGAACGCCTCGGGGGAAGCTGTATTTTCCGAAGGCTCTCTCTCCCGGGAAGAAGGGGATCTCATGCCCCTGGCCTTTACGGGCTGGAACGCCATGAGAATTCTCGAAGAGCTTCAGGGAGAGCTCTACGGCTGGGGAGGACTGGTGCAGAATCGGGATTGTTCCGCCACGGTGCGGGATTTTTTCATCCCCTTCGGACTCTGGCTTCCACGGAATTCCCGGTACCAGGCGAAAACCGGAAGAATTATCGACGTAGGGGATCTACAGCCCCAGGAAAAAGAGGCCCTTCTTCTGGAAAAGGGAGAGCCCTTCCGCACCCTGGTGGGCATACCCGGGCATATCATGCTTTATGTGGGAGCTTACGGAAAAACCCCGGTAGTTTTTCACAACACCTGGGGAATCAAAACGCTGCAGGATGATCGGGAGGGACGGTATATCATCGGCCGGGCCCTTTTTACCAGCCTTTGGGCAGGAGAAGAATTGCCGTATCGGTATCCCGGAAAGACGCTGCTGATCCATCGGATCACGTCCTTCGCCTTTCCCTGGGAGACACAGTAGCGAGGGAGGAGATAGCATGAGCAATGCACGAAGTTACGTCGAATTTCTGCTGAACGGCAGGGAGTTTGCGGTTCCCCTGGAGGATGTGCGGGAGATTATCGCTCTTCCCGACATTACGCCTCTTCCCATGGCCTCGGCGAACGTCCGCGGCATGATCAACCTTCGGGGAGAGGTGATGCCCGTGGTGGATCTGGACAGCCGACTGGGGAGCTACACCGAAAAGAAAGGAGAGCGCAAGGAAGTGCTCATCCTCAACATGGAGGGATACTCCCTGGGAGTGGTGGTGGAGCAGGCCCAGCAGGTGG
>Ga0116163_1000613_pt1 | contig 24617 bp, 17 predicted proteins | sample AD_UKC107_MetaG_FD_89889 | JGI IMG/M metagenome (GOLD analysis project Ga0116163, IMG submission 89889) | Active sludge microbial communities of municipal wastewater-treating anaerobic digesters from Hong Kong - AD_UKC107_MetaG | ecosystem: Engineered > Bioreactor > Anaerobic > Digestate...
AAGCAAGGCATAATACAGCAGTTAAAATGGTATATTTCAGCTTCATGGTCTTTATGATAAATCTTCGAAACTAACTAAAATTCCAGCGAAACCAGTTCGTGCAAGCTACGAAAATTTCAAATCAGGACGGAGTCTTTATCGCGATAGAAACTACACATTTTTATGGGATAACGGTCCATAACAGGTATTTATGGATGTCACCTCCTGAATCAGGTGCAATTGAAAAACAACAAATTTATGCTTAGTTTTGAGCATAGAATATACAAATCATGATTCCACCGCTGAAAATTTCGTGGGTGGCCCATAAAGGTGCCGGACCCGATACCGGTGAAAAGGCCACGGCTTTTTTGGGTCAGTTTCTGGCGCCCGGTTCTTTTGAGATGACCAGCCAGCCTCCCGACATCATCCTGTTTATGAGCGGAGGATCAGAACGGATGGCTATTTCCCTGGCGAAACCGGGTAATCCGGTCCTGCTGCTGGCGATACGGGGGAATAATGCCTATGCCGCCGCCACGGAGGTCATGGCCTGGATGAAGTCCAACAACCGCTATGCCCTGTTGTCGGATGCCCGTGATGCCTTTGAAAGCGGACTCGTCGACCAATGGTTGAAAGTGGTAAATGTGTGGAAGAACCTGCAGGGTCAAAAGGCTGCGCTCATAGGAACCGTCTCCGATTGGCTGGTCGCTTCGGAAGTGGCGGCAGAACAACTCAAGAAAGTCATGGGGGTGTGCCTGGAGGAGATCCCCTGGAGCGAACTTCCGGATTACAGGGAGATGATAACCGATGAAACGCTGATGAACCGTTTTCATGGGAACAAGGTCAGGGGACTGGAGGAAGCCGCCAGGGTGCTGACTCTTCTGAGGAATGAGGTGGAAAAACAGAGCCTCAGCGCCATTGCCGTCGAGTGCTTCAGCCTGGTTCAGCAGGAAAAAGTCACCGCCTGCCTGGCGCTGGCTCAACTTAATACCGAAGGAATTACTGCAGCCTGCGAAGGCGACCTGGCCTCCATGGCAGGAATGATGCTGGTCAGGGACTTGACCGGCATGGTTCCCTGGATGGCCAATACCACCCGGATGGAGGGACAAACTTTAACGCTTTCCCATTGTACGGCGGCATTTAACCTGGTTGAAAATGTCAGTCTGCCCACCCACTATGAAACCAACACTTCCCTGGCTGTCAAAGGGATGGTGAAGGCTTCCGGGGTGACCCTCTTCAGACTCTCCTCCACATTGGAAAAGGCCATGATCCTCACCGGAAAGGTTACAGGCCATCCCCAACACAGAGATGCCTGCCGAACACAGGTGGAAATCGTTATCTCCCCATCCTCAGCTGACAAACTGAAGAACCAGCCGTTAGGCAACCACCTTCTGATGATACCCGGGAACTGGTCGGAGCTTTTAGAGATGGTGTGTCGTTATAGGGAAATCATAATATTGTAAAGGGGGATTTACGGTCATCCGAAACCTTTGTGGGACAAAGGGTACACCTTGCCGGAACTGGGTGTCCATGCCATTTTTGTGCACAGCTTCTCAATCGATTCCACCATGATGGCGCGTACAAATAGGGAAGGGGTAAAAGTATATGCAGAATTCGCCACCCTGATTGGGAAAACTTCGGTCTTAAAAGGGGTTTACCATACCCGGTTTTGAAGTCAGCATTGCATTCCCGGTATTCCACCACCGCCCATCAGACTAATAAGGTTATCCAGGCCGCTAATAACGCTTCCAACAGGCCCCAGGGTGGCCATGTTTATCTCCTTTTTGACATTGCATGCAAGTTGCTGTAATGCAGCGGCAATCTTTTCATCCATGCCAGTATTATCCATAATGATGATTGCCTCTGTAGCAATAGCGTATAATCTGACCAGCGTCAATCCGTACGTCGCAACAATACCAACAGGCAATGAACCGACACCTAAAGCCCCGAAAATCAATGAATACATATTCATAACCCGGCTTAGCTCATCGAGCTGTGCCTGAATATGACTTGTACCGCCTCCGGTCATATCGGGCAGCAGACCAAACAATTCACCGGTTCGTTCGTCAATTTTCCAGAAAGCTTTTTCGCTGGCCGACTGGTCAAACAATTTAAAACTGCCATCTTGCCTGTATATTTTTTCATACCAGAAACCGGCGTCAGGTCCTTCGCGGTACAACTGCCTGAACCACTCTGATGTACTGGCTTCCCGCGAAGAAATCATACTTTTTTGGGCTAATACTGAAAGTGTGCTTGTATCAAAAATACGATACTCGAGAATAGCCAGTTGGGCGGTCTTTTCGAGCGTGATTTTAAATGCTTCGAGCGGATTGGTTGCAAGCGTTGTATAATTTGCAGTAGGCAGATAATCGAAACTGTATTTTGAATAGTCTCGGTCAATTCCCGGCCAGGTTTTAACGACAGAAATTCGCGGGCCGGCAGCAAAGGTGAGGCTTTCAGACGTTACGGCAGATTGGAGCGGCTGCATTAATGACGCAAGGTTTTCGTCGTACACAAATCCACCTTCCTGATGGGCTGCCACAGCTTCTTTTAATTCATTTTGAATTACAGCCTCGCCCCATTTGCGTGTGCTTAACCGGTATTTTAAAATATCACTTAATGCTTCTGAAAGTGTGGGACCTTCGCCTTCAACAGAGATCAGGATATTTCCCATAAGCATGTTTTGCACATCCTTAAAATCTGCGTAGGTTGGATTTCTGTTCCGGCTTCCAATATTGTCCCAGCCTGACAGAACCCTTCGTACTGCCATGTTACCGGCCTTTACATTAAGATACAATCCGACAATTTGCTCACCGGCGATAGTGTCATCATCAGGTATTAAACTGAACGTATAGTTGTCGGCTGCTTCTACCCGCTGATTATCTGCAGTAACAGATACCCGGTGGTTTAATTCCCTTCCCGTTGCACGGTAAGAAAATACATAAGGTGCGATTTCCAGCTTCTCAAAATACCCGGAAATGGTTACAACGGTTTCCAGCTGGTCCTTTGCATCGATTACAATCCCGTTGGTAGCCCTGGCCATGTTTTCAAAAGATGCCAGGTGATGCCGTGCGGTGGAATTGTTCACATTTAAAACCAGGGCAGGAGGTCCGAATTTCAGTTCTTCCATCCTGGCAGGATCATACGCATCGCTATTATCACCATCAGTAGCAAAAATGACGAGGTCGTTACCTGTATGCGAAGCTTTTATTAGCCATGTATACAAATCAGAATTAGTTTCCCACCTGGTAATCCTTGTCTCAGGAAATTTATCCAATATGGCGTTTTGAAGCGTTTCAACAAAGGCAGTCATGTTTCCACCGGAATAGGCTGCCGGCATACTCAGAGAAGTATCATAAAGAATGAGCAATCTGGGGGTTCGCTGGTTGCTTTCCACGATGGCCTGAACCGGTATATCGTTATCAGAAACCGAGAAATCAGCGGCTGACAGGCCTTCAATTATCTCACCAAATGCATTGCGCGGAGTTACTTGCAGGTTTACTTCCGGATAACTTCCCGGAATGGCTTTTACCTCCATCAGATGAATCTCTTTCTGAAGGTATTCATCAGGTTTTGAAAGCAATGTCGAATTCCCGATTGCAGCCATTTCTCCGCTAACATCAATTATTTTCCCTTCAAGGGTAAACGGATCTCCTAAAAATGACCGGGCTTCCATATAAGGCCTGTCCGCCTCGAACGACTGAAACGACAATGCCGGTGTGAAAATCCTCAGGTGTCCTACAGGGGTAGTTATCTGCCTTACCAAATCCAGGCCGTGAAGGAATGAGAGCACTACCTGGTTTCCTGCCAGTTCGTGGACCAGCCATTCACCTTGTACCAACACCTTTTCATTCTCCGGACTAATACCATCACAGTAAGATAGGGAGATACTGACCCTTTCATTCGGATATTCTGCAGCTTCCGGTGTAGATATACCGCCTCCACTCATGTTTCTCAGGCTTCCAAAAGAAACTTCCGGATCGAACAAGTGTGCATATTTTGTTACACCCTCCCACTCAAATTTAACAGCCGGTGTCCGGTAATTATCCCATCTGAAATCAAACGATTGCGGACGGATTTTGTCCTTGTTGGGAAGCTTTTCCCATAATTTCTCAGCAAGCTGCCTGCTTTCTGTTAAACCGGGGTCAGGATTTGTGGCTTCAGAGGCGCTCTCTTCAGCCCCCATTTCGATGCTCCATCGGTTCAGGGTCTTTTTGTCGATAACCGGTTCAAATTTTCGATCTACAGGGCGATAAAAAAAGGAGTGTACTTCGTCAGGCTGAATATCAGTGCGCTCATAAACCACAGACGAAGTGATATTTGCCCTGGCAAACATGGAATTGAGCAACTCCGCCTTTTCACGGGGAGTGGCGAAGCCGTAACGCAGTACCCCTCTGATGCCGTACCGCATTGTTTTTCCAAGGCCTTTCAGCGAATTACCGGATGGCGGCATCAGGTAAATCTCATCCCTCACGAAACGGAACATGTTTTCAGGATTTCCATCCTGTATCAGAAGATTCATCCGGCCTTCAAGGTGGTCGGGGCTCGTCTGCAAAGCCGTGAGCATCTCGTCCCACACACTGTAAGGCGGGATGCCGTCACTTTTGACTTTTAAACTGCCTGCCGAACAACTCCAAAAAACTGACGGCATTCCGGCGGCCAGTCCAAGCAATCCCATGTTTTTGAGGAAGTCCCTCCTCGAAGAACCGGATCCGGGAAAATTCTGAGTCATATTCCTATGAATTACTTAAGTGGTCAAATACATCAATACAGCCAGGGTTTTGCCGCTGACACTATAACAATTTTATCTCATCGGAAATTATACAGTGTTTATTGCAGTAATTCAAACTGTACCCAAACAGCAGCTTTTTGGCCGGGACTACCAACGCGGATAGGCCCTTCTAAAACCAAAGGAGTAATCTTCTGAATATTTGCCAGATGCATGAAGCCGGAACCGAAATTGTGAAATTTAACTCCTTTGCCAATGGTTGTGTCATGAAAATCAGTATTGGCATTTAAATTTCTTAGTCCCAGTAGAATTTCGACAACATCCTTGATTTTTACAGAAATCGGATCATTATTCATCAACACTTTATCATCGTTGCTCCCCAAAGTGGTGGTACTGTATTCCTTCATCCATGTAAAAATCTTGAAGGTTGCATTTGGATCATTTAGTTCATTCAACGAGATGTTGAATACCAGTGAGTTACTTATCATGTTGCGATTGCGCTGCCTTACATCACCATCCTGTCTGACATGGATTTGGTTTTGCTGGTCACCTGAAATCAAAATATTCCGGACATTAGACACCTGAACAGGGCCATTCTGTCGTGCAGGAAATTTATTAATGTCGCGGCTTACATAATTCATATCTTTTCCCAGGGCTTTGTAAACAATATATTGCTGAATGGCATAATCATCAGGATTATCTCCTCCCCCATCACGGCCATTAATGCACTGAATATCGGTGAGTGTGACTTTTAATTTAAATATCTGGGCAAGAGGCACAGGGGTACAGGTTTTAACAGTTTGTGTCCGTTTACTGTTTTGACCTAACAGCTGATTGTTCATATTCTTCAAAGTATAGCCCACTGGTTTTGCCAGCCGGTGGTTGTTGGATTGCCCCCTGATAAATGTGAAAAGGTCCGGAACCCCTTTTTCTACAGTGTTTTCCATAGACTGGATAGCGCTGGGAGAATCTCCGCCATAAAACCGCGCCAAAACATTCACTTCGCTTTTTTTACTTAACTGGCTGTAAGCGGCATTTGCCGATGCTGAACTTAGCAAACCATTGAACCCTGCTGAAACATTGACCCCCAACTCATCTAAAGTCCGGGTGGATTTGAAAACAATGATCCCCTTTCTTCCATAATCAACTTTGTCAATATAAACATAGCCTGACATATCGCTGCCCGGCTGCTTAAAAACGCGGTCAGGAGTCAAGCCATCAACCTGAATGCTAAACATATTTTGTTGAAATTCAAGCATGTAGTAATGGTATTCCTGCTGATTCCCTGTATTTAGTCCGAATTTTGCTGAAAATGCACCTAAGGCTCCCCTGTATTTTCCCGTTAACTTGAACTCCATTTCGTCAACCGAGTGAATTTTGTGAAACGAAAACGAGAAATTAGCTGCCGGCGGAGTGGCATTTTGTGAGATCAAGGCATTTTCAGCCTGCATAAGCTGCGAATTCTGTTCGGGATTTTGTACCTGGAATACAGTATTGGTTACCCCTCTTAAATCTATGGCCAAATTTATGGGATTTCTTGCAAGCGCCACTGTAGCAGGTTGACCGCTGATAAACGATTGTGCAGTAAAAATCTGTCCCGGCCTGATCCATGATTCAGGACTCTCAGAAATATAACTGAATTCTCTGGCGTTGACTTCTATATCCAGATTCTCTGTCACACAAATATCCCCTTGAGCGGTAGTTTTTCCCACCTGGGTAACCTTGGTGGTATTGACGGCTGGAAAATTCTGATCCACCACGGTTAATTCCTGTTCACCCTGTTTCTGATTGGGTGTTCCTGCTTTCAGCCGGGTAAAATACCCCTTTGCGATTTGCAGGTTTTGCAGATTGGGTGATGTAACCTGCTGGTTAATTTTAGAGGGATCGACCGTTTCAATGGTTGTTGAGGGCCGGGCGGTTGTCCTTTTGCGCTGGATTTGTGCATTCAGGTTAAGGGTAACCATAAGACAAACTAAAAGAATAGTTAAGGTTGCCGTTGTTTTCATCATTTGTTTAAATTTTAACTTTATTATTATACATCTCGTGAAACAGTGGTAATTAGTTCCGCATGCTCCGGTGAACCCCTTCCCCTTACTAAAAACCATAGCCACATTGGCATAAATAACACAAGGGGAATTCACCGGTAACCGATGCAGGAGGATGATCTATAATTTATTAAACCATTCGGCATATTTGTCACCGAGGAATGGCAATGTTTTTTCACGGCTATTTACTGCATTAATGAGCCCCATAATCCACATATAGAGCAGGAAAAAAACGGCCACCAGGTTAATGATCCAGCCCAGAATGGGGATTATTCCTATCATTCCTACGACCAGCGATGTAAGCATTAATCCCAAAGACTGGCGAATGTGAAAAGTGGCCAGGGGTAGTTTTTTGTCGTTGTTCATTACTAGGGCTATCACAAAACCAATAATGGTCAGGTAGGCAATAATGGCAATGGTTTTACCTTCATCGGTGGTGGAATTTGTTGTTGTTACAATTTTCTCTGTTGTTTCCATAATGAAATTTTTAGTAGATTTTAATGGATTATTGTCTGGTGTTTATTGCCAGATCGGTAGGTTCAAAAGCAACACATTCCATGGTAGCGCTTGTATTCTTCCTTTTCTTGTTTTTCTTATCCACCATTTCCATGTACATCATCAGCCCGTTTTCATATTCACTGGAAAATTTCTGCATGGCTGGCGGAATATTAGCGTGCTCACTCTTAAACATGGACCCGAATCCTGCTTCCATATCAGGAGCAATATAAATTGTGAATTTATACTCATCGTTTTCCATCTCTCGACCCACGCAATCATAACCCAAAAATTCACGGTTTGGAAGTTCTTTAAAAGTGTAATCATTATACATATCCATATCCTCCTCCTCCATGGCATCACTTAAATCCATCTCAATGGCCGTAGCCATACCACCCACAATAGTCAGCATTACTTTCCTCCCCTCGTCGAATACCATTGACATTTCCATTCCCCTATTCATTTTGGCACCCATATAAGATTCGTTTTTACTGAGGAAATAATCAAAATCAATATCTCCTTCCGCAGTGGTTATTTTCAAGGCATAGCGATAATCGAATGAATAAAAATCAGGTAATCGCGCCATATCCACCTTACTTCCTCCCCGGTTCATCAAACTCCCAAGATCGGGATTCAGCAGTTTATCCATGGCCAGGCTGGTCTTATCGGCAGCTTTATCTGCCGTTTTTCCAATGATGACATCCTTGCTTCGCTCGATTGCCCGATCACGAATTTCTTTCAGGAACTGAGCCTCAGCATAAAAAATTCCCAGTCCCATAATCATTAACACTACCAATAACATCCGTTTCATAATCCTTCCTTTTAAAATTTCATTTTAGTTTCTCTTCGATAATAATTTTTGCCAGTTCTATCCTCTGATACCGGTTCATGGGTTTAATAGAAATATTTTGCCAGCCAGATTATTTCCGGGTTCTCGCCGGCATCGGTCATTTTTACTTTCGTGGGAAATGAAGCCCTGACATTCGGGTCGGTTTTGTAGATGGATTCAAGCTTGTACTGCACCAGGTTCAATCCTTTCTTCAGTTTAAGGTCGTATTCAATGCCTATTTCAATATCCTTGTCGTTGTAATGGTCGAAATTGTTACATTGCTTTTGAAGCTCGACATCTTCTGTCACAAGCAAAACCTTGTAGAACGAAGCCTGAACCGGATCGCTGTAACCACTGTCTTCAAGCCACGGCTGAAGGTCTTTATCGGAAACGGGAAACAGTGTTCCAGTCCATTCGTTGTTTGCCCATAAGGCAATAAACCCTGCATCGCAGGCGATTTTAGGCTCACCTTCAGGGAAATCATCCGGATTGCCGCAACCAAACTGAAACCCATGACTCAAATTTGAAATATACATATCAGCCTCTGCTTTAGAAAGATTTCCTGCAGGGTTGGCAGAGAGGTCAATCATAAAATCACCGCTGCCGCCTAATGTTCCGATTTTAACCAGTTTATCGAAACCGAACATGGTCAGCACTATATCCATTTCACCTTTATTGTGCCCTTCAATTTTGCCACTGATTTTTTGCGCACGGGCAGGGACCAGCGTAACAAATAAAACCAAAGTCAGGAATGTTTTCATGTTTATAGGTGTTGATGCCGTGTTCGTTTGTTATGAATTATTGAGGAGGGTACTGGCCAAAAAATGAGAAGGTCAGCGGCTGAATGCGTCCTTTCACAGCTTCGGATGATGATACCATCTCCAGTGTTATTTCGTACTTACCTTTGAGAAGAGGTGAGTCCATCTGGTCAGGAGTCAGTTTTGGTGTTGGCATAATCCCCGCCTTCTGTATTCCGGGTATCAGGTCGAATGCTTCGATTGGTACATACATATCTCCCGGCAGCCAGGGCCAGCCTCCGCGTGTGCTCTGCAAAATTATTTTCCCGTCCAGCTTTACGGTGGTTTTCATGTCGAACAGCACAACACCGCGTCTGTTGACATTGTCGGCCTTGTACGAAAAATTGATTTTGTATTTTCCGTCCCTGAAACTTTTAAAGAGGTCAACTACCGTTGCTTCATTTAGAGTACTTCCTTTTGGAAACCCGCTGATCGTGACCTTTCCGTCAACTGTCTGGGCTGAAACTTCTGTCAGAAAAAATGCCGCCAGGAAGGCGAATAAAACTGAAACTTTTTTCATGGTCAATTAATTTGTTAATTCATACTCTTTTTCAGATTGAAGAATCCCCACCTCTCTATACGAGAAATAAAAACCTTAATATCCTGTATAAAGATAAATGAAAGGTGAATCCCTTATGACCCTGAATGAGTGAATGGCGGGGTTCGGATGTGGAAAGTCAGGTATGAATGAGTATGCAGTGCATGGGGTACCCGCGTTTGTACTGACACAAAGCAGAAAAGGGGGGGTTACAGGAAGCTTTGTATAAGCTTTACAATTTCCTCTCTTGTATTTCGCGATAACGGAACCACATCGTTGTTTGACATGACCAGTTCCCCGCCACCTTTCCTGAGGTATTTCTTTATATGATTACGATTGATCAGAAATGATTTGTGGACACGGATAAACTGGTCATGACCGAGGAGTTCTTCAAAATGTTTGAGGGTTTTGCTGGCCGTGATTCTTCTTTTTCCGTAGAGGACCAGGGTGCAGTAGTTGCTGTCTGATTTGCAGTATATAATATCTGCACAAGGGACCAGTTCAATGCCATCGTTATCGGAAACAGGAATTTTATCTTTAACAGGCGTTTCAAATGCTGCAGGTTTAAGGGTATCCATTGCCTTTTCAATCACACGTTGCAGATCATCTGGTTGAACAGGTTTAAGGAGATAACCTGATGCAACGGTTTCAACTGCCTTTATGGCGTATTCTGTGTGAGCTGTGGTAAATATGATCCTGACCGGGAGATCGTCGATCAACTGTATCAATTCCAGACCCGTCAATCCGGGCATATCCACATCGAGAAACAACAGATCGGGCTTATCTGTCCTAATGCGTTTAACCCCTTCCACCGGGTTGGTGGTAGAAAACAAAACCTTAACATCATTGCGGTGGTTCTCATCCAAATCATATCTCAGCGTTTCAATGGCATGGATTTCATCATCAATAATAGCGGCGGTCAGTTTCATATTTCTATAACTTATGTGGTTTGAATGGGTAACTTAAATCTCACTTCGGTTCCAAGGGATTGTCCTGATTCTTCAATATCAATAATTTCAATTTTATTATCCGCACTTAAATTTTCACCTGCCAGGTTAATTCGCTTTCGGGTAAGTTCCATCGCCATCGATTCATGTTTCTGGTCTTTAATATGATTCACCTTTTTTGAAAAACGTCGTCCCACCCCATTGTCGCGAATGGCAAAAACAACACTGTGGTCTTTTTTTGCGATTTCCAGCCACAATTTTTTCTCACCGGTTTTGGGAGCCAATCCGTGTCCGATCGCATTTTCAACATATGGCTGAAGAATAAGCGGTGGAACCAAACACTTTCCAATATCCACAGCCGGGGAGATTTTCAGCTCGAACCCAAAATCATCGCGGTAACGCATCTGTTCCAGTTCTATATAAAGTCTGAGCGTTTCAAGTTCCTCTTTCAGCAGAATGAAATCCCTGGATGAATAGTAGAGGATGAGCCGGATGAGTCTGGCAAATTTGTTCAAATAATCGGATGCCTTTTTGGTCTCATTGGAGATCACATAAGCCCTGATTGAATTCAGGGAATTAAAAATAAAATGGGGGTTCATCTGGGCCTTTAAGGCTGTAAGTTTTACCTGGGTCATCTCAGCTTCAATCGACTTTTTCTCCTGTTCGACAAGCTTAGTCCGGTAACCCAGAATGAGTGAAAATATGAAGACCTCAATGCTGGTACCCAGCATCATATATTTTATTTCCCAGAGATAAAGGGCTAACAACGCCCCCGATAAATAGAAAAGGCTGCCTCCGACCAAATACAGAACAACTTTTTTCTTGTAATGTCTAATTATGTAAACATAAGATGCCAGGCTAAAAACAATCATGAAATAGCGTTGAAATTCTATAATAAAAGGCCCGGCGGCGGAAAAAGGCTTAAATACAAGGATAGCAAACTGAAACGCAACAATAGTAATCAAGAGTGTCAGGGCGTAACGAATGGCTATATTTAATTTCGGAAAATCGGTTTTGGCATTTAAAACCTGCTGTGCGAATTTCAAATAAAAGATGTTCACAAAAACCTGCATCACATCGTTATAGATATGGATGGCATGGGGCAAAGCCATCCTGAATTCTTCCTGAATGAAGGCCGCTCTCGCGCCAATGTATAAAATCAGAGCCAGCAAATAAAGCGAATAATAGATGAAAAGCCTGTCACTGTATATAAAGTAAAAACCGATGAAATAAAAGAACATCAACAACACACCCCCAGTAAACAGGTAAAATGGGATTTGATTCAGGAAGAACTTGCGACTGCTGTATTCTTTGTAGAATTGAATTGAATTTTCACTGGTGTAATAAGGATCGACAATTAATTTTTTTCGCGAACTATGTTTTATTTGTGCATATAAATAGCGGCCGTCAATCAATTCGTCATGAGTAAACGGAATGTCAGAAAGGTCATTTACCCCCTCAGAATTATTTCTGGTAAACATACCTGCAGTCCGGGTAGCTAGTGAATCTCCGCTTTGATAATAGAGGGTAATTTGATCATAGTAACTAAAACAGACGTACCACTTTCCGGTGTCAGGCAAATCAACAGCCCTAATGTCCATAAGGTACCAATAGGTTGCCCTGGATGAGGCAAAGTATCTTTTTGGCAATGGCTGAAAATTCGGTTGAAACGCTGCTGAGAAGACCTTCTGTGCAGAAACGGTTCCGTCAGTTGTAACGAAAACTTTCGCTTTTGCATTAATTCTCTGGTTGAATAGTCCCAAATCCAAATGATTCCCGGCAGACTTTGCAGATACCCCTTGCACATACCACAAAATAAAAATGAAAAGCAACCCGGCAATTCCCGTCAACCGTTGGTATGGAATTCTAAATGAAAAACTGCCAGTCATATGAGATCAGATTGGTAACCAACGCTTGTCTGAAACTCACAATTGAAAGTTCAAACAAATGTTAATTATCTTTCTTCATTAACAACAGTATGCTAACTTTGTTTTACACAGGCAGTAAATTATCCAATAAATGAAAGGACAGAATGAAAATTATCAATGTCCCTTTAAACTTTCCCAATTAAATATAGTAAGAGATTACGACCCCCAAATCGTTGGATAAGACCAGGATTACCGCTTCACCACCCAGATAATACATGATGGTGAGGATTTTCTTTAAAACCACCACATGCATATTCAATTTTTTCCTGGCTTTGAGCATGGAATCCAGGAAAAGGGGATTCTCGTTGAATGGATATTTGTACCTGACATTCATTGATCCGCCACAATAAACGGACCCAGTCCTTTAATAGTGAATAGGTTAAAAATCAGTTGATTTCTAAAACGAAGTGATGACTTCAGCTTAGAACGCATACTTTATTAAAGACTGGTTTTGTACATATGTCCATAGACGGACATACTTTTCAGTTGGAGACTTTCTCTCGGTGGAAGAACCGGTGACCCTGATCAACTGCCGCCGGATTAATTGACCACCTCATGCCGAGGTTAATCCTCTGATATATAAACAAATCCTTAATTGCTGAATATGGTCAAAGCTTCTGGCTTGTGCACCTTATTGCTGAGTTATTCCTTCAAATTCTTAATAACCCGTTAATAACTAATCATAAAATATGGAGAAAGCTCAGATTTGGTAAGAATTATAAAATCTAATTTTATGGACGAAAGATCTAAATATGACATAAAATAATTAAGTGGCTTTACCTCAGGTATTTGGCCCTTAAAGTGAAGTAAAAAACGTGGTTTTTGGAGTTTCAAATTAGGATCAAAGACTACTTTTGCGTCACTGACTAAAAAAGAGAAGTTATATGAATAAACAAAGCAGAAAGCTCCCGGCAGTGCTGTTGTTGCTGTTCATTTCGATAACCATGGCATTTCCCCAGGTCACAACTTCCGGGATGAACGGAAAGACTCACTTAAAAATCTAACATACTATTCGTATATAATTACCAAATTAAAGTAAACTATTTATGATTAAAAAAATCTGTATTCTATTAGTGGCGCTCATTATTTCATCAGCCACTATTATGCAAGCACAGGTGACCACATCCAGTATGGGTGGACGTGTCTCTGATGCTGAAGGAGCGGTGATAGGTGCAACGGTGATTGCCACCCACACCCCTTCAGGAACAACTTATGGTACTGTAACCAACCTGGAAGGGCGATTCAACCTGAATGGCATGCGTGTAGGCGGACCTTACACTGTTACAATTACTTTCATTGGATATGGTGCATTCACTCAAAACAACATTACGTTGAGTTTAGGTGAAAACTATGTAATGAATGTTGTACTCTCGGAAGAATCGACATCATTAGATGAAGTTATTGTTGCGGCTGCCCGCACAAAGTTCTCTAATGAGAAAACTGGAGCTGTGACCAATATCACCACCGACCAGATTGCGAATTTGCCTACAGTGAATCGCAGCATTATGGACATTACCCGCCTTTCTCCTTATGGAGGCAATGGGATGAGCTTTGTCGGTACAGATGGTCGTACGGCCAACTTTACGGTGGATGGAGCTAATTTCAACAATAACTTCGGTTTAAGTGACAGACTTCCCGGTGGAGGTAACCCCATCTCCATTGAAGCTATCGAAGAATTGCAGGTTGTTATCGCACCTTACGATGTTCGCCAAACTAACTTTATCGGTGGTGGTGTTAATGCTATTACAAGATCGGGTACAAATACTTTCAGAGGAAGCGCTTACGTTTTCCACAGAAATGAAAACCTGCGCGGTGATGCTGTTAAAGGTCAGCAAATTCAGGGAGCTCGTGAAAAAGACCGCAATACAACATACGGTTTCACTTTAGGCGGTCCGATTATCAGGAACAAATTGTTCTTCTTCGTAAATGCTGAAATGTCTAAAACGCCCACAATTGCCAATCGTTGGAGAGCTTCAACAGATGGTGTTGCTGATCCGGACAATTATATATCCCGCACAACCATAAACGATCTTCAGAGGGTTTCTGATTTTGTAAAAAATGAATATGGATATGAAACGGGATCTTACACAAATTTCCCGGCAGATGAAAGCAATAACAAACTTCTGGCCCGTTTGGACTGGAATATCACCAATAAACATCGCCTGGCTTTACGTTATAACTACACAAAAAATCTTTCATGGATATCTCCTAATGCTACCTCTATGGATGGGGGCACCCGTGTTTCTGAGGCGAGAATGTCAAAAGCATCCATGTCATTTGCAAACTCGATGTATTCGATGGACAACCTTGTTCATTCATTCTCTTTCGACTTGAACAGCCGGTTAGCGGATAACTTATCCAACCAATTCCTGGCCACATTCTCAAAACTTGATGACATTCGCGGAACGAATTCATCAGAATTCCCTTTCATTGATATCTTGAAAGACGGTCAGGCTTATATGTCTTTAGGTTATGAACTTTTCACCTGGAACAACGGTGTTCACAACAATGTATTGAACATTAAAGATGAGCTGACTTACTATTTGGGTAATCATAAAATCGTAGGAGGTATTGCATACGAATATAAAATGGCAGATAATGCCTATATGCGTAACGGTACCGGATACTATCGCTACGCAAGTCTCGATGACTTCTTAAGCGGAGGAGCACCTGAGATTGTAAACCTTACTTATGGTTACGATGGAGAAAGCAATCCTGCTGCACGTATAAGAACGAACAAACTTGGAGTTTACGGCCAGGATGACTGGAGTTTGAGCGAAAGATTCAAACTATCTTACGGACTTCGTATCGATGGACTTTTCTTCAACAATGATGACTTGATGACGAACAAGGCAATCAACGACATTGATTATGCCGGTCGTCGTATCGATACAGGAGAATGGCCAGAAGCAAATATCATATTTTCTCCTCGTATAGGTTTTGTGTGGGATACATTTGGGGACAAGAGTCTGAAAGTTCGTGGAGGCACCGGTCTTTTCTCGGGTAATTTACCCCTTGTATTCTTCACCAATATGCCTACCAACGGTGGAATGGTACAATATCAGGCACAGATAAATGCTGCGAACGCAGCAAAGAAAGGTTTCACAATGGATGAATTTGCCGGTGGACTGGTGACTGACGCCAACGGTAAAGCTAACATTTCTGCACTATACGACAAATTGATATCCTTGGGCTATCCTGCGACCATTTCACCCGAAGACGGAACGGTTCCTTCAGCTATTGCTGCTGTTGATCCAAACTTTAAAATGCCGCAAGTATGGAAAGTATCGCTTGCCGTGGACTATGCATTTAAAACATCTTTCCCATTCTCTGTCACTGCAGAAGGAATTTTCAACAAAACAATCAACGGTGTTTCCATTTCTGATTGGAGTATTCCGACAGTAGGCGGTTTTGCCCGTTTCAACGGTGTCGACAACCGTCCGGTTTATCCCGCAGGTTATCGTGTTGGCACAAAGGCCTTTGTGCTGGAAAACACCAGCCTCGGTTATGGCTGGTCAGGCAACATTACTTTCAATGCTCAACCTGCAAGCTGGCTCAGCATGATGGCTGCCTATACACACACGGTAGCGAAGGACGTAACCGGTATGCCTGGTTCGAATGCAGAATCTGCCTTTACATATGTTCCTACAGTGGAAGGACCTAACCACATTAAATTGCACAATTCTCAGTATAACACGCCCGATCGTTTAGTGGCTTCTCTTACTGCCCACGACAAGAGCGGCAATCACTATAGCCTTATCTATGAAGGATGGCGTGGTGGGGCCAACTATTCCTACATGACCGCTAACGATATCAATGGTGACGGGTACAACTATGATGCAATCTATGTTCCAACTGACGATGAAGTGGCCAACAATGAATTCCGCTTTGTTTCAGAAAGCGATAAAACCCGTTTTATGGACTATGTGCATGCCAATGATTATTTGAAAAAACAACAAGGCAATTATGCAGAAGCCTATAGCGTATACTCTCCCTGGGTACATCGCGTCGATTTCAGCTACAAACATGATTTTGCTCTGAATGCAGGTAATAACGGACACAAACTGCAACTTAGCTTTGATATCAAAAACGTGATGAACCTGTTCAACTCCAGTTGGGGTGTTGGTAAATATCTGAATCCGGCAATTGGTTCGGAAGCCCGTATCCTCAAATATGAAGGTGTAGATGCTGACGGATTTGCCACATTCTCTACTCCTTCTTATATTAACGGCAATACCCAAACATTCACACCAAGTTACTCACTGGGTCAATGCTGGTATGCATTAATCGGCATCAAGTATATTTTCAACTAATTAAAAAGCGCTGACAATTATGAAATTAAAAAGAATATTCCCATTTCTCTTTGCACTACTTGCCCTGATGACAAGTTGTACAGATGAAGAAACAATGACATTGCTTGATGAAATTCAAGTATCGTCGTCTTATGTGGCGATCCCTGTAGAGGGTGGTTCCACCAGCATTACTGTAACGGCTAAAGATAGCTGGACCGCAGAGAAAGTAACCACCGATAAAAATAAGGTGGAATGGCTGACGATCTCTTCAACAACAGGTAGTGCCGGTGAGTCAACACTTACATTTACTGCTCCATCTGCCATTGATGGACGTACTGCTGAGGTTTTAATTAAAAGTGGCGACAAAACTCAGAGAATAAATATTATCCAGGGTTTGGCAACCATTGCATCTGCCACATGTGCGGAGGTAATTGCCGGACCTGACAGCAAGACCTATCAGGTCACCGGAGTTTGTACGGCAATAGCCAACACAACTTACGGAAACTGGTATCTTGCCGACAAGACCGGCTCTATTTATATCTATGGTACGCTCGATAAAAAGGGACAACCCAAAAACTTTTTAAGTTTAGGACTTGAAGTGGGGGATGAAGTAACGGTTCAAGGGCCAAAAACCACCTATGGTACGACAGTAGAATTGATTGATGTAACAGTGATTAATATCAATAAATCACTTGTGAAGGTTGATTCGGTAAAAAACGCATCGCTTCCTATCGAAGGCGGTGAATTTATGGCGTACCTTACCTGTAAAGGACAAGGCGTATCGGTAGATATTCCTAATGATGCCATGTCATGGTTATCCATTTCATCTATTCAATCAGCAGGTACCAGTACTGTGGTGAAATTCAAAGCCGCTGCCAATACCGGTGGAGATCGTGGAACTACGCTCACGTTCCACACCACCGATGGTTCTAAAGACTATAGTGCACAAACAACGCTCAGCCAAAAAGGAGCGATTGTAAAAGCAACTATTGCAGAATTTATCGCAGCCCCGGTCGGGGACACTCAATATCGTTTAACAGGTGTGATCACCAAGATTTCTAACACTACCTATGGTAATTTATACCTGAGAGATTTCTCCGGCGAAACATATGTGTATGGCATTAAGGATTTCACTCAAAAAGGTCTAAAAGTGGGTGACATTATTACCATTGTCGGAAAACGTGCCGAATATAAAGGAACCCCACAAGTAGGCTCTGCCGTTTTGGAGAGCGCTATTCCTGTAACCTCTGCGACTATTGCTGAGGTGCTGACGAAACCTGACAATACAAGTAATTACTTTATGGTGACCGGTACGATTACATCAATTGCCAACGCGGACTACGGTAATCTTTATCTGAAAGACGGCGAAAGTGAAATTTACGTGTATGGTTGTTATCCGGGTTATGGTGCAACCGGTAATGATAGAAAAGGTTTGTTAGCTGCCAAAAGCATTAAAGTTGGTGATACACTCACAGTCATTGCACCAAAGGGTTCCTATAATGGAGTAGCCCAACTTGCTAATAGTTTTTATTTCAGCCACGTAAGTGCAGAATAAAATGTAATCTTCTTCCATTATTAAATGGAGAAAAATTAGGCCGCCTCAAGACCGAGGCGGCTTATTTTTTGTCTTGCCGTTTGAGACACATTTTAAACCTATAACGGAAAATGATCTGTTTGACGGGACAAGAGTAATCTGTTTTGGTACAATTTCTAGTAGAATTTACACCTCAAAACCCCCTCTTGCTTAAGCAAAGCTGCAGCATAAAAAAAGGAGTCACAACTCTTATGTTATAACTCCCTGAAATTCTTCCTGTTAGAAGTGGGCCCAGCTGGGCTTGAACCAGCGACCCCCTGATTATGAGTCAGATGCTCTAACCGACTGAGCTATGGGCCCCAACGGAGCGCAAAACTACAAAATTCCTGCAATTTTCTCTTTCTCCCCGGTAAAAAGTTTACTCCAGAAAGTGAGAACCCACTAAGACCACTGAGATCCTCACCTCAAAAAACCATCCCCAATGGACATCCATCATCAGGGAGCCGGCCGGTGAACGAACACCTCACTTCAACAAAAAATAACTAAAAACCCTTTACAACATCGGAACCTCCAGGTGTGACTCCCGCAATTCCATCTTTCCGTCAATACACCATACATCGACAAAACGGGTCATCTTCATGTTGATCTCCTTTTTTTGCCTCTCCCCGCCTTTCACAACCACTTCCAGACTGACCGTACTCTTTCTCACTTCAATCTCCACCCTGTCGGCAAAGGAGATCGCCAGATCGGTGCTGACCCCTTCCTTGTGATACACTTCTCTGCCGTTGGCCTTGATCTGGACGGTATCGTTTTTAAAACCATCCCTCAGTTTTAAGATCAGCTTCATATTTGTTTGTCTCCGTATAATTAATCTTCAGGGCCTCCTGCAGACCAAATCTCCGGCTTTTCATATTTGCTTTCCAGGAAGTGCGCATTCCGGCGTACTTTTCTGTCTGTTACGTAACCCTTCCCGATGAAAAACGGATTCCTCCCGGAAAGGTTGCACCTGTCCACCACATTCCTGCAGCTTTCCGGCTGAAAGTTAGCCATTCATCGCCAAAACTCAGGTAGTTCCCGGAAAAATATACTCATCCCCAAAAATGCAAAAGTGGATAAAACTACATTAGTGACGGGACACATTGAAACTCCCCGCGGCTCTGCCGCGGGGAAACGAATCCCGATCCCCCGGGATGAGTTCGGCGGGCTTCACTAACGGACCAACCATAAGCAGAGAACTGGCATTAATGTGACCTGGCACAAAGAAGGGCTGTAGTCAATGCGCTCGCCGGAATTCAGGGGAAGAACTTCATGCCATGGAGGAGAGCATGTCCAGGGTCACCCGTGCAGAGGTTTCGTCGCCCGACCTGACCTGCACTTCCGCCAGGTTGGAAAGGGTCATCTGGGTGGTGACAGTGTCCAGCACCCTGGAGGTGGCCGCCATGGCCAGGAGTTCCGTGCTTTCCCCCAGCAGAGCCCCCCGCACCACCACCCGCGATTCCGCATGAATCGTCTTGAAATCCCGTGCCGCATTGATCCCCTTGATCAAACGGGCATAGTTGGCCATCGGATGCGCCCCGTGCCGGTCCAGAATTTCATCAAAGGCAGCATTGCCGTTCCGGAGGTGATCACTGTCAGACCCCAGTAAATACAACAAAGACCCCTGGTCCTGACCCATAAACAGGTCGGCCAGCGATTCGTCGGCTTCCGTGACCGGATAGCGAATCCTCACCCTGATAAGGCCGGAAAGAATCTCCGACCCGTCAGCAGCTGCGTAAACCGCCCGAACAAGATACTGCCCCGGTTGCCCGAAATAAAACCCCCCTTTCCCGAATCCGATGTAGGCACTGTCCTTCACCTCTTCTCCTGCTCTGACGACTGCTGCCCTTTGACCCACCAGATGATCGATCAGGGGCTCATAGGTGACCACTTCCCCGTTCGGTTTCTGGATCACCACCTTTACCATGCCGAAATTGGGATGGATCCAGCCGTGGTCCTCCCTTTCCCTGCCCGCAGCACTATGTAGTCCGATCTCCAGTACAACCGGTTCTCCCAGGGCAAAACTCTCCTGGTGGGTTGATATCCTGAGTTGCAATCCGGAATCGTCACGGACCACATCAGGAAGCACCTCCCTGCCCAGGGCCGCTCCTGACGCAAAAGAATGGCCTCCCATGATGATGTCATTCCGGAAGGCATGCCGCAGGTGGATGACCTCCCCGCTGTCGAAACTGAAACCAAACCGGCTCCAGAAAGCCTCAGGGCCTCCTGAGGGATAGTTCCACGGATAATTCATCCATGACAGGGCTTCGGGCCGGTTGGGCCGTGGAGGTGTACCCATCGATTTCTGCCACGAATGAAGCAGGTTAAAACAATGGCCCAGCTCATGGACACCGGTGTAGAGCTGCAAACGTTGTTTCTCAGGGGTGTCGCCGCCGATGCCCTCATAAAACACAGCGCACCCCTGTCTTTGTTTCCCCTCCTGGTCGAACATAATGCCGTACAGGGCGCTCCCCAGATCGTGCTGCCTGGCCACGAGCTGCCATACCGCCCACCGCGGCAGATCATGATACAGGGTGAAATGGCTGACCATGGCGGCGTGCAGCTCGGCATTACTCCAGGTGGCATTCTCCCCTGCGGCGGAGATGTCCACCACATTGCCCCCTGCCGAAGAGATCATCTCAATCCCCGCCTCCGCATATGCCCCGGCCACATCCAAAACCCGCACAGGGCCCCCTGACGGAAGCATACCCGTATCATAATTGCTGAAACCCGGTGTGGTCACATCCGATACGCGGTCAGTCTCTATACAAACCGTGCGGAAAAAGGACGATACAAATTCACAGGAATAGGGTATTCCCGGCGTCCCCGAAACCGTGTAAAACTGCAGTGCAGCAGAGGCCCTTCGACGGCTGACAGCTCTCCGTGGAATGGTGACCCGTACCTCCGGTGCAGAAGCCTCAAAACTGAAACTCCCCAAACCCCGGAGAGTCACCTTTGACGCGGTCACCTTCACCTCCACCTCGTGCACAATGAATGATCCGTAATAAAGGGTCGTAGCCCCTGATTCGCGGAAGAAATCCCCGCTCACCCGCTGCATGGGACATACTCCGTCCACATCCACACGCAGCTCGATCCTGTACCCTCCCACGGCCCCTTCATAACGACCGCTGACCGTATGCTTCTGAGGCTTTGTCTCCGGCACCTGAGGGATCACCCCGGCAATGGGCAGCCGGGGTGAACCCCCTGCCTCCGCGGTGACATCACCGGAACTTTCCCCGCGCGAAAGGACAGGACCGTCCTGAGATTTCCCCTGACGGGGTCCCTTCCGGGTTTGACTTCCGGAAAATGCGCCCTCTTCAGCAACCGGCTCAAATGTGGGATCCGAAGTATACATAAACCCTCCTCTTTAGATTTCAACGACTTGTAATCCTCAATTTACAAAAAAAAATAACTGATGGCTATTTCATGATTTACTTTTACTTTTGCGACTTATTCATTTTCAACAGGCATAACAGGAGGCTGATATGGAAATTCAGAGCAAATACAACCCGGCGGAGGTGGAAGGCAAGTGGTACCAGTACTGGATGGACCGGAAATTCTTCAGGTCGCTACCCAACGGGAAAGAACCTTACACGATCGTCATTCCGCCACCGAATGTGACCGGGGTACTTCATATGGGGCATATGCTCAATAACACCATCCAGGACATCCTGGTACGGCGGGCCCGCATGACAGGGAAGAATGCCTGCTGGGTGCCGGGAACCGACCATGCCTCCATTGCCACCGAGGCCAAGGTGGTCAATAAACTGCGTGAACAGGGCATCGAAAAGCGGGAGATCGGCCGTGAGGCCTTTCTGGAGCATGCCTGGGAATGGACCCATAAACACGGGGGCATCATCCTCGAACAACTCAAGAAACTGGGGGCATCCTGCGACTGGGACCGCACCTGCTTCACCATGGACGAACCGCGCAGCGCATCGGTGATCCGCGTTTTCGTCGACCTCTACAACAAAGGGCATATCTATCGCGGCGTGCGGATGGTCAACTGGGATCCGAAGGCCAAAACCGCTCTCTCCGATGAAGAGGTCATCTACAAGGAGGTCCAGTCCAAGCTCTATTATCTCCGCTATCAAGTGGAAGGAACCACTGACCAATACGTCACCATCGCCACCACGCGGCCCGAGACCATTCTCGGCGATACCGCCGTGTGCGTGAACCCCGACGACGAACGCTTCCGTCATCTGGTGGGCAAAAAGGTGCTGGTCCCCCTCATCAACAGGCCTGTCCCGGTCATCGAAGACGACTATGTCGACATGGAATTCGGCACCGGCTGCCTGAAGATCACTCCCGCCCACGATCCCAACGACTATGTCATCGGGATGAAATTCCAGCTCGAATCGATCGACATCTTCAACGACGATGGCACCCTCAGCGAGAAGGCCCAGCTATACATCGGCGAAGACCGCTTTGACGTTCGTGAAAAGATCGTCCCCGCGCTGGAAAAGGCGGGCAATCTGGTTAAAATTGAGGATTACACCAATAAAATAGGTTTCTCGGAGCGCACCGATGTGGTCATCGAGCCCAAGCTGTCGGCCCAGTGGTTCCTGAAAATGGAAGAATTGGTGAAACCGGCCCTCGATTTTGTGATGGACGACACGATCCGCTTCCACCCGGCCAAATTCAAGAATATTTACAAGCACTGGATGGGCAACATCAAGGACTGGTGCATCAGCCGCCAGCTCTGGTGGGGCCACCGTATTCCGGTGTACTATCTGGCCGACGGCAGTTTCGTAGTCGCAGACACCGACACCGGGGCCCTTGACCTGGCCCGCATTAAAACCGGAAATCCCGCACTGACCATCGCCGACCTGCAGCAGGAGGAGGATGTCCTCGACACCTGGTTCAGCAGCTGGCTCTGGCCCATCTCGGTCTTCGACGGCATCAACCACCCCGACAATGAGGAAATCCGCTATTACTACCCCACCAGCGACCTGATCACCGCCCCCGACATCATCTTTTTCTGGGTGGCCCGCATGATCATCGCTGGCTATGAGTACCGCCACGATTTTCCCTTCCGGAATGTATACTACACCGGGATGGTCCGCGATAAGCAAGGCCGGAAAATGTCCAAGTCGCTGGGAAATTCACCCGATCCGCTCGATCTGATCGACCGGTATGGCGCCGACGGTGTCCGCGTGGGCATGCTCCTCTGTTCCCCCGCGGGCGGAGACCTCCTCTTCGATGAAAGCCTCCCCCAGCAGGGAGCCAATTTCGCCACCAAGATCTGGAACGCCTTCAGGCTGGTGAAAAACTGGGAAGTATCGGCCTCCATTGAACAACCCGAACACGCAAGGCTGGCCCTGGAATGGTTTCACCATAAACTCAACGAGGTCAACACCACCCTCAGCGATCATTTCGAAAAGTTCCGCATCTCCGATGCGCTGATGCTGGTATATACCACCTTTCGCGATGAGTTTTCCGGCTGGCTCCTCGAAATCGTCAAACCGGCCTGGCAACAACCTGTCGATGCCACCACCCATGCCGAAGTGATCAGCCTCTTCGACCAGCTCCTGCGCCTTATGCACCCCTTCATGCCCTTTATCACCGAAGAAATATGGCAGTTGCTGACCCCCCGGACCGAAGGGGAAAGCATCATGGTGGCCCAAATGCCCGACCTACAGCCCTTTGATACAGCCCTTCTTGACGCCTTCGAAAATATGAAGGAGACGGTTTCAGGCATCCGCAAGATCCGCCTCGACAACAATATCGCCCCCAAAGAACCGCTGGAGCTGATGATCCAGCCCGGCGACAAAGGGTACGAAGCCCGGTTGGCTTCCATTGTCACCAAACTGGCCAACCTCAGCGGCTCCTCCGAAGTTTCCGGAGAAGTCAAGGGCGCTTACTCCTTCAGGGTCAAGTCGACCGGCTTCTTCATCCCCATGGACGAGCACGTCGACCCGGCCGAAGAGCTGAAAAAACTGGAGGAAGAACTGGCCTATACCCGCGGATTCCTCGCTTCTGTGCTGAAGAAACTGGAGAATGAGAAGTTCGTGAACAGCGCCCCGCCCGCCGTCGTCGATAAGGAACGCACCAAGCAGGCCGACGCCGAAGCCAAAATCAAAGTGCTCGAAGAGCGCATTTCCGCCATGAAATAGGTGGAGGGGCTCCGCCCGGGTGGAAGTGGAGGCGTAGTGAAACAAAGTCCGTCATATGACGAATGGAGGTGGATCACCTAACCCAGATTTAGGAAGAGGACAAGACTCCGTCGCAACGCTGCAAAAGATAAAGGTTAAGGTCGAATAGTCCGTCGCAACGCTGCAACAGATAAAGGTCAAGGTCGAGTGAGCCCTCCCTTCATTGAGGATTCCAAATTCCTGACTCCAGATTCCAGACTCAAGATTCCTGACTCCAGATTCAAGATTCCAGACTCAAGATTCCAGACTCAAGATTCCTGACTCCAGATTCCTGACTCAAGATTCCTGACTCAAGATTCCTGACTCCTGCATTCGA
>Ga0116163_1000618_pt1 | contig 24476 bp, 23 predicted proteins | sample AD_UKC107_MetaG_FD_89889 | JGI IMG/M metagenome (GOLD analysis project Ga0116163, IMG submission 89889) | Active sludge microbial communities of municipal wastewater-treating anaerobic digesters from Hong Kong - AD_UKC107_MetaG | ecosystem: Engineered > Bioreactor > Anaerobic > Digestate...
AATACCGGGATCTCATAGAAAATATTCATGAATTTATCGCATGAGATTCCGGTATTTGCAAGCATCGGAAGATGCAAAACCGGAATGACAAAACTACGTTACCCTCAAAATTATACTGCTACCTTACCCCACCGCACCTTCATGTTACTGACGTGACAGAAGATTCAGGATACACCCTTTCCCTCAGGCAGGCATGATTTCTCTGCAGCCGGTTTCACTGAATGTTTCTTCAGCCGGGAAGAACTTTTCTGTATCAGCGGTTTTTACAAGCTGGAGCTTTGCCGCGTTCCGGAAAGCGGGCCAGCCGGTCTCCCTGTTGTTGATGATCATCATCATAATAAAAAGTATTCCGATATATCTGAACAGCCGTACCACTACCAGAAATAAAACCGTTAACAGACATGCAGTTCCAAAGCTCATCGCGCGCCTCCCCGTTTACTATCAACTGCCCGGCGTCATGCTCCTCATGCGATGAGGCCGCGGTGCAGTTCACAAACCCATTCTCAGTAGAGAATGGAAAAATGAGGTCATAGAGGAAATTATTTTAAAAAGCCGCTGTTTTTTTTGCCATATTCATGCCCGCGTCAGCCGCCTGCATACTCCTGTATGCAGCGGACTGACAGGCCGGTCCTTTTATGCCGGGCTGTTCTGCAAACGAACGGGAAATCACAAAATCGGATAAACCCTCTGCTTCACAGCGGAAGTTGTATCCTGCGCGGCAGAAGCCGCGCAGGTATAATGATTAGGGAAGGGTCCCGTCAGCGGGAGTCACGTCAAGGAAATCGATTTCAATGGTTCCAATATCGGCTGAGGTGCCCCCGTTGCCGCATACCACGGATATTACCGGCGCGCTGTTCCAGGTAAACTCGATCCCGCCGGACCGCAACAGTACCGTACCCCCCAGGCTTGCAGCACCGCCATTGGAATTTCCGCCGTAGAGATAAATGCTGGCATAGTTGAACAGCCGGTCCGTTGAAAATAACTGGCAGGCTCCTGCGGCTCCGCCCCCGCCGCCGGAGCCGGTCGCCTCACCGCCCCATCCGTTGATAATGCCTCTATTAGTAATGGTGCCCAGGAGTGTATTATAAATCATAATCGCAGCTGCCCCTACTCCTCCTGAGCCGCCAGCTCCGGTGGAATCGCCTCCCCAGGCGTCAATGGCGCCGTTGTTTTCAATATCATTGGGCGCGGTAACAATGACCGTACCGGAGCTGCCTCCGCTGATGCCTGAGCCTCCTGACACGTCAACGCCCCCGTTGTTGTATACTGATCCCTCAGGCGTGGGAGGCACCATGAAATTATCGATCTGGAACATACCTCCGCTGCCCCCGGCACCGCTTACTCCATTGCCGCCTGAAGCGTCAAGCGAACCATAGTTCTGGATATCCAGGGCTGTTCTCATTATCAGACCGCCTCCGGCGCCACCGGTAGTCTGACCGTCGCCGCCTGAACAGTCCAGGGCCCCCCGGTTAACAATTCCGACATGGGCATGACTGGCACTCAGCATCTGGATGATGTTGGCCGTTCCTCCTGCCCCGCTCTCGGAATCCCCGCCTTTAGTGATAATAGCGGCATTGTTTTCGATATTACCCGCTTCCACTTCATCGCCGTAATAGTAGGAAGGATTGGCAAATATAACAATGGCTCCGCCCGTCCCCCCTGCGGTGTCGCCATCACCGCCGGCTGAAGAAAGAAACCCGGTTCCGTAAAGAGCCAGTTCGCCTGAAGGAGGCATGCAGGAGTCAACATACGAGTTAATCATACAGACAATGACTCCAGCGTCTCCTCCCTGTGTCGGGCCGTCGCCTCCGGAACTGTTAACAGGAGCGCCCACTATCAGATCCCCGGGGGCCATCGGAACAGCGGTCACCCGGGTCGCTCCTAGATAAACGTTCATGCTGACCGCGCCTCCCGGCCCGCCTGTTGTGCCGCCGGTGCCGCCTGAGCTGTTCACGGACCCGGAAATCTTCATGAAACCGCCATATGCCCTGAGGTCAACGGGGCCGCCAGGGGCGCCCGCCAGGGTCTCCGATTCCCCGCCGCGGGTAGTGATCATGCCGGTTATGGAGCAGTTGCCCATTGATGAGCCGCCCGCCTGTACCGTTACCGTGGCGCCGGTTCCCGCATTAGCGCTTTCAGAATCACCGCCTCGTGAAGTGAGGTCCCCGCTCACTCCGGTATTCCCGTGCAGGCATATAACGGATATATTATTTGCCATTCCCCCGGACAGGCTTATTCCATTGCCACCGCTCGCGGTCACATCCGCGCTCACATATATGTTCCGGTTAAGGGAAACCAGTTCGATATTGCCGGCGTTTCCGCCCTGCGAGCCGGTGCCCCCGGAACTGTCGAGGGGCCCGCTCACCACGAGATATCCCTCCGCAATAAAATTGATCGCCCCGCCATTCCCGCCGTTCGTCAGGGAATCACCCTCTGAACCGGTTGTAGTAACACTCCCCCTGGAACCTACCGCAATTGACCCGTCTACCGAGGTAGTTATTGACAGTGAGCCCCGGTCCGCCCCGGAATAGGCAGTGGTGAGACTTCCGTTGATCACGACATCACTGGCAAACACAAGCTCGCAGGCTGTGCCTCCGCCGCTGTTCAGGGAGAAGATTACCACTGCCCCGCGGGCAATTTCAATGCCCGTGAGCGGGTCCTCGTCGGCAAGCACGCCGTTGCCGTCTGATCGGTAGAGGTTCGTGTCGCCGGCGACCATGTAAAGAACATCCGCCGAGGGCTCAACGGTTACCACGTTGACGGCCGTAGAGCCTGATATGACCGCCCCGTTTTCTCCCGTATCATAGCTGATAGATGGAATGGAAAAGGAAGCGTTGACTCCTCCACTCCGGTTAATAGACATGTCAGCAAATGCCATGATCTGTATTACTCCGCCTGCGCCGCCGTTTCCGCTGTCACTGGCACCCCCCACTGCGGTCCAGTTGTTCGGGCTCCCCGGGCTGTGGGAACTCTTGTCATCATCGCAGGCCACTAAACAGATAGATAAAATAAACAATAGATAAAAAAATTTTTTCATTACGGTCCTCCTGGGTATAGATGGAATGATTAGAAAAGAGGTCTTTCTCTATATAATTTTCCGGGAATGAAAACGAAAACCTGAGACGAACAAACCGTATAATAAACAATACAATAATGATAACCATCACTGAAATAATCAAATGAAAAAGGCCCATAAAAACAAAAAAAAGGCGGGGGATGAAAATAACCGCTTAACACAGCGTATTCTCTTTTTTTATCAGAAATCTATGCACTTTGAATTGACTCAAGACAGCAATACTGCTTATTTATAGGTTACTATAGAGTTCCTGTACTATCACCAGTGTTCCCCCAGTTTCATTTTCCAATACACAATTGGAGGTCATCCGATGAAAAAACAACTAAGTGATGCACTATTCGTATTACTGATCAGTGCTTTTTTATGTGGGGGATGTTCGGGCAGCGGCGACAGCTCATCGGCGGCACAAACAGACATATATGCCGGTGGCTCTGCCAATAACAGCGCGGATGAGCAGCTTCCGGTTTACTGGAAGAACGGCGTCTGCAAGGTACTGCCGTCACTGGACACGACAAAGCATTCAACGGTTAAGTCCATCATCATTTCCGGCAACGATATTTATGCGGGAGGTTGGAGCATAAACAGCTCGAATGTGCGTGTGCCCGGCTACTGGAAAAACGGCGCCTGGCACGGATTGACGCCGCTCGATGCGGCGAAAGATTCAGCTGTTACGTCACTGGCTCTGACTGAAAACGATCTGTATGCGGGTGGATGGAGCATAGACAGTTCAGATGTATCTGTTCCCGGCTACTGGAAAAACGGCGCCTGGCAGGGACTGACTCCCCTCGATACGGGAAAATATTCTGTTGTCAACGCGGTCGTCGTGTCCGGAAGTGACGTGTACTCTGGCGGATACAGCACTGACAGCTCCGATGTACTTGTCGCCGGCTACTGGAAAAACGGCTCCTGGCAGGGACTGACGCCGCTGGATGCAGCAAAAACATCATTTGTCAATTCACTGGCTGTTTCCGGCAGCGACGTGTATGCGGCCGGTATCAGCACCAACAGTTCCGGCGTCTATGTTGCCGGCTACTGGAAAAACGGCTCCTGGCAGGGGGTGACGCCGCTCGATGCCACAAAACATTCACGCGCGAATTCACTGGCTGTGTCAGGCAGTGACGTGTATGCAAGCGGATACAGCGTTAACAGCTCGAATGTACAGATTCCCGGATACTGGGAAAACGGCGACTGGCACGGATTGCCGCCCCTCGATGCCACAAAAACCTCAAATGCTTATTCACTGGTCGTTTCAGGCAGCGACGTGTACGCGGGGGGATGGAGCATAGACAGTTCAGATGTATCTGTTGCGGGATACTGGATAAACGGAAAATGGAAGGGGGTTGCTCCTCTCGCGCCAGGAAAGAATGCCAGTATTTTTTCAATGGTTATAGTAGAATAGTAAACGGCAATGCCGCATTCTACGGCCGCGAGATACAGAGAACAGAAACAAAAGCAGCATAACAATACGTGATGTTACACCTTTACCGCGTCATTGATATTGTTTCAAATAACACTTTCAACTATAACTATTTCACCCGCAGCGGCGCCTTCCCTCATTTTTAGCAATGTTGTCCGATTTTATGATATGCAGCGGGCGCAACAAGTCAACCGGAACCGGGAACCGGCACCGCAGGTTCCCGGAAAACCTAACACATAATATACGGATATAATATTCTTCTTGACAGCATTATTAAAACATATATTTATTTTTCGAGTTGAAATTTTATTCAGACACGTTTTCATTTCTTCTCCAGTCGGGAAACTCTTCATTATAATTCCGGCAGACATGCCCGACAGGGATGGGCCATTACTGACGGCCGTTTTTCAGGTACAACAATTTTTTCACCGTATGATTCGCCAAACAGGTGTAGGAGATTAAGCTCACTATGACCAGGGGCCTGACCGGGATCATCCTCCCGATACTTCTAACGTTTGCCGTCATCTCTAGCTGCGATGACATCACCGCGCCTCCGGAAGGGGCATGGCCCGTCTCCTGCGAGTCAGAAACCGATTCCGGGGAAGATACAGAAACGGACACCGGCGCCGGTATTGATCATACTGAACCGGCAGCAGGCTATATCGGGGTCACGGACGATGATTTTTTCGTGAAACAGGACGATTCATTGTGCGGTCCCACATCGTTTTACATGATATTCAAGTACTACGACGACCCTTCATCCGGCGCTGTGCTTTCAACCAGCGGTGAATGCCTTGAAAACATGATACTTTCGGGAATCAGTGAAATTTTCAGCATTATTGTCAGCGGTTCGTGGATAACCCGGTGGCTGGACAGTGTTGTGGACGGGATCGACTGCACGAATTTCTATAAGAAGATATCAGCGCTCAGCCAGTGTATCGGAGACATGGGGTTCCCCTTCTATGCAGTGGTTGACGGTTCATGCGATGTGACCGGCGAGGACGCTGAAGAATACGACGCAGAATCAAACATCGAGCGGAGGGAACGGTTCAACTACATTCTGAAAAATTTTTTGCGGAATGGCTATCCCGTCATCCTTCATTTAGGAAGAATGTACGACGGTTATCCCCTTCTGTGGTATCCGGGCCATTATGTGGTGCTCATGGGATATGACACTGCCGAAAAAAAAGTCCATATCATGGACCCTTTTCAGGATATTGAGACCCGGCAGGTCATGACAATCGACCATGATTCATTCATCATGGAGCGGTGGTACCACACCGCCGGCCTGCTTTCATACTTCTATCCCGATGCCCGCTGGGACGGCACCTGGATCGGTTTTCATCATTAAACCATAGAGACGTTTCCCATCAAGGCCGGTGCCTCAATCGGGAAGTCAGTTCATTTTCTCATCCAGCGAGAAATACCGGTTTACATGATCAATTTTTTCCCTGCCGAGGAGGCCCAGTTTCCGGTCAATAAAGATCCTGATTCCCAGCGACTTGAGCAGAAGGGCCACGTGGAAAATCCACATCTGAAATTTCCCGAAACTGGCCAGGAACAGAAAAGCATCCCCCCTGCCGTTGAAATCGAGCCCTGGAGGCAGCATTTTTTTGATCCTCTCTGATGTCCGGTGGGTGTGGTCAGACGCCTTCAGCGAGCCGGGAAACACACTCTTTAGAAAAAACGGGTAGCCTTCGTGGACCAGGGACGCGCCTTTTTTCTCGACAACGTAGTCATGAATTTTCAACAGGTTCGAAGAAGGCTTGAATGTCGTATCAAGAAGCCGGATCGTATGGCGCATTTTATCCATAATGTTGACCAGCCGCAAATTGGGAGTGAGGCCGATGAACGTCATTTTTTTGATATGCTTTGTTATAAGGACCTTCAGGTAACAGGTGCGGCAGCTCACTGCCGAAACCGCGAACGCGAGGCCGTTGCCGCGGTATTCCTTGAGGATCATGGTTTCATCGAGGTCAAAAATAAAATCATGGCCGAGAACCCAGTAGGACATTATCTGGAACCCGATTATTTTTTTGTCTTTCATGATATACGTTAAAAGATTTTTATTGCCGGCGTATTCCGAAAAATTTTCCTGGGGAATCCAGCATGCCTTTTCGATCGCTTCGCACTGTTTAATTATGGCATCAAGCCTCGCGGGCGGGGTGTTTTTAATATCAATCGTGTAAAAATTGAATCCTTTAAAGGTATAGGCCTTATCTGCCGGGACATCAAAATACACTTCCCCTTTTATATCGTTATTGCCTGATGAAGCGACGGCTACCGGAATTTCTGTTGCTCTGGCTAGTGTGTTCATGTGAGTCTCCTGATTATTGCTGTTTCTTTATATTACCGTCCAGCCGGTTTGGACAAATATATAATATCCATAATTCTTTGTCTTCAAGATTTCTAAATCCGGTCAAATTTATTTCAATTAATAATCAATAAAAAATACATTAACTATCCCGTGTGTGATTCCATGCCGCAGCCTGATCAGAGCGGGCAACCAATAATCATCCCTTTATCGTTCCTCTACCTGCCAGAGGTATAGGCATAGTTACAGTATTTAATAACCGGAAATTCGTGATTCTACTTTTTTTCTATCTTCAAAAACTCTTAATCTATCAATAAAAATTTATTACTATCTTTAATAGACAAATTAAATATTTTTGTATAACAATTAACAACTGACTTGACACAAAAATGACTAAAATTAATCTGAGACATATGATATAATTATTCTAGGCCCTGTTAAATGACATTACCGCTGTTCAATCGGAATGTTTAAAAGCAAAATATAAATCCCGGAGAAAGGAAATAGAAGACAACAAACACTACATCAAAACAAACCTTGCCCGGAATGTTCAAAAAATGCTCGTGAGGCTGCTGGCACAATCAATAACGGCAGAGTACCATTTCTAATTCAAGACCAAAGGGACACGTAAAAGAACCATAAAGAAAGGGATGAAAATGTCATTAATAAAAACACTCAATTTAAAGCTGTTTTCCACATATAACAACAGGGACGTTTTTACCAGGTCGTTTGCGAAATTTTTGTTCTTTCTCTGTATTTTCTTTATAGGGGTAATGACCCTCCTGTTCTTTGTCAACCTCAGGAAACTCGGGTTTATTGTATCATTCGCGACCAGTGGCACTTCCTGTCTTTCGGCAGGCGTGACCATGTTCCTCATTATAAAAGGAAAGGAAAGGCTGGCGGGCTCCCTGTTCGCGTTTTTCCAGACAGCCATTGTACTTCTGGGCGGTTATATGAGGCCGGCGGAAGTCAACCTGGTCACAGTGGTTCTTTTTGCATTTCCCACTCTCCTTCTGGCCGTGATATTCACCTATCGATGGGTACACATCCTGGTGATGCTGCTTCTATGCGGAGGTCTTGTTGTCAACCTGCTCAGGTTTGATATAACCGGAGTGGTAACTTCGCCTGAAATAGTCCAGGATATCGTCAACCGGGGGACGATCATCGCTTTCTTTACCTTTCTCCTCATGTATAGCGTTGCAATTGTCGCCATCCGTTCATTACGGCTCGCCCTGAAGATAAGCACGGAGGAGACCAGAAAAAGCAATGAAAAGAACGAATATATCATGGAGTTGATCACCACCATAAGAAAGTCATACAACGAACTGACCGGCTCCATGAGCGTAACGGACCAGGCGATATCCAACATCCTCACGAACATGCAGACAGAGGCGGCAACGATTGAGGAACTCGTCGCTTCGATCGAAGAAATTTCTTCAAGCACCTCAAGTGTTGAACACGCAACCAGGTCCCAGAACGACTCCGTCAACGAACTGAGCGAAAGTATAAACACCCTTTCAAAACTTATCGACTCGCTTCAGCTTTTCGGCACCGATCTTCAGCAGGAATTCCTGGCAATCGCAAAAATGTCATCAGAGGGGCGGAGTTCATCGGGCGAACTCAATGAAGTAAACAGAAAAACCCTGGTCAACTCGGAAAACATGCAGACAATAACCGGAATCATCGATGATTTCTTTGAAAAAATCAACCTTCTGTCGCTTAACGCAGCGATAGAGGCGGCAAGGGCCGGTGAACACGGAAGAGGCTTCGCTGTTGTTGCTGATGAGATAGGAAAGCTTGCCGACAGCTCGTCAACTGAGCTGAAAAAAATAAATGACCTTATTGAAAACAACAGAAGCGATGTCGCCCATTCAAATTCAATAATAGAAAAAATAATAAGCTTTATCGAAGCACTGACGTTAAGCCTGAGCAACCTTCAGGCCAAGGCCGTGGATACGATGAAAATCATTTCAGACCAGAAGGGAATCAAGGAAGATATGATCATACGCAATAAAAATGTGCATGACGAGTCTCTGTTCATTAAGGACGCTTCTTCAGAGCAGTCAATCTCGATCAATGAAGTTGCCAGGTCCATAGAGAACACGAACACGCTTGTTCAGGAAAACACGAAAAACGCGGAATCGCTGAAGTCAAGCTATGAGAGCATGAAAATAACCGCCAATGAGCTAAAGCAGATTATGAATGAAAACTCATAGCATTTTTTCGTACGTTCAGCCCACAAAAAAATCTTTCCACTCCTGAAAAATAATGATATGATAGGTCGTATGGCTGATTTACTGACAGCCTCCAAAAAACCGGCATTAAAACCGGACAGGCGGCAGCAATGACCATACCCGAAAAAATGACAACCGCCCGTGAAGCGAAAAAAATCCTTCTGGTAGAGGATGACGCGATAACATCCCTGGCTGAAGCCACGGCGATCAGGAGGTTCGGCTATGAGGTGATCACCGCGTTTACCGGTGAAGAAGCCGTGCAGACCGCGTCAACCGACCCCGGCGTCAGCCTGGTGCTCATGGACATAAATCTCGGGCCGGGCATTGACGGTACTGAGGCGGCAAGACAAATCCTCATCCGAAAACCACTGCCTATCGTGTTCCTTACTTCCCATTCGGAAAAAGAATATGTGGACCGGGTAAAAGAAATAACCCGGTACGGGTATATTATCAAAAACTCGGGGAATTTCGTGCTGCAGTCCTCGATTGAAATGGCGTATGAACTGTTCAACGCCCATGAGAAGGTTACTGAAAGCGAGCAGCGGTATGAGCTCATTGTTGCCTCATCCGGGCAGGTGGTTTACGACTACGATGAACACACGGGAGAAATAGTATGGGGCCCGTCCATGAAACAGGTGATCGGGTATACGCCTGAAGAATACAGCGGCGGCATTGAACAGTGGAAGAACTGGCTCCACCCCGATGACCGGGAAGAAACGCTCCGGCTTCTGGATACAGCGCTGGCAGAGAAGTCCTACTGGGACACGCGGTACCGGCTGCGCCATAAGGACGGGCACTACGTCTGGGTGCGGGACCGGGGCTTTTTCATCCCCGATAAAACAGGTACGGGAATGCGCCAGGTGGGGACCCTTGAAAACATCATGGACCTTGTGCTTACCGAGGAAGAAATACACCACAAAAACTCGGAGCTTGAAAAAGTCAATCATGACCTCAATGAAGCGATTAAAAAACTTGAAGAAGCAAATGACAAGCTGTCAGCCATCAGCGATATCTACATGGCAGCCAATGAAGAACTGATCGACGCGAACCGCAAGCTCCACCAGAAAGAACAGGCCCTGCACGCCAGTGAACTCACCTCCCAGGCCATGATGTCGAACATCAACGACGTGATCGGCATTATCGACGCATCGGGAACAATCACCTATAAAAGCAAAAACATCGAAAAACTGTTCGGATGGAAGCCGGATGACCTGATAGGAAAGCACTATACCGTGACCATGCATCCCGACGACAGAAAAACCATCATGGAAAAATTTATGCAGATCACCCGGCATGACAACGGAACAGCGGTCGCAGAGTACCGCTACCTGAAAAAAGACGGCGACTTCTGTGTGGTCCACGTTACCGGGGTCAACCTGGCAAACGACCCGAACATCAGGGGCGTACTGGTGAACTACCATGACATAACCGAGGCCAAACTCGCTGAAGAGAAAATAAAAAAACTCCTGGATGAAAAGGAACTCCTGATCCAGGAGGTCCACCACCGCGTAAAGAACAACATGAACATCATCATGGGCCTTCTCTCCCTGCAGTCCGAAACCCTTGACAACGCCCCGGCCGTTACGGCCCTCTCTGACGCGCGGGGCCGCATCCAGAGCATGATGGTGCTCTATGACAAGCTCTACCGCTCGGACAACGTGATCGAACTGAGCGTCAGCGAATACCTTCCCGGCCTGGTCGATGAAATCATCTCGCTCTACCCGCGAAAGGATTCGATCACCGTGCAAAAAGATATCGCCGACTTTGCCCTTGACGTGAAACGCCTTTCGGTAATCGGCATAATGGTGAATGAGCTGATCACGAATTCACTCAAACACGCATTCAACGGGCGCAAAGGGGGGATGATTACCGTATCGGCCTCCCTTAACGGCGGCACGGTCTCAATCGCCATCGGGGATGACGGCCCCGGCATCCCCGAATCAGTTGATTTCGAAGCAACGGGCGGCTTCGGCCTTAAACTGGTGGGGATGCTCGCGAAACAGCTGGAGGGATCAATAAGCATAGACCGCGAACACAACCGCGGCGTGCTGCTCAAATTCGGCCTCTGAAGCCCTGAATTAATCTGCATTCATCAACCAGCACACGGCCGCCGCTCATCACGGCTCATCCTCCTCGAAGCCTTAAGCAGAAAAATCAGCTCATCAGGTGATGTTTCCTGCATCCTTCACCCCGTCATTCATCCATCAAACGGTATTTTAACGAAAATATGGTCAAAAAAAAGCATCTATCATGGAATAGTTACCCCAAAAAAGGAATATAAACTTGACGGATAATTTTTAATCGTTCAAAAATAAAGGAAAAGGAGTTAAAAATGAAACATTCTCTCATAAGGGTCTTCGCCGCCCTGACCCTGGTCACCGTAACCGGGTGTACAACATTCATTGATGTCATCAGGGAAAATCCGGGAAGAGGGAAGTACCGGGGAGGCAAAACAATTTACGTGGGTTGGCTGGACATCCCCGAAGGCATGTGGCGGACCCTTGGGTACTCATCACAAAGACGCTGGAAAACCGAGATCCGCGGCAACAACAGCGGAATAAAACAATACCTCAGGGAGCAGCTTCCCGGCCGCATAATCAAAGGAAGCGCTTCAAAGCCGGGCAAAGGCGACCTGTATATCAAATTGCAATACCGGGGTTTTGTGCGCAACTATTCTCAGGTCACCGGCGGCATGGATGAAATGAAAATCGGCGTTCAGATAATCGATATCAGGTCAGGCAGGACGCGATACAATGCGCTGCTAAGAGTTAAAAGCGGCGGCACCTTCCCCCGCAACTGGAAGGGAAGCACGCTTGACGGACGGCTAGACAATATCATGTATAATCTCGCGGGATTTATCGCACAGAAAGTCTGATATATTCGGATATCAGACGGCCATGGAGACTCAGAGCACACCGAGAAAAGAGAATAAGAAGTCTCACGCAAGGGCTCTTAAGAGGTTAGCGAGGCCAGTAAAGAAATATTTTATTAACCGCCGTCCTCGGTGACTCTTCAGCGATGTTATCCCCAAATTGGGGATAGAGTGAAAAAAGGAAATGAGCCAGCAGCCAGAATCGAACTGGCGACAGGTCGATTACGAATCGACTCCTCTACCAACTGAGGTATGCTGGCCGGTAACCGAAACAATAAAGCGGCATTGTTCAATGCCGCTTATTCATAACCGGACAGGTTTTACTGTCAATATTTTTTTTGGGACCTCAGATTTTCGCGCTCAACTCCTTGTAAAGCATATTTGCCAGGCCGAGGTTTGAATTCCTCGAAAGCTCTTTGGCGTATTCGTCATACAGCATGTCTTCGAATATTTCCTCGGCAAAACCGCCGTGAAACCAGTCGTTTTTATGGACCGTGTTCCTCATCTCCTTGAGCATTTTGCCCACAAAAATCGATTCCATGTCATAACAGGCGTCTATCAGCTTCTTTTTTTCCCTGCCGCGGGCAGTGGTGAGGTCAATATTTTCTTTAAGGATCGCGTTAAAGCTCCCGTTTCCCCGGCGTGGCGAATCAGTCGATGACAGGGCCCGGGCCGTTTTGTTTTCTCCGGTTTCAATCCGCTGCATGCGGAGCGTGTCAAGAAAGGACGTGTTATCGATCATTGTTTACCTCACAATCAGGTCCGCGTGAAGCGAACCGGCCGCTTTCAGGGCCTTAAAAATGGCAATTATATCGGCCGTAGTCGCGCCCGTCGTGTTCAGGGCCTCGACAAGATCAGCCACGCTGGTCGTATTGTTCAGTACAAAGGCGGAGCCTTTTTTAGCGCTGTTTTCAATTTCAATGACCAGGCCCGCCTTGCTGATCATCGACTCTGAAATGCTCACCGAGCCGCCGGCAACGATGGTGCCGTCCTTTTCGTTGATCACCACTACCGCGGCAGGGTCATAGGGAACTTCGAGGTTCTGTATCTCGCCGATGAACTCGGCAAGGGGAATGTCCTTGACCAGGGTGATGCGGATTTTTCCGTCATCAGCGAGCACGGGTTTCGAATCAGGATACTTGTTTTCAACGGCCTTGAGGATAGACCCGGCAAGCCCGTAGTTCCATTCCTTCATTACCAGGCTGAACGCGTTGTCTTTGATAATATCGGGGATGATCTCGCGTTCCACAACGCCGCCGCCGCTGATAGAGGCAACGGTCTTGACCGGCCTCTGCCCGCCCGGCTGTTTTTCAGGCAGGGCAAGCCCTCCCTGCGCGACCACATAAATAGCGTCGTCCGCGCCCTTGAGCGCGGACTGCACCAGCACCCCTCCGGCAAGGGACTTCGCGTCCCCGATTGAAGAGACCGCGATGTCAACCCGGTCTCCCAGGTGGGCCTTTTCCGGGACCTCGGCCGTAAGCATGACCGCGGCGCAGTTTCTCGGTTTCAGGGTATCGGTCTGGATGCCCAGGTTGCTCAGAAGGTTTTTCAGGGAGGATTCGGCAAGCGAGGTTTTGCTGTCGCCGGTCCCCTGCAGGCCCACGACCAGCCCGTATCCCAGCACCTGGTTTTTCTTCATCCCGTCTATGGTGGTGATATCCCGTATTTTCACCGACATCTCGGCGCCGTATGCAGCGATGCCGAACATGCACAGTATCAATGCCGCAAGTGTCTTTTTCATCTATCGTGTCAGCTCCCCGAGCATTTTTTGCAGATAATCGACAATGATCCGCTGCTTTTCCTCTTCAGTGAGGCTCAGCGCCGCGGTCTCCCCTTCTTTAAGGGGCTCCCTGCGTATGGGAACGCCCACACGGGTCTCGGTTATTTCCATCCTGAAATCGGCAACGCTCCGCGAATCGACCGAGCGCCCCTGAAGCAGTGCCGAATCGACCGATCCGTTCACCCTGATCGCGGTCGTGATGCCGTTAAAGGCGTAGGTCCGCACTCCGGCCACGGTATATTTCCCGTTCGCCTCTGCGGTTATGGTCGAGGCAACCGTGAAGAACATCCTGCCCGCGCCTTTGAAATCGGTAACGTTGCCGCTTTTTATGGTACGGTCAGCGGCGATTTTGGGAAGGAAGCCGGTGATGACCATATCGGGATTCGACGAAACCGAGGAATTGTTCTTGTTGGAAAGGTCAAGGGAGAACCTCATGGACGAAATGTCCCGGATCTCGACAACGATCACGTCTCCCACACCGAGCTGGCCGCTGGTTGAATACAGGTTCCGGTCGCGCCACAGGGTGCGGGGCAACGCCATGGAGCCCATGGCGACCACAAGAAGCGCCGCTGCCAGTATCTTTTTCATAGGGATTTCTCCACTGTGTCCCTGCTCACCACCCTGGCCTCAAGGACCGTGTTATTGCCACTTCGCACCCGCACCGGGTCTCCGAGCGAGCCGCTCTGAAGCGCGGTGCCGCTGAACCGGACGCGGAGCGAATTTTTCGTCACGATAATGGTGACCGGCTTTCCGGTGCGCACCAGGTCAGCGCCGGTGTTTTCCGGCGCGGCGGGACCGGTCACCCTGACCGCGCTCCCGTAAATGCAGACCGCAGCGCCTTCCACGCCGCTGAGCAGGCGGAGGAGTTCGCCGCGGTCAATATATCCGTCGGAAAAAAGATCGCGGCCGATTTCCGTCCGCGCCAGCGTTTCCGCGATCTCTTTATCCCCCTCAACGTCCGCCAAGTCACGAAGGCATAAACGCTCTGACCCCGTGACCTGCGGATGCAGGTAAATGCTTATAACCGCCCCTCGCGCGGGCATTGCCGTAATGACGATGAAAGCGGTTATAATCCTACAGAATTTCATGATTATCTCTTAAGGCCGATCGCGGTCCCCAGCATGCTGTCAGAGGTATGGATCGCCTTGGAATTCACTTCATAGGCCCTCTGGGCAACGATCATGTTGACCATTTCCTCAACGACCTTGACATTCGACATTTCAAGGAACCCCTGGTGGGTCTTTGCCATGCCTTCCATCCCCGGCTGTCCCGCGATCTCTTCGCCCGAGGCCGGCGTGGTCTTGAACAGGTTGCCGCCGATGCTCTGGAGCCCCGCGGGATTGACAAAACGGGAGAGTTCAAGCTGGCCCACGTCAATGGGGTCGTCAGAGCCGACGACCTTGACCGTGACCCTGCCGTCCTGGCTGATGGCAAGCGTGTTCATGATGAAATTGTCCGGAAGCACCAGGGGAGGCTCGAGAAGGTATCCCTGAGAGGTGACGACCTGCCGGTTTGAATCGAGTTTAAACGACCCGTCCCTGGTATAGGCAATGGTGCCGTCATACAGCATGATCTTGAAAAAACCCTCACCTTCAAGGGCAAGATCGAGCTTGTTTTCGGTGTTCTGAAGGCTTCCCTGTTCAAACATCTTCTGCGTAGCCGCCACCTTCACGCCATGGCCCACCTGTATGCCGGTCGGCACTTCCGTGACTTCGGTCGCGGGCGTTCCCGCCATAAGAAGGGTCTGGTACAGAAGATCTTCAAATTCAGCGCGCATCTTCTTGAATCCCGTGGTGTTCACGTTTGAAAGATTGTTCGATATGGTGTCTATATTAAACTGCTGCCCCACCATTCCCGATGCCGCTGTCCAGAGTGATCTCATCATAACGTTTACTCCTGATTATTTTCATGCAGCAGCAGTTAAAATTGCCTCTGCACTAAAAAATGTTTGACGACTGAAAACACTGATTAATAATGTTCAAACCATTCCGCTGTTACAATAATCGGTACATTGGGATTATGTCTGAAGAGTAAAATTTAATTAAGAGGTTGATTCATGCCCTTTCGTGTTATTTCCGCCATTCTGATTCTCTTTACCTTTTTCGCCTGTGAAGCCACTTCCGGCACGTTTATACCTGATATTGAAGAGAATTCAGGTTCTGCAGCTATTGAAAACGGCCCATACCAGGAGTCATGGAACGACAAGTCCCTGAAAGTCGAAGGACAGTATAAAAATTCCCTGAAAGAAGGCGAATGGACATTCTATTACCGCGGCACGGACAGAGTGGTCATGTTAAAAGGAACGTACAGCAAAGGCAAAAAAGACGGCGAATGGCTGTACTATACCGAAGAGGGCAAGCTGAAGGCCAAAGTGAGATTCATGCAGGATAGTATTAATGGTGAAATGGCAACCTACTATGAAAACGGCATGCCCCATATGCTGGAATACTACCGGAATGGCGAAAAAAACGGCAAATCCCAGGAATACTATACTGACGGCAAACCCAAAGAAATCGTGTGGTATACGGACGGCAAAAGGAACGGCCAGACCAATCTCTACTACGAAAACGGCAACAAAAAGGCCATCGGCACCTATAAAATGGGAGAAATGCACGGCAAATGGACCTATTACTCTTCTGACGGCATACGCGAGAGTGAAGGATTTTACGTTAACGGAGAAAAGAAGGGCACCTGGCGCATATATAACGAAACCGGCCGCCTGAAAGAAGAAATAAAATATGAATAACACCAACCTCGTACTCATCGGCCCCCCGGGGTCCGGCAAGGGCACCCAGGCCAAGGAGCTCAAAACACACTACAACATCCCCCACATCTCTTCAGGGGATGTTCTGCGCTCAGAAGTCGCGCGCGGCACTGAACTGGGCAAAAAGATCAAGGTGTTCATGGACCGGGGCGAAATAGGCCCGGTTGAGCTTATCACCGAAGCGATTCTCTCATATGTAAAAGAGAACTGCCCCGAAGGGTTTCTCCTGGACGGGTTTCCCCGCACCGTGTACCAGGCTGAAAAGCTGGACGCGCTTTTCAGCATCACCGCGGCCCTGTTTATCTCCGTGCCCGAAGAAGAGGTGGTAAGCAGGATCACCGGCCGCAGGACCTGCAAGGGCTGCGGGGCCATCTACCATACGGTCGCATCCCCTCCCCTCAAGGACGGCATCTGCGACTCGTGCGGCGCCGAACTGATACAGCGCAGCGACGACAACGAAGAGACCGTGAAAAACAGGATCACGGTCTATAACAATGACACCGTACCCGTGCTCGACTTCTACAGGGCACGCGGCCTGCTTCGCTCCATCGACGGCACCGGGCCCGCGGATGAGATATTCTCGCGCATCCTCAAAGCAATCGGGAAATAAGTTACAACGATATAGTGAACGGTCACTACCGGTTCAGCGACCTGACGGTCGCGCAGCAATTCTTCACTGAGCCGTGAAGGGGAATGCCCTTTCTCTGCACACACTGAGAGAGGTGTCTCTCACGCACATTTTTGCGACCTGACGGTCGCCGGGTTTCTTCACTGAGCAGTGAATAGATAAGCCCTTTCTCTGCTCGCCCAGAGAAAGGGCGAAAGAGAGGGCGGTCGTTCAAACGCCACGACGGGCTATTCTTCTGTAGCAGAAACTTTATTTTAGGGGTGGTGATAAATGTCCATATTTGCACCACCCCAATGGCCTTCGCCCCTACGGTTGATACCAGCCCGCACTTTTCCAGATCAGATAACGCAGCCAGGACGGCTGCGTTGGGCATGTCAATCACGAGGATTATACACGCCCCCTGCTGTTAATTAATGCAGCGGACGTGACGGACGATATAGAATAGAACAGATTCAGATTTACGAATGAATACACGGAGACGAAGAATAAGCCGCTCCGGCGAATGAGGAGCAGCCTCCGCGGCTCCTGAGCGGCGACCTTTTGCGCCGCTTTTGGGTCGTTCCAAAAGCGGCAAAGCCCCGCTGGCTCAGGCGCCCCCTGCGCAATTCCCTTGAATTCCGGGACATTCCTGATATAAAACTTGACATGTTACTATAATGTATTACATTATGTAATACATTAAGGAGAACTTCTATGATTTCAATACGTCTCCCCGGTGATCTTGAAAAAAAATTAAACGAGATTGCTGAACAAAACAACACGTCAAAATCGGCAATCATTAAAGACGCTTTAAACATGTATTTAGAAAAAAATTACCATGACCAGAATCCCTATGAGCTGGGTAAAGATTTGTTCGGCAAATATTCAAGTAATAATGGCACCCTTTCCCAAAACTATAAATACCTGATTAAAAAGAAACTCCATGATAAAAACGCTCATTGATGCAGGCCCAATAATCGCCTTATTTGATAAAAGTGATTTTTATCATGAGTCAGTTACCGATTTTTTTAAGAATTACACCGGAATATTGTTTACCTCCTGGCCTGTCATAACAGAAGTATCGCACATGCTTGATTTTAATGTGAGTGTTCAAATCGATTTGCTTACCTGGCTTTCACGGGGAGCGATAACTATTATAAACCTCGAACCGGACCATCTTAACAGAATTATTGAATTATGCAGGAAGTATTCTGATGTCCCCATGGATTTGGCCGACAGTTCCTTAATGGTTATATCTGAAATAACCGGTATTAATAAAATTATAACCCTTGATTCCGATTACTATATTTACAGAACAAAATCAAAGACTGCGTTAATGAATGTCTTTGAAAAATATCTTGCAAGGAAAAGCACATAATCATCATTCACGGTGTGTATTGCCCGACTGCTGTTCGTTAAAAAGAAGAATCGCCTTTCTCTGCGCACACTGAGAGAGGTGTCTCTCACGCACGTTTTAGCGACCTGACGGTCGCGCAGCAATTCTTCACTGAGCCGTGAAGGGGAATGTCCTTTCTCTGCTCGCCCAGAGCGACCGAGCATAGCGAGGAAGTGCCGTGGCAAAAGGGCGAAAGAGAGGGCGGTCGTTCAAACGCCACGACGGGCTATTCTTCTGTAGCAGAAACTTTATCCCATGGGTGGCGATAAACATCCTGTTTGCGCCACCCTGCGGGCCTTCGCCCCTACGGTTGATACCGGCCCGCACTTTTTCCAGATCAGATAACGCAGCCAGGACGGCTGCGTTGAGCGAGGCCATCAGGATGATGATCCGAGCTCTCCAGCATTGATTCATGCCGCAGAGGTGACGGAGAATACAGGATACTGGGAATAACGATTAACGGTGGGATTTACTACCACAGAAGAGAAGGCACTGCGCCGCATGAGCAGCAAGCCCCCACCGGCGTTTGAGGTGGTGTCGTTTTCTTTGGTTCCTTTCTTTTGGACAAGCAAAAGAAAGGAACATATGCCCTGCCTGCGTCCAGGCAATATTTTCGCTTTTTTTTAAAAAAGCATCGCCCCCTTGCGGCGAGACAAAAAAGGGGCACTAATTACCCCTCACACTCGAAAAGTTCTGGGTCAGCTTGAAATTGTCCATATTATAGAAAGCCAGGTTCTTATAGTGGGCCGCGCCGGCACCCAGGTAAAGGTATGTTGGGTTTAAAATATTTTTCCGGTGGCCGGGGGAGTTCATCCACCCCTGCAGCGCCGCACGGGCAAGGCCCAGGTAGCTATGGCTCTCAATGGGCTTGCCACGGTAGTCATAGCTGAAATACCCGCCGTTCTGGTCAGGCGAGAAAACGCCCCTGCCCGATTCATATTCAATGCCAAAATTATATGATATGTTCTCTGCCGAACTCGCGTTGCTTATACCCACAAGGGCCAGCCGCTGGGCCAGGGACCCCTTGCCGAAGGCCGGGCTGTGGTGCGAGAAAAAATTCAGCCTTACCATGTCATCGCTGTGCCCCTTTGCGGCGCGCTCCAGTGCCGGTGAATGCTTAAACGGCTGGAGCCCGTTGAGCACCCGCTGCCGGCCGGTTTCATAAAATATCGCCGCGTGAAGCAAGGGATAATCGATCGCGTTCATGTCGATCCGCTGTCGCGCGGGAGCATATTCGGCGAAAGTCTCATACGTGTACCGGTCATAGAATTCATCCTTCCATGACGACCCTGCTCCGTTCAGGTGCATCACCCCGGATAAAAGCGCCGCTATACCTAGTATCAAGATATATTTCTTCATTGCAATCTCCTTATGATACAATAATAATACATGTCCGGGTTTTTCTGTTGAATAAAAAAAGGGACCATGCGATAATCAGTCAATTTAATAACAAAGGCTTCCATGAAAAAAATACCGGGATTCATCTCCTTTGCCGTAATTCTGAGCCTGATGTGCCATTTCTGCACCGAGGACACTGACCACAGCCGGGAAGGCATGATCATAGACCACACCTGCACTGACCTGGCCGCGATCCCGTCAAAGTGGCTGTCAAGAGCGAAGAGCCTTACCGTGCATTACGCCCACACCTCGCACGGGAGCCAGCTCATTACCGGGGCAAATTATCTCGAAGACCATATCGATAGTGTGCTCTATGCCTTTGAAAGCCGTGAATCCGGCACCGAAGGGCTTCCCGATGAACAGGACCCGCCGGCACTCAGGATGTACGACGGCAACCCTCCCGAAACCTATATCGAGCCCGATGACTACTGGTACGGGGATGACGCCCTGGCGCGCACCGGCGCTGTTGCCGGGACCGGGCATTATGTTGTGTCCCTGTGGTCATGGTGCGGGCAGCAGTCGAGCAATTCAATCGAGACCGTGCAGGAGTACCTTGACAGCATGGAGGAACTTGAAGAGTCCTACCCCTCAGTGCGCTTCGTGTACATGACCGGGCACACTGACGGCGGCACAGAGACCCTGGAGCGCAACAATGACCTGGTGCGCGACTTCTGCCGTAAACATAAAAAAATCCTGTATGACTTCGCCGATATCGAAAGCTGGGCCCCTGACGGCACCAATTACCCGGACACCACCGACGCCTGCTCCTGGTGCACTGACTGGTGCTTAGAGCATGGAGATGACTGTGAAAACATCCCCGTGTCCGACAGCGAGTGCGCGCACACGCACGGGTTCAACTGCGTGCTTAAAGGCAGGGCCTTCTGGTGGATGATGGCGCGCATAGCGGGATGGGACGGAGAGTAAGCCATGACCGACACTGATAAATACCTCGCAGCGACAAAATACTTCGACGGGAAGCATGAAACGGTGCTGTCCCGGACGCGGGAGATAACATCCCCCCTGAACAATGACGCCGAAAAAGCCGCGGCGCTTTTTACCTTCGTGCGCGACACCGTGCGCTACAATCCCTACATGAACCTCCTTGACGAAAAAATCTATATAGCCAGCAACGTAATCGCGAGCAGGGCGACGTTCTGCGTGCCCAAAGCGGTCCTTCTGGTCACCATGGCGCGCGCTGCCGGAATTCCGGCGCGCATCAGGTTCGCCGACATACGCAACCACCTGCTTCCCGAAAAAATGAAAGAGGCCCTTTCGGGGGACGTCATTTACGGGCACGGGTTCGCCGAGCTTCTGATCAACGGGACCTGGCTCAAGGCGACCCCGGCTTTTGACCGGTTCATGTGCGAGGAACGCGGATACCGCCTCACTGAATTCAACGGCGCCGAAGACGCGGTGTTTCACGAATTGGACCTCAAGGGGAACCGGCATATCGACTACCTCTCCTATACCGACCCTTTTGACGACCTTCCCTATACATGGCTGACGGATTACTACCTTGAAAAATTCGATAAATTCCGTGAATATGAGCCGCTTCTCAGGAAGGGGATCATGCCCGAGGCCTAGATTTTTTCTTCACCGCAGGTATTTTACTTGATTTTCTCTCTTCATAACCGGAAGATGGGGCTCCTGGAATGTATGTTTCAGGTGTTTTTTTATTAATGGACCACTAAACGCGACACTACATAATGAGGTAGAGTATGATTAAAAAAATCCTTTTCCTGTCACTCGCATGTTCGCTCTGCATGCTGATCTCATGCAGTAAACCGGCGAACCAGGGCACTGTCGAGCTTTCCTACAGCATATTCTTCCCGCCCACACACGGCCAGTGCAAAGCCGGTATGGACTGGGCCAAAGAAATCGAGAAAAAGACCGACGGAGCAGTCAAGATCAATGTGTTTCCCGGCGGGACCCTTACCAAGGCCGATGAGTGCTACGACGGCGTTGTCAAAGGCATTTCAGACCTTGGCATGTCATGTTTCGCGTACACCAGGGGCCGCTTCCCGGTCATGGAAGCAGCAGACCTCCCTCTCGGATACCCGACCGGAATGGCCGCCACAAAAGCGGCTGACGCGTACTGCCGCGCGATGAACCCCGAGGAACTGAAAGACGTCAAGGTACTCTACATCCACGCGCACGGCCCCGGCATCCTGCATACCAAAAAGCCGGTCAGCACGCTTGAAAACCTCAAAGGGATGAAAATCCGCTCAACCGGCCTGAGCGCCAAGGTCGTTGAGGCGCTCGGCGGGATCCCTGTGGCGATGCCCCAGGGCGAGACCTATGAAGCGCTGCAGAAAGGGGTTGTCGAAGGCACCATGACCCCGATCGAGACCCTCAAGGGATGGAGACAGGGTGAAGTCATCAAAAGCACCACTGACTGTATCGGCATCGGGTACACCACCGCCATGTTTGTGGTCATGAACAAAAACAAATGGGACAGCCTGTCCGATGATCTGAAAAAAATCTTTGACGAAGTAAGCGCGGAATGGGTTGATGTACACGGCAGGGCATGGGACGACCTGGACAATGAAGGAAGAAAATACACGCTTGAGCTTAAAAACAGGATAATCCCTCTTTCCGCACAGGAAAACGAGCGCTGGATAAAGGCGGTCGAGCCGGTGATCAACAACTACATCGCCGAAACGAAGACCAAAGGCATCGACGGCTCGAAAGGCGTTGCCGAGCTGAAAAAACTCATTGCTGAATACGGCAAATAAAACACACCTCCGCTGCAGGCACCGGAAACGGCCCTGCGGCGGTTCCGGGAAAACAGTATGATCCGCTTTGAAAAAATCGTATCCGCTCTGGCGAATAAAGCAAACAGCATCGCGGCCATAGCAGTGGTCGTGATGATGGTTCTTACCGTCGCGGATGTGATACTGCGCTTTTTCCGAATGCCCATACCGGGCACCTATGAAACCGTCGGCCTTCTCGGGGCAGTGGTCATCTCGTTTTCACTCGGGTACACCTCAATAGAAAAAGGTCATATCGCCGTTGATTTTCTGGTTGAACGCCTGCCTGAAGGCGCGCGCCTGGCGATCAGCGTGGCCAACAACCTGATCGCGGCAGTGCTCTTTGCGGTTGTTTCATGGCAGAGCATGGTGTATGCCCTGGGCCTGAAAGAAGCCGGGGAGGTTTCCCTCACGCTCCAGCTGCACACCTACCCCTTTGTCATGGGGATCGCGATCGGGTGCGCGCTTCTCAGCCTGGTGCTGACCGGTGAGTTCTTTCTTGCCATACGAGGAGTGGAACGGTAATGACACCAACGATTATCGGCATTATTGGCATTGTGGGGCTTTTTACCCTGATCTTTATACGGATGCCCATCGGCTTCCTGATGACCCTTATCGGGTTCTTCGGGTTCGGCGCGATCGTGAACTTCGACGCGGCCCTTAACCTCCTCGCCAAGGACATGTTTTCGACCTTCGCCTCGTACAACCTGACGGTCATCCCCCTGTTCGTGTTCATGGGCCAGATCGCCTTTCACGCGGGCATAAGCTCCAGGCTTTTTGACGCCGCGTACCGCTTTATCGGCCACCTTCCCGGGGGCCTTGCCATAGCCACGATCGGCGCGTGCGCCGGGTTTGCCGCGATATGCGGGTCAACCAACGCGACCGCGGCAACCATGGCTGCGGCCACGCTTCCCGAGATGAAACGGTACAACTACAAGCCGGGCCTTGCCACCGGAGTCGTTGCCGCGGGAGGCAGCCTGGGCATACTCATCCCGCCCAGTGTCATCTTTATCGTTTACGGGATACTCACCGAACAGTCGATCGGCAAGCTGTTCATGGCCGGCATGATACCGGGAATCATTCTCACGCTCTTTTTCATAATCGCGATCCTTATCTGGACCACGCTGAAGCCGGACCTCGGCCCGCGCGGCCCGAAGTTCACCTTTAAAGAAAAAATGGAATCGCTCTCCGGCCTGGTCGAGACCCTGGTCATCTTCGTGATGGTCATGGGCGGGCTTTTCGCCGGCATATTCACTCCCACTGAAGCGGGCGCCGTGGGCGCGTTCGGCACCCTATGTGTGGCCGTTATCAGAAAAAAGCTGGGCTGGAAGGACTTTATCGCGTCCCTTTACGAGACCACCCGCATCTCGTGCATGATCATGATCATTGTCGCGGGCGCGACGGTGTTCGGCCACTTCCTGGCCGTATCGCGGATCCCGTTTGATATCGCGAACTGGATTTCGGGGTTCAATCTTCCCGCTGCGGTGATCATGGGCATCATCATCCTGGTATATCTTATGGGGGGATGTTTTATCGATTCCCTGGCGCTCATCATGCTGACCGTGCCCATTTTTTATCCGGTGGTCATCAAGCTCGGCTTTGACCCCATATGGTTCGGCGTGATCATCGTGCTCGTGACCCAGATAGGGGTCATCACTCCCCCGGTCGGCGTTAATGTTTACGTGGTAAGCGGTGTCGCGCGGGACGTTCCTCTGAACGTGATATTCAAGGGGGTAATCCCCCTGCTGATCGCCCTGCTGCTGTGCACGCTGCTGCTCATCCCCTTTCCCCAGATCGCTCTTTTTCTGCCCAACCTGGTGCGGTAATGATCAGTACTTCATGTAATGGAAGGGCTCAATCGTCGCGAG